>Ga0208223_1000089_pt1 | contig 22955 bp, 22 predicted proteins | sample LakMenE07Oct09ns_FD_150678 | JGI IMG/M metagenome (GOLD analysis project Ga0208223, IMG submission 150678) | Freshwater microbial communities from Lake Mendota, WI - 07OCT2009 deep hole epilimnion ns (SPAdes) | ecosystem: Environmental > Aquatic > Freshwater > Lake > Epilimnion/Euphotic zone ...
GCAAAATCAATCACTAGCAGCATCAAGCAACTCAGCAAGACCCGAAGAACTTTCGTTTCAATGTGTCCTGATGAGCCGCTCATTTTAGCGTTTTCTCACAATCCGTCAAGCTTTATTTTCATTTATTTTTCTTTGCCCTTGGGTGAGCGTTGTCATAAACCGCCGCCAAGTGTTGAAAATCAAGGTGTGTATAGATTTGAGTGGTATTGATATTTGCGTGACCAAGCAACTCTTGAACCGCTCTTATATCCTGACTGGCTTCCAATAAATGACTAGCAAATGAATGCCTAAACATATGCGGATGAACATGTTCGGCCAATCCATTCTTTTTACACCACCGTTCTAAACGTAATTGAACATTACGCTGACTCAACCTAGCGCCGCGCATTGAAACAAATACAGCTTGCGAACTGATATCTGGTCGCGAATTCAACCAATACCGAATGGCTTCAATCGCTTTTGCTCCAACAGGCACTTGCCGCTCCTTGCCGCCCTTACCGAATCTGACCCGAACAAAACCCTCTGCCAGCCTGATATCCGCTATATCCAACATCACCAACTCACTTAAACGTAAGCCCGATGAATAAAACAGCTCAAACATAGCCAAATCACGCACATCCAACACTTGATCTGGATTTGCATCTAAAACACCCGCAACCTGATCAACATCCAAAATTTTCGGCAACTTCTTAGCAACCTTTGGCGCACGAACGGTTTTTGCAGGATTTTGTACAACAAGCGCTGTTTTTAACAAAAATCGATAAAAGCTACGAATTGCCGACAACTCTCGCTGAATGGATTTACCACTGATGCCATTTTTATGCCGCATTGCGACAAATTGGCGTACATGACTAACCTGAACTTCTGACCAATCTTGCAAGGATTGCTCAACACAAAAATCAACTAACCCGTTCAAATCACGCTGATAAGCATTAATCGTATGCACCGAAGCGCCAATTGTTGCCGACAATTCATCAAAAAATGCCTGCAAACTTTGGAACGCTGAATCTTGCATCAATCAAGCTGCTGCATTAAAGCAATTAAACGCGTACCAATCACTTCACTCATTTGCGTCAAAAACAACCCACCCATACTGTAATGAAACCGAGACTCATCGCGACTACCAATCGCCAAAAGCCCTTCCATTTCAGTAAACGCCATAGGAATAATCGCGCACGACTTCACTTCTGGCGCGACATAACCAAACAAAAAGCACGACTGAACAAAAGTAGGCCGCCCACATTTTGGCTTATTGGTATTTAGCTCATTCGCAAAATACTTCAAATTGCTATCGTCGGGAGACACAAACAAATTACTAATCGGCGACTGCGGATAATCCTTAATAATTTTGATCGCCACAAAATCGGTCAAGAAACACTCGGCCAACACCTCACCCAAATTAGCAACAGCATCCTCCAAACTTCTCGCCTCCAGCATCGCCAAGGTTAATTCATGCATCCGATTAAACGCCGCATCATTATCTCTAGCAATTTCGATCAAAGCCGTTAACTGGGTTTCCTGCTCTTGATGTCTAGCTCTAAAAACTTCCAGCTGTTTGGAAATTAAAGAAATAGCATCACCACTCGGATGAGGCACATGCATTTTTTCTAACAAATCCAAATGATTTTGAAAAAAATCGGGATGTAAACGCAAATACTCAACAACCTGCAGCTCACTAACCAATCCTTCGTGACTATCATTCATAGATTTATTTGCCCTTCATAAACAGAAACTGCCGGCCCCGTCATCAAAACTGGTTGCCCCCGTCCTTGCCAATTAATTTTTAAATCGCCACCCGGCAAGCTCACTTGCACCAATTGATCTAACAAACCTAGCTCAATACCCGCCACAACTGCCGCACAAGCACCGCTGCCACATGCCAAAGTTTCAGCCGCACCACGCTCATAAACCCGAAGCTTAACTTGCTGACGATTGATAATCTGCATAAAACCAATATTGGCGCGTTGCGGAAACAGCGGATGCGATTCCATTTCCGCCCCCACGACAGCCACCGGTGCGCTATTAACATCATCAACCAAAATCACCGCATGAGGATTACCCATAGAAACCGCTGAAAACTTAACCTCACCCGAACTCAATGGCGCTACATAAGAAACCGCCTCAGCATCAGCAAGCAAAGGAATTTGCTGTGGCGCGTGCCTGGGAATCCCCATATTCACAGTGATCAAACCTTCACCATCAAACCGCAACACTAATTGGCCAGAGTCAGTATCAACAACCACCTCATCTTTATCGGTAAGGCCTTTATCACGGACAAACCGAGCAAAACAACGCGCACCATTACCACATTGCGCTACTTCACTACCGTCAGCATTAAATATCCGATATTTAAAATCAGCATTGGCTGTCATTGGTTTATCAACCATCAATAATTGATCAAAACCAATGCCAAAATTGCGATCTGCAAGTTTGCGTATCTGTTGTTCGCTGAGTGAAATAGCCTGATTGATCGCATCAATCACGACAAAGTCATTACCCAAGCCATGCATTTTGGTGAAATTCATTAACATACAACTACCTTAAGGCAACAATTGCTCGCCAGCCCATAATTGAGGAATCGATTCACGTTCTCTAATCAGATGAACTTGATCACCATCCACCATCACTTCAGCAGCGCGCGGACGCGAATTGTAATTAGAGCTCATGGTAAAACCATAAGCACCAGCAGAACGAACTGCTAACAAATCACCTTGCGCCAGTTTTAAGTCACGATTTTTACCAAGAAAATCACCGGTTTCACAGACTGGGCCAACGATATCCCAAGTTTGCTCAGGCACATCGCTCTCAGCATTGACAGGAATAATCGCCTGCCATGCGCCATATAAAGACGGTCTAACCAAATCGTTCATCGCCGCATCAATAATGGCAAAATTTTTATTTGCTGTCGGTTTCAAGTATTCAACTTTAGTCAGCAAAATCCCCGCATTACCGACAATCGCCCTGCCCGGCTCTAATAAAATCTCATAATCACGATCAGCAAAGCGTTGCAAAATCGCCTCAATGTATTCTGCAGGCTGTGGCGGTTGCTCATCGCGATAGCAAATCCCCAATCCTCCACCTAAATCGATGTGCTCCAACTCAATACCTTCGGCATGTAAGGCATCGACCAATGCCAAGACACGATCAGATGCATCAAGAAACGGTGCGGTGTCGGTTAATTGCGAGCCGATATGACAATCAATACCGACTATTTTGATATTGTCCATTTTTGCCGCGCGACGATATTCGCTAAGCGCATGATCAATATCGACGCCGAATTTATTTTCTTTTAAGCCCGTCGAAATATAAGGATGGGTTTTGGCATCGACATCAGGATTAACCCGAAATGAAACCGGTGCAATCACACCTAACTTAGCGGCAACTTGATTAATCCGATCCAATTCAGATGCTACTTCAATATTAAAACAGCGGATTCCAATCTCTAAAGCCGCTTGAATTTCATCTTCACGCTTGCCAACACCGGAAAAAACGATTTTATCCGGCGCGCCACCTGCCGCTAAAACGCGACGCAGTTCACCTAAAGAAACAATGTCAAATCCTGAACCCAAGCGAGCTAAAACATTCAAGATAGCTATATTTGAGTTGGCCTTAACCGCATAGCAAATTAAATGCCGATGATTAGCAAAGGCTTGATCAAATGCGCGCCAATGGCGTTCTAAAGTAGCGCGAGAATAGATATAACAAGGTGAGCCATACTGCGCGGCAATCGCTTCTACAGCAACATCTTCAGCAAACAGTTGCTGTTGTCGATAATTAAAGTAATCCATGATTATTTTTTAGGGACGTAAATAGGTGGAGGGCTATCGGGCATGTACAAAGGACCTGTCTGTCCACAGGCTTGCAGCAACAATAGCCAGATAATCGTCAATATCAATGTGTTAGTTTTCATACTTAACTGTTAAGCGAATCAAGCAATGCCTGATTATCCGCCTAGATTTTTGATTGGGATTGCGAATATAGCACAGGCTTGATACTAAAACCTACCTGACCGCCTTAACTACCATTGCTTGCGCTAACCACCGATTTAACGATTTTCGGTGTCACAAACACCAATAACTCGGTTTTATCGTCCCTTTTGAAATTATCTCTAAACAGCCAACCCAAAACCGGCAAATCGCCAAACCAAGGTACGCTGTTTTTGTTATCCATATAATTGGATTCATAAACCCCGCCTAAAACCACCGTTTCACCATCTTCAACTTGGACTTTGGTTTTAATCCCGCGTTTATCAATTGCGACATTTTCTTGCCCACCTGTCACCACATTTTTACCTTGCGAGTCACGGGTAATATCCAATTCCATAATCACACTACCGCCCGGGGTAATTTGTGGCGTTACGTCCAGCTGTAACACAGCATCTTTAAAGTTGGTGTTAATAATATTGGCAGTTTGAGTCGTGTATGGAATTTGAACGCCTTGAGTAATGCTGGCTTTCACTCTATCGGTGGTCATTACCCGAGGATTTGCCATTTGCTCACCTAAGCCATCGCCCTGCATCGCTTGAATTTCAAGGTCGAGTAAGTAATTCGCCCCACTTGCCAAAGTCATGCCTAAAGTTGACATTCCACCGGTGGCGACTGCACTGGCCGCTTGCAAGGTATAGCCTAATTCAGCCAAACCATCAGTTTGCTTATAACCAGTAGCTTTGGTGTTGGCGCCAAACTTCATGCCCAACTCCCGCGCAAAACTGGTATTAGCAACCACAATTCGCGCTTCGATTAACACTTGCTGGACCGGTACATCTAGTAATTTGATCATATTGCGAGCTTCATCCAAGGCTTGCCGAGTATCTTTGATAATCAAAGTATTGGTTCGGGCATCAATAATCGCCGCACCGCGTGGTGACAATAGCCGCGTGGCAATATTACTTTGCCCATTTTGACTCGTCATACTGCTACTACTGCCACAACCTCCACTTAAAACCGTCGGTGATGATACAGGCCCACCCGCTCCCGATTGCCCACCTTGACTGAGATTACCCAAACCCATCAGCACATTACAAATTTCAACCGCTTTCGCATAATGAATCTGAATATTTTCAGTTTTCAGCGGCTCCAATTCTTCAAAAACCTTTTTGGCATCCAACTCCTCTTGCTCGATTTTCATAATCTCAGCCACCGGTGCCACCATAATCACGTTACCGCTTTGGCGTTTTGCTAAACCTTTAGCTTTCAAAATCAAATCCAAAGCCTGATCCCAAGGCACATCGTTTAAGCGCAAAGTGACGTTACCCGCCACTGAATCAGCAGCGACAATATTAAGCTCAGTAAAGTCGGCCAAAATCTGCAATACCGAACGCACTTCGATGTCCTGAAAATTTAAAGACAATTTATTGCCGCGATAAACTTTATTATCCCTTTGCTGCAGCTCTTTCTCAGCGGCATTGATGGGACGAAATGCGATAGTTAATAGTTGATTGGTTTGATCTGATGAATACTCGTAATTGTCGGTATTGAGCGCAATGTTAATGCTGACATTCTGCCCTTGCTGGGTAGCGATAAAAGACTTTACCGGCGTAGCAAAATCTGACACTTCAAAATTATTATTCAAAGATTCTGGTAGCTTGGTATTTAATAAATTCAAAGTTATGCCGCCATTAGCTTGTTGACTATCAACCACGGTATTTTGTGCTGACAAGCCTAATAAAATTAGCCCTTCGCCCTTCAAACCTCGTCTAAAATCCACGCTCTTTAACAACTGTTGCGGCAAAAAACGATTAACCGCATCCTTATTTTTCGACGGTATTTCATTGGCTAAGGCGAGTGAAATCTGTAAGCAAAACCCGATTAACACCCAAAATCGTTTTACATAAACACTCATAGCGAAATCTCTTTATTATTTGGCTAATATCAACACGGCGAGCTGTTCTCGCCATGTTCCAGGTTTATCAGGCACAATTTCCATCACTTCAATTTTGTCTTTGCTAATTCGGACAACATGACCATCATTCAGCCCTAGGTGATTACCGGTTTTAACGCGATGAATACTGGCATCTTGCGCTCGCACTAAAGCCCATAAGCCAGTTTGATTCGACAAAGTGCCGACCATTTTTAAGCCATCCAAAGCATAAGTTTCCAAGGCTTCTTTCTTGCGTCGAAAATCAGGCTTAATGCCATTCGCGATTGGCGTATCAAGCGATTTAGATTGATTGCTTTTTTCAGGAAGTTGAAAAGGATCTCGCAAGCCATCGGCTTTAAAGACAAAATCATCAGCCACTTCCAAAGCGGGCAATGCCGCTAAAGGCAGTTTAGGTCTGGCTTTTACTTGTTCGATATAGGCTTCTAATGACTGCGAATCATCGCTATCACAGCCAAGCATCAGCACCAAAATCAAAGCTAAGCCGATTTTGATAATCATGGTTTAGCTTCGTAATAAGTTTTAATCACCGCCGACATCAACATCACGCGCTCTTTATTCTGCGCTGCTATCGGTGCGATATTGACATCATGCACAGTCACCAATCTTGGCATTTCGGCCAAACTACTGACAAAAGCACCTAACTGTTGATACTGCCCCAAGACCTGAATATGAATAGGCAATTCCCAATAAAAGCTTTTGTAAACTTCGGGGTTGGGCTGAAACAATTTAAAAACCAAGCCATTGGCCGAACCCAGTTGGGAAATATCCGCCAACAAACTGGCAACCTCTGCTCGATTTGGCATTTGTTTTAGCGCTTGGCTCAACATCTGCTCTAGTTGCGCTTGCTGCTCTTGGTAATCCGGCAAATTAGCGGCTTTTTTCTGCTTAATTTCAAACGCTGTTTTCAAGCTAAACACTTGATTTTCAAATTCGGTTAATTGATTACGCTTTGGCAAAAGCTGGTAATAAATACCAACGATCAACACAATCACCACCACAAACGCTATAAGGCTGAACTTAATTGATTTCGGCCAACTACCCGCAGCGCTCAAATCCCAATCAATTTCAGCTAAATTCATAGCTCAGCGCCCCAGCTTGGCTGTCATTGAAAAATCGCCTTGGCCTTTAATAACAGTTAAAGTCGGGCTAGATAAGCAGCGCGAACTCTCAATCGCCCGCATAAAAGCTGAAACACTGGCATTTGAATCAGCTTTACCTTCAAAAATTAATTTGTCCGCTGTTTGAGAAAATTTAGTCAGGTAAACACCATCAGGTATTAATTGGGCTATTTCCACAAACAAATGCACTTGCTCTGGACGACTGGTCTGTATGTTTTGAATCAGTTGGATTTTGCTCAGTAGTTGGGTCTTTTTTTCTTCCAGTTGTTTAATTTCTTGAATATTTTGATCCAACAAGACGATTTCATTTTGCAAAACCAACTGCTGACCTTGCTCTCGCTGTATTAAGCGATCTAGCTGGCTATCAATCACAACTAACACCAGCAAAGTCATCAAACTACTGACAGCTAAACCACCCCAAAATATTTTTTGCTGTTTTCGACGTAAAGTTTCGCGCCAAGGCAATAAATTAATGCCGCTCATCAATCAAAACTCCTCAACGCCAAACCGCAAGCCATCGTCAGCTTAGAAGCATCATGATTTAAAGTTTGTTGATTAATTCGGTTAGATAAGGACAGATGGGAAAACGGATTGGCAATATAAACAGCTAACTTCAAATCGCTTGCCAATAATTGCTTAAGATCATCGATAACAACACAACCACCAGTCAAAATCATCGCATCAATTGGATGTGAGCCCGTCGAAATGGCAAAAAACTGTAATAAGCGGGCGACTTGCTGCTTGATGCTGTTAATAAATGAAGCTGGCTCTTCGATTGACGACTGGCTACTAAATAGCTGTTCGCGGCTATAAATGCTTTTACCTTGGTACAAAATGTTTAGCGTACAAGTGGTTGCGCCAATATCCAGTAAGGCAATGGTTTGGTGTTTGATGGTATCGGGCAGCTGATCGGCTAATAAAATGAATGCCCTTTCTAAGGCAAATAGCTCAGTATCAACCACTGCCGTTTTCAATCCGGCAAAAGCTAATGCCGCGACTCGCTCTTCAACATTTTCCCGCCTAGACACCACCAACAAAACATCCAGCAATTTGGGATTATTTTCAGACACACCCTGAATTTCAAAATCAAAGTTAACGTCTTTTATTGGATAAGGAATGTATTCTTCGGCATCGTTGATGATTTGCCGCTCAATCTCATCCTCAGACAATATCGCTGGCAACGTAATGATTTTGGTCATTACCGCCGCACCAGATACCGCAACACAAGCCTGCTTAAGCCGAGTGCCTGATAATTGCAGCGCAGTCTTTATCGACTGAGCAATTAATTGAATATCGCAGAAATTTTTATCAACGACCGCCTGTTCTGGCAAAGGCACCACAGCATAACTTTCTAAGGTAAAGCCGCTACTATCAAGCGTTAACTCCACCAACTTGATTGCCGTTGTGCTGATGTCGATACCTAACATGGCAGACTGATTGTTGCGAAACCAGCTCATCAATTAACCTTTGATTAAACAGTTTTTAGATTCGCGCAACCGAAGGCGAACCAGTAAAAATCAGTATAGTTAAGATTTTTGATTTGCCTACCAAGCAACAGGCAAGAAAGTAAAAATGCAGGGGAATTTAGTTCAGAACAATCAGTTTGCGCTAAACAAAGCTAACTGGCGAGTGATTTGAAACGGAAGAGTTAAATCGAGGCAGAATTGCTTTGACCAAAGTTTTGGAAGCTATAAACAAAAACCGCCAGCATTGCTGGCGGATTTAGTACTGCAAATAAAGACTTATTTGCCGAATCTTTTACGGAATTTATCAACGCGGCCAGATGTATCGACAACACGTTGTTTACCGGTGTAGAAAGGATGGCAAGAAGAACACACCTCAATATGTAAATCTTTTCCATACACGGAGCCGGTTTCAAAAGCATTACCGCAACCGCAAGTTACAGTAATTTGTTTATATTCAGGATGAATTTCTGGTTTCATAATACTCACATACCCAATTAGGGCTCACATGCTTGAAGATAGCCGCGTATGATACGAGTTCAAATCGATATCTGCAACCGTAAATCGTTAATTTTGCTGACTATTGCCAATAACAGGGGTTTTAATCAGGCAAATCACCAAGATAATCGAGGGTAAACCGATCAGCGTGGAATAAATAAAAAACACTTCATAGCCAAAATTTGCCGCAAAACTACCGGAAAAACCACCGATTAATTTCGCAGGCAAAGTCATTAAAGAACTGAATAAAGCATATTGGGTAGCGGTATAAGCGCTATTGGTTAAGCTCGACAAATAAGCAATAAACGCCGCCGCTGCAATCCCACCGCTTAAATTATCAGCACTAATCACTCCGGCTAATAAAGTCAAACTTGGCTCAGCCACCGCCATCGCCGCAAATAGCAAATTGGTTGCCGCACTAATCACCGCCCCCAATAGCAAAGGCTTCATCATTCCAAACCGTGCCACTAAAACACCGCCCAGTGATGTACCAACTATCGTCATCACAAAACCAAACAGCTTAGTAACATCGGCAATGTCTTTTTTGCTAAAACCCAGCTCTAAATAAAATGGATTAGCCATCACGCCCATCGCTATATCGCTCATTTTGTAAACGGCAATCAGCAATAAAATCAATACCGAAGTTTTGCCATTACGCTGAAAAAACTCCACAAACGGACTAACCACCGCATCACTAAACCACTTCAACAAACGACCAAACCAGCTAGGCGCTTTATCAACCCCAAGCACTGACTCGATTTGTTGCTCGATCAGTTTCGCTCGCTGATCTTCTTGATGTTCCGGTTCAGAAATCAATAAGGTAGTAACAATCCCCACCACCATCGCTGCCGACAAACATTGATAAGCCCATTTCCAACCGACATATTCAGCCAGATACAAAGCGCCAGCACCAGCAAACAACAGAGCCAAGCGATAACCAAACACATAAGCCGCCGCCATTGCGCCTTGATACTTAACCACTACCGCCTCAATCCGGTAAGCATCAATGACAATATCTTGAGTCGCCGAACAAAACGCCACCCAAACCGCCAACAAAGCAACCCACTCTAACTGTTGCTGCAGATCAACCTGACTCATGCCCAACAAGCCCAAAGCAATCCCTAACTGCGCCAATAACATCCAACTGCGCCGTTTACCAAAAATTCGATACAACAACGGCAAGCGCAAGCGATCAACCACTGGCGACCAAAACACTTTGATGGAATAAGCAACACCAACCAAACTGAAATAGCCAATCACCGACAAAGACACGTGTTCGTCAGCAAGCCAAGCAGATAAGGTAGTAGAAACGAGGGAAAAAGGCAGACCGGCTGAAAAGCCTAGAAGAATCATGCCCAGCACACGCGGCTGGGCATAAATTGAGAAAGCGCTTCTCCAACTGGCGCTGGATTTTTTCATGCGCTTCCCCTTTTATAGCAGGACTAAATCAAATTAACCGTTGATTAAGTAGTGAGTAAAAATACTCGCACCGTAACCCAAGGCAATCACAGGTGTCCATTTCAAGTGACTGAAGAAAGTGTATTTGTGGTTAGATTGACCCATCAAAGCCACACCAGCCGCTGAACCGACAGAGAACAACGAACCACCAACGCCCGCAGTCAAAGTCACCAACAACCATTGATACAAGTCCATATCCAAGTTCATGTTCAATACCGCAAACATCACAGGAATATTATCAACAATCGCCGAAATCACACCGACCAAGATGTTAGCTGTCGTTGCACCTAAACCATCGTACATCGCGCCAGACAACAACTCTAGGTAACCGATATAACCTAAACCACCCACAGCAAACACAACACCGAAGAAGAACAACAAGGTATCCCACTCAGCTTCTTTGACTTTGTTGAAAATATCAAATTTTGTGCCTTTTTCTAAATCAGGATGTTTCACTTTCAAGTAGTAACCGTACAACATCAACACTGACAGACCCAACATCATGCCCATGAAAGGCGGCAAATGTAAGAACTGTTTGAAGCTGACTGCAAACATAATGGTCACTAAAAACAAACCACAAATTTGGAACGCACCTGGTTTCAATTGAACCGGCGCTTCATTGGTTGCTAAAGGCTGACCGTCTGGCACAGCTTGCGCCATGAAAAAAGCTGGCACAACGAAGTTCACTACCGAAGGAATAAACAAGCTGAAGAAATCAAAGAATTCCGCATAACCCGCTTGCCATACCATCAAAGTAGTAATGTCACCAAATGGGCAGAAAGCACCACCCGCGTTAGCAGCGATAACCAAGTTAACGAAACCGATTGAAACGAATTTCTCGTTATCAGAACCTACCGCCAGAACCACAGCACCGACCAATAAAGCCGAAGTCAAGTTATCAGCAACCGCAGACAAGAAGAAAGTGATGATACCGGTGATCCAAAACAATTTTTTGTAACCAAACTGTTTTCTAATCATCCAAGAACGTAAAGCTTCAAACACATTACGCTCAGCCATTGAGTTGATATAGGTCATCGCAACCAACAAGAACAGCATCAATTCTGCGTATTCTTTTAAGTCATGCTCAAAAGCTTTGTGCAATTCGTCGCTAGGCACGCCCGCTTCACTTGCCAAAACCGCCACATGTGCCCAAATCACCGCAGCAGCGAAAATAACCGGCTTAGATTTACGCATGTGGGTAAATTCTTCGGTCATTACAAAACCGTAAGCAACCAAGAAAATCAACACGGTATAGACACCGCGCTCAGTTCCGGTCAAACCCAAATTATGAAACTCTTCAGCCATAGCCAGTTCCGGCAAAAACAGCAAGCCGGCAAAAATTAACATCAAGCGCAACAAGGCAACCCCCTTCCCAAAGACAAAAAATATCAAATTATAGTTGTTATAAACCAAAATAAATCAGCTCGATATGGTATCACCAGACAATATTTTTTGTCATTTAATCCCTGCCAGTATATTATCCTGAGCCCAATTAATTCGGCGATAGGACAACGCAAACTACAATGTACCAATACACCGACGACGATCAAACCCTTATTGAAGAACGGGTTGCCCAGTTTAGAGGCCAAACACAACGCTTCTTAAATGGCGAACTAGGCCCAGATGAATTCAGAACTTTACGTCTGATGAATGGCCTCTATGTTCAAACCCATGCCCCGATGCTCCGCGTAGCCGTACCTTACGGCCTGATGGCATCCAGACAAATTCGCAAGCTGGCAGCAGTAGCGCGTAAATATGACAAAGGCTACGCCCACTTCACCACTCGCCAAAACATCCAATACAACTGGCCAGAACTTAGCCAAGTCCCAGATTTACTGGCCGAATTGGCAACCGTGCAAATGCACGCGATTCAAACCAGTGGTAACTGCTTAAGAAACACCACCTCCGACCATTTAGCGGGTGTCTGTGTCGATGAAATCGAAGATCCGCGCCCATACTGCGAAATCATCCGCCAATGGACCACGCTACATCCTGAATTTGCCTACTTACCGCGCAAATTCAAAATCGCAGTCAGCGGCTCAGAACACGACCGCGCCGCTGTGCAATTACACGACATCGGCGTTTACCTAGTTAAAAATGACGCTGGCGAAGTTGGTTTTAGAGTATTAGCAGGCGGCGGCTTAGGCAGAACCCCAATCATTGGCCAAACTGTCAGACCGTTCCTAGAGAAAAAGCATCTGCTATCTTATTTAGAAGCGATTTTGCGGGTCTACAACCTACTCGGCAGACGCGACAACAAATACAAAGCACGGATTAAAATCCTGTTAAAAGAAACCGGCCTAGAAAAATTCACCGCCTTAGTGGAAAAAGAATGGCTAAGAATTCGCGATGAAATGATCGTCAGCGACGAACGTATTGAAGCCATGAAAGCTCAATTCGTTGCGCCAGCCTACGACAGCAACGCCAGCGACAACAGCTACCAACAACAAGCGGCTGAAAACGCCAGCTTTGCTAAATGGCTGAAATACAACACCGTTGACCACAAAGTCGCTGGCTACCGCGCGGTATTCTTGTCATTAAAAGCCCCAGATTCACCACCGGGCGACATCACAGCCGACCAACTGGACGCCGTTGCCGATCTAGCCGACCAATACAGCTTTGGCGAAATCAGAAGCAGCCACCGTCAAAACTTGGTATTAGCCGACGTCAAACAAAGTGATTTATTCGCTTTATGGCAAAAACTGGATGCCTTAAAACTAGCGACCGCCAACATCGGCACCGCTACCGACATGATCTGCTGCCCAGGCTTAGATTTCTGCTCACTAGCCAACGCCAGCTCGATCAGCGTTGCCAAAGAAATCAACGAAGCCTTAGACGACATCGACTACCTACACGACATTGGCGATTTAAAAATCAATATGTCAGGCTGCATGAACGGCTGCGCCCACCAAAGCGTTGGCCACATCGGCATCCTCGGCGTCGATAAAAAAGGCGAAGAGTGGTATCAAATCACCCTAGGCGGTTCATCAGAAAATGAAGCGGCTATCGGCGAGCGTTTAGGGCCAGCGGTTGCCAAAGACCGTATCACCAGCGCAATTACCGACATCTTAGAAGTCTACGTTGAACAACGCCAAGACCAGCAAGAAACCTTCTTGCAAACCGTCCAACGTACTGGCCTAGAACCTTTTAAAGGCAAAGTTTATGCAAATCATTAAAGACAAACAGCTGATAGACAACACCTGGTCTTTTGTTGCTGACGATGCAGAAATCGGCAACAGCGGCGACATCACCGTGTCACTATCACGCTGGGAACAACAAAAATCAGCACTACAAGCCCACAACGGCAAAGTCGGCATTCGTCTAACTTCAACCGACGACACCAACTTGTTAGCCGATATAAAAGACCGCGAATTGGTAGAACTGGATTTCCCCGTTTTCACCGATGGCCGCCTGTTTTCACACGCCCGCTTATTACGCGACCTAGGCTACCAAGGCGAAATCAGAGCAGTCGGTAATTACTTGGCTGACCAAGTTTTCTACCTAAACCGAGTCGGTGTTAACGCCTTCCAAACCAAAGCCGATTTGGTGCCATTAGTTTTAAAATCGCTGGATGATTTTTCGGTTAAATACCAAACCTCAAGCATTTAAAACGCTCAAAAAAAATGCCGCAGAAATGCGGCATTTTTATTTCATCATCGTTAAGTCAAAAACAACATAGATGGAACAACAGCAAACAGAAGCACCACTAAATCAAATTAGGCTGAAACAAACTGAATTACATATTGACGCCCGATTTGATCGAGTTGATGGACAACTAAAGCTAAACCGATGGATGCTAGTTGTGTTGTTAGCCGGTGTCATATCACTGATTCTAAAAACCCTTTTCTAATCAGACATTCATCATTTACCCCTAATCCCAATCCAGCCGCTGCTGACTATCAACCAAAGGCCGACCTCTAACCCGTGCAAAATCACACAAAGCCGTTAATCTTTCCGATTTGCCGCGCCAATCAAAAAACACCGCCTCACCCAACAACACATAATGCCAAGTCAAACCATCGCGTTCCTCTTCCGATAAGGCATTAATCCGCTCGCACCAAGTCGCCGCCGCTTTCAACTTTCTCTGCACATTCGGCGAACTCAACTGACCTTGGGCTTTAGTTTCCACCAGATACACCACCTTATCGGTTCTTAACAGAAAATCAGGCGAGTAAAACGCTGGCAAGCCGTCTTCTTTCACATAACGCAAGCGCACAAAATCATGCTTGGTCTCACTGATTTTGCAAAAAGCCTGCACGCTACTATCGACATTAGCCCACTCAATAAACGCCTGTTCCAAACCGCCATTTCGAGCCGGATAAGGCAAACGCGGATAAATACACTTACTCACTTCTAATGAATGTTTCTCGCGCATCGGCCATTTTTGCAACTCCGACAACTGCCGAAAATACACCTCACTATTACCGATTTGTGGCCGCTCTTCAGCCTCGACCAGCGCCAAAGCCACCACTCTAGTAATGTGATCAATCACCGGTTGCAATAATAAAACTCGCCAGTTTTCATCAGCCATCGGTTCAAACGGCCCATTAAATAAGCGTTGACGGATATATAACTCCAACCAAGCCGCCAAATCAACGGTATTAACCTGCAAATAAGGATTCGCCAAATGGGTGGCAATTTTATTGCCCTTCGGCAAAGGCTGACTCAAGGCTTGCCCGATCCGCCGAGTTAAACGTGACAGAAAATCGTTATAACCAGCGACATTCATCACCGCACCATCAACCCGATAATCACCAAATAAGGTGCTACTTTGTAAATCTTGGGAAATAAACACATCGCCTTTACCCAGCAAGGCTTTTAACTCATCAATTCCCATCGCCGAAAAAGGCTGTAAAGCCTCAATCGCCAAATCTTGATGCACCAAACCTTCCTCAGCCTCGCGAACAATAAATGGAATCGCAAAATCGTACTCCGCAAAATCTTCACGCAAAGCCACTGCAATCAAATCCCCAACACTGCTAGTACTATCACTTTCTTCAGTGGTAGTTCCTGCCAAGCCTTCCTGCATCAACTCCTGATAAAAATCGCTAAACGCTGGATGCTCAACAATCGACAAAATATCAATCAAACTATTCGGCTCTTGATGACTAGCGATTCGCTCGCGATTTTCACGCTTGCTATCAGCATATTCGGCATCGCGCCACATCAACCGCAAACCACGACCAATGGTTTGTTCCAACAAAATCTGCGCTTGCGACGAGCGTAACGGCACAATCACGCAGATATTATTGACATCAAAACCTTCGCGCAGCATCAAAACGCTAATAATCACCTTCGGCTCGGCATGTTGATCGACGCTGAACAAACGCTCGCGCACCGGTGCCCAATCCTTTTCACCCAACTCGGCTTTTTTACCGGAATCAATCGCCATCACCTCATCATCTGACAAGCCTTCATCGCGAAAAAACGCCGCCACCAAAGGCGATACCGAGGTATCTTCACAAACCACCAACATTTTCGGATGGCGACTAGGATCAATCTGAGCAAAATCGGCTTCCAGCTTACGCAGTTTTTGTAATCCTGCCCGTAACATCACCCGCTGACCATCGCCTAAAACCGGATTACCATCCTCATCACGCTCGGCTTTAAATTCCAACGGCAACGCGCCTACTTCCTTGCGTTTATCCAACACCAACGATTTCACCAAACCCAAGCGCATAGCGGTTTTCAAATCAAAATCGACAATGATGTGAGGAAAATAGACTTTGCGTTTATGTTTGCCACCACCGACATCGTTGTAAGGCGTCGCCGAAAAGTCCACCTGCACAAAGCGTTGAGCTTTGCTTTCTGCAATCCGGCTTAAACTTTTTTGCCATTCCACCTCAGTGGTTTCGCCTTCGCGTTTAAAGTCATGAATATGATGCGCTTCGTCATTAAACACCATTAATTCCGGCAAACTCGCCAGATAATCCAAAACCCCGCCACGGGCAAAACGTCGATCTAAAACCTCCAAACTATTACCTGTCGCCTTACCTGGCATCACCGGCAACAAGGCATTGATTACCGCTTGTGGCTCTAACAAAGCCCCCGGCAACTCTAATTGCTCGTCATCAAACTCATCTTCACCGGCTTCTTTCAACAAATGCCAATTGGCAATTGCAATCATGCCGTTACTGGTCGCTTTTAAGCCAATTTCAGTTTTCTGACAGACATTACCGCGCACAAAACTAAACACGGTTTCCCGCATCGTTTCGGGGATAAACAGCTCGGCACATTGAGCAATATCAGAACTGACAAAATCCCGTACCCCATCGATTTGCTTGCCACAAAAAGCATCTAACAAACGGTCATAAACAATCAAACCCGGCGCAACCACCAAAAAATGCCGCGTAAAACGGGGGTCATCAACACCCTCGGCTAATGCCACGTTTTTGTTTAACAACTGCCAAACCAACAACGCTTGTAACACCCAAGTTTTACCGGTACCCGTCGCCATTTTTAAACAGTATTTAGGATGCTGATGCTTGCTTTGCGACACTTCCGCCAAACGCGAACCCTGTAACAAATCATCTTTGGCAACCTGTTGGTACAGTTGCTTTAAATCCACTGCCGCCAACACTTCATGAGCTACAATCGCATTCAAAATCGCCTGTTTTTGACCGCCATGAAAATTTAAGCGCCGCGTGCCACAAGCGTCATCGCCAAACCACCAATGCAATAATTCAGCAGTAACTGGCGTCACACAATCAAAAATATCGGCAACCCCCGATTCCAAGCCAATACACAATTGTTGGGTTTTTGCGGTTAAGCCAGTCGCCAAAGCTAATTGAGGGTTATCGCTCATAGCACCACCTCAACCACGACTTCCGCCTCAAATCCGAATACATCCACCGCTCGCACACAAATTTTACGACTACCGGTTTTCGCCGCCACCGTCAGCTTAGCTTTAGTCACTACCCGTAGTGGATCATTATCATTGTCAGTATTACCCCGATAATCCTGCCATACCGAGCGAAACAACAAGCCATCATAATCAGGATCAACCGCCCAATATTCGATCAGCGCCAGCGGTTCATTATTGATAATGGTTTGTAATTTAAGCCGATTAGCATCATCGAGATTAATCGCTTCCGGTGACAACAACACATAATTGTCCAACTCAACCAGCAAATGCTCTTCGCTGGCATCGGCCACCGAATGCCGTAACACCGGCTTGATGGTCAAATATTGCAAACTGGCAAACCGCACCGAATTTTTCAGCTTTTCCAAACCGCCTTTCTTTTTCAATCTATCCAACAAATCCGGTGGAATCACCAACACTTCCAAATTGGCATCATTTAAAGCGGCAATCGTTTCGCCAATCGACGGCTCAAAGTTCCAGCCCAACACCACTACTTTATCCCAGCCACCCATCAGGCTATCGCGCTGACCAATGACTTTTTTCAAGGTCGCAGCACCGGTTAATTTGTTTGGCGAATCGGCATAAACCAAGGTTTTATGATTTCCATGAACCACTCGGCCTAAATTACGGTTTGGGCTATCGTCTATCGACAAAGGCAAAGCACCGAATAAACTCAAGACAATCTGCGACAAGTCGCCAATCCGAAAACTACGCCCCATGCTGACTTTAGCGGCTTCGACTTGGTAATCACCAATGGCTTGATATAAAAACGGCTTGGCGTTTTGATCGATTAAGCGCTTACGCATAATCATACAGGCGGGTTTACCGAGATCGGTAGTGATCCAGCGGCGACCGAGTTTTTCGGCTACGGCGGCTGTGGTGCCGGAGCCGCCGAAGAAATCGAGGACTAGGCCTCTATCCAAAGTAGCGCCTTTAATTATTCTTTCAAGCAGGCTTTCTGGTTTTTGTGTTGCGTAATTTGTCCTTTCATTTGCTGCTGACTGTATAGTTTGAGAAGTCCAAACATCCTCATATAAAACCCTATTACCTAACATATGACATATGTTGTTTAAAGCGGCCTTCAAATTTTTGGGCAATGGCTCTTCATCTGTATATTCCCAAACATCTTCAGGGATTTTTCCCTCATCTAGGTAATAACGATAAAGTTTTTTATTTCCGGTTCCCCACTTCTCGACGTAAGCGCGACCATCGTCATCAACCCCCATTCTTCCACCATAGTTTTTCCCACTTTTATCTTGTTTATGTGGGGTGAATGGCAATCTGATTTCTTTAGGATAGAACTGAGCTTTTTCAAGATTTTTGGCATAGAAAAAAATATTGTCATGCTTTCTTGCGTAAAATCTTTCACTTTTCCCTCCAACTTGGTAATGCCTAATAATTTCATTAGCAAAATTTTGCCTTCCAAATACATCATCCAGAATTAGTTTCACATAATGCCCAACATGCCAATCCAAATGCACATAAATCGAGCCGGTGTCACTCAACAACTCGCGCATTAAAATCAGCCTCGGCGTAATCATCGCCAAATAAGACGCTGTACCATCAACCCAAGTATCGGAATAAGCAAACTGCTCAATCACGGTTGGCTTTTGTTCTAGCTCAACTCCCGGCAAAGTAATTTTGGTGCGGTAATCCGCTTTGGAATCAAACGGTGGATCGATGTAAATCAAATCGACTTTGCCGCGCAAACTCGGTGTGTTCTCGTCACCCGCTAACAAGGCCGCCATTGCCAACAGGTTATCGCCATAAATTAAACGGTTCTGCCAATCCCTAGCCTCGATTTTTCGGGTTAGGCTATTGCTAACTTGGCCTACGCTTTTGAACAAATCATTTTGCGCCACATCTTTAGCGGGCAACACCCATTCACGGGTTTGCAAACCCACCCGATGCCGACCTTCCAAACTTTCTAAAATTTTTTCTGCGACTTGCCGACCTTTGGCAACGATTTCGGGGAGTTGTTCGAGTAGAGATTTAGCCATAACTTTTTGTTCAATAAAAAATGAACAATAAGTTTATATTAAACTGAACAGATAGTTTCTAAAAAGCCACAACAGAAATTAACTTTCTGTTCATGGATGAAAAATTAGAATTTAGCAATCGCCTCAAAAATGCTATTCAAGATGCAGGCTATCAACTGCGCCCAACCATTTTGGAGCGGGAATTTAACACTCGTTACTGGGGTAGACCGGTGACAGTTCAAGCTGTACGCCGCTGGCTACGCGGCGAAGCCATCCCCTCTCAAGAAAAACTACAAGTCCTAGCCGATTGGCTAAAAATAGAACCACACGCTTTACGTTTCGGCGAACAAGCCGCCGAGTCGATTCGGGCTAAACGTAAACAATGGGAAGAAGCGCTGGATTTTCAGGAACGTGAAACAATCGAGCGTTATTTGAATTTACCGATAGAACAACGCAAATTGATCCGTGAAGTGATTAATACTTTTGCTGAGGTTTATCCAACCACTGACAACAGCAATAGCAAAGCTGGTGATATGGCCTAAGGCGAATTTAGCTTCTTGAATATTAATGGCTAACCTCTAGAATGCTCTCTGGATGGCTTTTTTGCTTGCCTTATTGCAATTGTTTATAATTTTAAGATGAACCAATTCATTGAATCCGGCAAGGATATAGTTGATACCACTAGCCTAGAGTGGCATCATTTCGCTAACCTAAGCAAAGAAGCTATTCGCTCTCGTTGGCTGTCACCTACCGGACAAGGGTTGCTAAACACTTTAAAAACTAATAACTTTTCCAGACAATCTATAACAGATCACATCGGAAAATTTTCTGGAAAATACGATTTACGTGGCATTCCTATGGTGAATATGGATATTTCTAACCACGACTTCACTGACATTGATTTTTTTTATGCCGACCTTTCAAAAACCAATTTTACAGCTTGTAATCTAACAGGTAGTCATTTGTCGGAATGTGATTTAACCTCATCGCGTTTCGATTTTTCAAATCTAACAGACGTGTTTTTAGATAACGTCAAATTTAATAGTGAAACAAGCTTTTTAGGTATTGATTTACATAAAGTGAACTTTACATTCGCAACATTACTTTACGATTTAGCATTAACACAGCAACGTATTCAACAACTTCAGCAACACCATAAATATTTCGCAAAATTATTAAAATATTCTTGCGACTATGGACGTTCATTTAGTCGTTTTTTTTCATGGTCGCTCATTTTCATTTCTCTTTTTGCTGCCATGTATTATTTTTTTGATCCGAAACCAGAAATACATTCTTGGTTTGACTATCTCTATTTTTCGGTTCTAACATTCATTAATGTAGGATCAATTGACAGCGACTGGGTTAGCCCAATGATTCAAACTGTTTACCTTTTAGAAGTTACGGTTGGCTATCTAATGGGCGGACTGCTTATCGCTATATTTACCAAGCGGGTTATGGGCTAACCAATTACATCTTGCCTAAAATATAAAAATCCAATCATAGATGGGGTTAGGCTCTGTTAAAAGGTTATGAATGCAAAAGCCTGACTTTGCACCGTCAGACAAAAAACACTTGCACCCATCGCCGATTTCCAGAGATTAAACCACTATTCATAATGCGTCCAAAGCCGCAAAATTTTGACTTGTCGAGTTTCTATCAGCACTTGATAAACCAGCCGATACTGAATATTAATTCGGCGAGAATAAGCCCCCGCTAAATCGCCAATTAGCTTTTCATAGGCTGGTGGATTTTGGAATGGATCGCTTTTCAGTACATCTAGCAACAACATCGCCTTGGATTTTAACCCAGCGGCGGCCAGTTTTTCAGCGTCTTTTTGAGCTTGTTTGGTAAACAATAAGCGCCAACTCACCAATCCAACTCCTGACTGCATTCCTCAGTTGGCGTTGCCATACCCGCTAAAATTGATTCGCGCATTCCTGGCACCGTTAACAAAAATAGGGTTTCTTGAATTGAAGCCCAATCTTCGGCAGACAATAAAACCGCATTGTTACGTTTGCCGGTAATGGTAATTGGCTGATGTGATTCGACAGTTTGGTCTATCAATCGATAAAGATTGGCGCGAGCTTCGCTGACGGTGAGTGTTTGCATGGGAGTATAAGAATAAAGTCACGACGAAAGGCAATAGTACGTCTAGGCGTACGCTTAATCAAACTTTCTCTGCGATTAATCGCTAACCTTTAATAAGCCGTTTCGTTATTAAAGTTTAATGTCATATCATTTAATAACTAGATTCGTTATTAAAGGTTACCAATGAAGAAATCTGATCTTTGCGCTGCGAGACAAAAGCTACTTGTTCCCATTGCCGATTATTCGGGGGCTTTTGGATTGGTGCCGCCGCCAACGCCGCTGTTTGTTCCTCTAACGGGAATGCATAACGAATTAATCCGCGCCCATGAAGCTTTGAGTGCACTAAAAACCTTAACCGAACAACTGCCTAACCCTGATCTGGTGCTGCGGACATTGGATCGTCGAGAAGCGGTGCGAAGCAGCCAAATCGAAGGTACTCATGCTGATGTCAATGATTTATTGGCTTATGAGGCAACAGGGAGTGACGAAGGATTGCCGCCTGATGTCTTGGTAACGCTGAACTACGTCAAAGCACTGGATCATGGTCTTAAAAAAGTTCGAGAAATACAGCGCGTCACGGCGCTCAGCAATGAGCTGATTAAATCTTTACATGCTTATCTTATGGATGGCGTGAAAGATTTCAAAGGCATAGCTGGGGAATTTAGACCGATACAAAACTGGATTGGCGGTTTCAAAATTTATGACGCTCGGTTTGTGCCGCCGCCAGCGAATAAAGTTCAAGATTGCATGAATGACCTTGAATCTTTCCTGCAATACACGCCTAGTGAAGAGGATCAAATGGTAGTTTCAATCGTGCTGCGGATGGCAATCGCACACGCACAATTTGAAACCATTCACCCTTTCATTGATGGTAATGGCCGAGTTGGGCGTTTATTGTTGCCGTTGATGTTGGCAGCCGAAGATTACCCGCCTATTTATTTGGCTGGATTCCTAAAATCGAATCAAAAGCTTTACTACGAAACATTGGTTGGTGTGCAGTTACAAGAAAAATGGAGTGAGTGGGTTAAGTTTTTTGCAACGGGTGTTGAAGAAGCGGCACGCGAATCGATGCTGACAGCAAAAGCCTTACTTGCTGTGCTTAATCGTTGGCAAATAGCGGTCAATGCGCTTGGGCTTCGGGCAGATTCTGCGATCAATCGATTGCCAGAATTATTAATTGCCAATCCGGTGGTGACGGTGAATCAAGTTAAAACTCAGTTGAATATTTCATTTCCTACCGCCAATGCTGCCTTATCCAAATTAAATGAAATGGGAATTGTTGAGCAGACGGATCGGCAAAGAAATCGGACGTTTATCGCAACGGAAGTGATAGCGCTATTGGACAAACCGCAATAGGTAATTTGCCAATCACGTTGGGTTCTCTGGATAGAGCGTAAAGCCCACAATCAAAGGCCAAGGTGTTGGTTTACAGCTAACGCCAACCTAAACCGTCATCCAGTCCAACGTCGCCTATAAAAATACCGTTCGGTAATATATCCTTGTCATGGCGATAACTTATCCCATAGAATTACCGAACGGGCATAAAATCAAACAAGGCAAGCCATGACATCAAAAATACAACCGCTCGGTAATATCACATCGGCGATAG
>Ga0208223_1000095_pt1 | contig 22621 bp, 22 predicted proteins | sample LakMenE07Oct09ns_FD_150678 | JGI IMG/M metagenome (GOLD analysis project Ga0208223, IMG submission 150678) | Freshwater microbial communities from Lake Mendota, WI - 07OCT2009 deep hole epilimnion ns (SPAdes) | ecosystem: Environmental > Aquatic > Freshwater > Lake > Epilimnion/Euphotic zone ...
TACTTCTCTGTAAAGCGTCTAAAATGCCTACTGCAAAATCAGGCGTGCCCATAAATACAAGTCGTAATTTTTTTACCTCACTCATACGATTTTATTTTTCCAGGGGTAGTATCTTAAATAGAGAATGGATAACAATCCCAAAACACCAAAATAAATATATTCAACAGTCCAAATCCAATAGACATCAAAATTCCAACATTTTATGAATAAAAAGCTACAAATGGTATAAATAAATACTGTAAAAAACTCTATTAGCATCGAATGAAGTGTATTTCCACTTCCATGGATTGTTTGAAAATAAACGGAGATAATCCCAAATAATAATACAGATAAAGAAATCAGTTGGAGAATTTCTGCACTTTTTTGCAAATATATTTCTTCTGGATTAATCATTAAAATTAATTTTTCAGGATATAAAATTGCTCCATGAAATGTTAAAAGTAAAAAGCCAACGGTTAATAATTGAATTTTTCTTTGAATAACAGGTATTTTATAAAATTCCTTTGCACCTAAATACTGAGAGATATATGTTTTTGTGGTTCCTGCAAAGCCCCAAATTGGCACAAAGGCCAAAAAATAAATAGAGCGAATATTTTGGGAAACTGTTAAATCAAACTGCCCTTTTTGCTCTAACCAAGTAAAATAAAGTGTCCATGTTCCAAGTGCAAAAAATCCTTGTAGCATGAGTGGACTTCCTACTTTTAAAAGTTCCTTCATGGATTGAAAATTATAGGAGAAGTGAGAAAATAGCCGGTATTTTCGTTTTTCATCGGAGAAAAACAAATAAACTAGTAGAAAAAGCATTCCCAATCCATCTGCGAATGTAGACGCCAATGCTGCTCCTTTTAATCCCATTTCTGGTAATCCCATTTCGCCAAAAATAAGTCCGTAATCTAAAAAAACATTGCTTAATGCAGTAATTAATGCGGCGATTAAAACCACTACTGTTCTTCCTTTTGCAAGAAAAAAAGCTTGAATTGCTATTGTAATCATCGAGAAAAATAATGCAAAACTCCTTATTTGAATATAATCTCCTTGCAATGCAGCAATCTCCTGATTTTTAGAATACCCAAGAATAGCGCCCGGCATTATAAAATATAAAATGACAAAAAGAACAGCTGCAAGAAGGCAATTCATTAGAACAGATGAACCAAAGATCCTTCCGATTGCTTCAGGTCGTTCTTCACCAATTCGGCGAGCGATAATTATTTGAGCGCCATCTCCCATTCCTAATAGACACATGTACATCGTTATATATATGAGTCCGCCATTTCCAACTGCATCAAATGCTTCAGTTGAATAGCGCGAAATAAAGGCTGCATCAGTAATTAAAACAAGCGATTGGATAAATCCAGAAATCATCATCGGAAGTGCAACAGCTAAAATAGTTTTATAGCGTAATTCTAGCATTAGTCAACTTGGATTACAAGGCCTTTTAAGTATTCTCCTTCAGGATGGTACGCATTTATTGGATGATCAGGACCTTGGTGTAACTGCGCAAGAATTCTTACAGTTCTCCCTGTTTCAATTGCAGCAGCAATAATTGTATGTGTGAATAATTGTTTGTCTACAACCTGAGAACATGAAAAGGTAAAAATAATTCCACCTGGCTTTATTTGTCGAATTGCATGGGCATTTAGTCGTTTGTATCCCTGAATTGCTTGGTGTCGTTTTTCGCGGTGTTTTGCAAATGCTGGCGGATCCAATACAATGATGTCGTAATCTTCCTTTAATTCTTTCATATAGTCCATTGCATCGGCAGTAATTGAGGCGTGTTTCTTTCCAAATTTATTTAGAGAAACATGTTCTTCTGTCATTTCAATGGCTTTTTTCGAACTATCAAGAGAATGCACGAGTTTTGCTCCTTGAAGCAAGGCTTGTAAACTAAAACCTCCTGAATAACAGAAGGTATTCAATACTTTTTTACCTTTTGAATAGTTTCCTAAAAGAAGCCGATTGTCTCGTTGATCGATGAAAAAACCGGTTTTTTGTCCTAAAACCCAGTCAATTTTATATTTTACCCCATTTTCAAGTGCTTCATGTGGTGTTTCACACGTCCCAAAAACATAAGCATCAGCGGTTTCTAAACGCTTTGGTAAAGTGTCCGCTGATTTTGAGTAAATAGCAATCAAGTCTTTTCCGAAAGCTTTCTGTAATGCACTTGATATTTCAGATAAAGAGCGATGCATCCCGATAGAGTGACATTGGACGACAGCTACACCATTGTAAAAATCAATAACTAATCCGGGCAAACCATCTCCTTCACCATGACATACTCTAAAAATAGTATTCTCTTTGCTAAGTAAACCAATTTTAATGCGCGAGTCGAGGGCTTGTCGAATTTTTTTCTGAAAGAAAGCCTTATCAATTTTTTCTTCTTCAAAACTTAAAATTCGAACAGCAATAGTAGCATTTTGAAAATGCCCAAGTGCCAAAAAGCGACCTTTATAATCTTGTACTTCAACAATTTCACCATCTTCAATTTCCTTTGTATCGGTAAATAGTGCACCTGAAAAAATCCATGGGTGTTTTCTAAAAATTGACTGCTCTTTTCCTTTTCGGACTTGTAAAATAGTATACGACATAGCCGCAAAGATACGCAAACTAATAGCGTAATATTTGCATTGTTTTAATAAGTCCTCAGCAGAATAACAATTATTTGCAACATTCTCCTTACTTTTGTTAAAAAAAAACGAAACATGTCGAACAAAAGAATTTTAAAGAAAAGCTTAAACGAATTAGTTTTTGACGTTGTAGATGAGTGTTATTACATTCAAGCATTAGATTCAAGCAAAGAAAAAGCAACAGAGAAATTAATTGATGAAGCTGCAACATTCCAAGATTCAATTTTATCTCGTATGAAAAAAGCAAGAGGTAAAGCAGAATTTCGTGCAATCGTTCTTGATCTTGAAAAGAAAGCCGACCATTTCGTTACTTCGTTGAATGCGTTAAACGCATAATTCACCAATGAAAACTATTAATTGGAAACGTTGGCTATCAGTATTTGGAGTCCTTGCTTTCTTTTTAATACTATTTTTTACCGGAGGAAAATCTCTTTTTTGGAATGCAACTGCCTTAGGTGGTTTAATGATTTATTTTTGGATTTTTGAAGTCGTTTCGATTTACATTACTGCTCTTTTCCCTTTAATTCTTGCAATTCCTCTCGGGATTCTTAGTACTTCAGATTTAGCTGAAGCCTATGGAAATGGATCTGTCTATCTTTTTTTCGGAGGTTTTATTTTGGCTCTTGGTTTGGAAAAATGGAAAGTTCATGAGCAGATTGCCAGACGAATTGTTTCTATTGTAGGAAATTCAAAACCACGAATTTTACTTGGTTTTTTATTGAGTACCGGATTATTAAGCATGTGGATTTCAAATACTGCAACAGCTTTGATGATGCTTCCAATGGCCCTTGCGATTATTCAGGCAATGCCTGTAGATCAGCAGAAATCAAAATTCTCTGTTTTCCTTTTACTTTCAATTGCGTATGCAGCAAGTATCGGAGGAATGGCAACCCTCGTTGGTTCTCCTCCGAATACGCAAATGGCAAGTATCTTAGAACAGAATTATAACATCACAATTTCCTTTTTTGATTGGATGAAAATTGGAATTCCTTTAAGTTTAACGCTCCTACTTGCAGTTTTTGTTTATTTCTATTTTGCTTTAGGAAAAGAACGGAATGAATTACATGCTATTCATTTGGAGAAAAAACCATGGACTGTAGATCAATATCGAGCGCTTGCCGTCTTTGGTATGGTAGTTATTTTATGGTCTTTCCGTGAGTTGATAATTGGAGCAACAGGTTTTTCATACAGAGATGAAAGTGCAGCTATTTTTGGAGGTATTTTACTTTTCATAATCCCGAGTCAGTCTGAAAAGAAACCACTCTTAGAATGGCAGGATACCGAAAAATTACCTTGGGGAATTTTATTATTATTTGGAGGAGGCTTGGCTTTAGCTAAAATGTTGGAGGCTGGCGGTGTTGTAAAAGAAATAACGCAAGTTTTTAGTTCTTTTCAAAATGTATCGATTACATTAATGGTAATTATCGTCGTTGTCATCGCTATTTTTGCAACAGAAATTATGTCTAATTTGGCCTTGGTAACGATTTTTGTTCCAATAGTTGCAGCATTTGCATTAGAAGCTCATTTTCCAATACTCCAATTGTGTCTTCCTCTTACATTAGCTGCTAGTTGTGCATTCATGCTTCCCGTTGGCACACCTCCAAATGCAATTGTTTTTTCTTCTGGCTTAATTAAAATCCATCAAATGGCAAAAATTGGCTTTATATTGAATATTATTGCTACAATAATCGTTTGCTTTTTTGCTTTCTTGTTCTTTTAAGTTCCTATAATAGTTTATATTTGGTTAAAAATAAATTATATGAATTCCATGCGCTTATTTGATGTGCCCTATCATCAACAAAAGAATTATCAGAAAGATTCCATGTTTGTCACAAAGAAAGAAGGTATTTGGACTCCCATGGATACAACTACTTTTATCGAAAAAGCACTCCTAGTTTCTAGAGGTTTAATCGCCTTTGGTATTTCAGCAGGAGACAAAATAGCCGTTGCAAGTACTAATCGTGTAGAATGGAATATTTTGGATATTGCTGTTCAACAAGTTGGGGCTATCTTGGTTCCACTTTACCCTAACATTTCTGTAAACGATTATCGTTTTATTTTAAATGATTCAAGCACTAGAATATGTGTTGTCGGAAATAAAGAATTGTGGGATAAAATAAGCTCAATTAGAAAGGATGTTCCTTCTTTGGAACATTTATTTGTTTTTGATGAAATTGAGGGCTGCTCACATTGGTCTGAAATTTCTGAAAAGGCACAAATAACTGATCCGTCAGAAGTGAAATCAAGAATGGATTTAGTAAAAAGTGGTGATTTAGTTACGATTATTTATACCTCAGGAACAACCGGAAATCCAAAGGGAGTAATGCTTTCTCATTCGAATATTTTATCGAATGTTTTTGCCTGTCAAAGTCGAATTCCTGCTGATAACAATTCAAATGTTTTGTCTTTTCTTCCGGTTTGCCATATTTACGAAAGGATGTTACATTACCTCTATATGTATATTGGCTGCTCTATTTATTTTGGAGAATCGATGGAAACAATTGGAGAAAATATCAGGGAAGTAAAACCAGATGTTTTTTCAGCTGTTCCAAGATTAATTGAGAAAGTATACGATAAAATTATTGCAAAAGGAGACGAATTATCAGGACTAAAAAAGAAATTGTTCTTTTGGGCGGTTGCTTTAGCAGAAAATTATGAGCTAAAAGGCAAATCACCTCTGTATAAAATGCAATTAGCTATTGCAAGAAAATTAATTTTCTCAAAATGGCAACTTGCTCTTGGAGGAAATGTAAAAGCAATTGCATCGGGAAGTGCGGCTTTACAACCACGATTAGCGCGTATATTTTTAGCTGCTGGGATTCCAATTTTAGAGGGTTATGGCTTAAGTGAGACATCGCCAGTAGTGACAGTCAACTCATTTGACAAAGGCATCTGTTTTGGCTCTGTTGGAACTTTAATAGAACACGTTGAAGTAAAAATTGCCGAAGATGGAGAAATTTTAGTGAAAGGCCCAAATGTAATGCTTGGTTACTACAACAATGAAGAAGCTACAAATGAAGTAATGGACAAAGATGGTTGGTTTCATACTGGAGATATTGGTGTTTTTATAGATCAGAAATTCTTAAAAATAACGGATCGTAAAAAAGAGATATTTAAGACTTCAGGAGGGAAATACATTGCACCTCAAGCGATGGAAAATAAATTTAAAGAGTCTCGGTTTATTGAGCAACTCATTGTTGTTGGTGAAGGAGAGAAATTCCCCGGGGCATTTATTGTGCCTTCTTTTCTCTTTTTGAAGGAATGGGCTTTGCAAAACAATCTAAATTTTGATACTATTTCAAATGAAGAAATAGTCTTACAAGAAAAGGTTCTCTTAAAGTTTAAGGAGGAAATAGATGAAATAAATGAATTTTTTGGTAGTTGGGAACAGCTTAAAAAGTTTGTTCTGTTGCCAAAAGAGTTTTCTATAGATGGTGGAGAATTGACACCAACATTGAAGCTCAGAAGAAAAAAAATTATGGAAAAATACCAGAAAGAATATGCTATACTTTATGGTAATTAGTAACGATTTTATTTAAACAAAAAAAAACCAACTGAATTCCAGTTGGTTTTTTTTTAACAAATTTTACTTAGTTTGCTTTCTTAGAACAACATGCTTTCTTTTCAGTTGAAGCACATCCTTTCTCAGTTGAAGCACAACCTCTTTTCTTTTTCTTTTTCTTCTTGTCGTCAAATTTCTTAACAACTTCAGTTCCTGTAACAGCTGCATAAGCTGTTGTTGCCATCGAACCAACAAAAGTGGTAAGGGCTAATGCTAAAAATAGATTTTTCATAGTGATAGTTTTTTACGAAGTTAATGAACAATTACGAGAAGTAATAATTTAAATAAGTTTTTTATTTAAATTAATTTAAAAAGTTTGAACTTAAATAAAGTATGGTTTTTAAAATCAATCAAAACTTCCCAAGCGTGTTAATTTCGCCTTTACTCTATCTCCAATTTTAACATCAATTTTCGATCCTAATGGTAAAAAAACATCGATTCTAGAGCCAAATTTAATAAAACCAAACTCCTCTCCTTGCTTTGCTTTATCACCAATTTCTGTGTAATAACATATTCTTCGAGCTACAGCTCCAGCAATTTGACGAAAAAGAATTTCTACTCCATTTTTATGTTCAACGACAATAGTTGTTCGTTCATTTTCCGTACTACTTTTCGGATGCCACGCAACTAAAAATAAGCCTGGATGGTATTTTACATATTTTGTAATTCCACTGATTGGAAAATAATTTGCATGTACGTTCAATGGCGACATAAAAATTGAAATTTGAATGCGCTTCCCTTTGAAATATTCAGTCTCCTCGGTTTCTTCAATAACCACAACTTTTCCGTCTGCAGGACAAACAATATCCATTTCGCTAAATTCACATTTACGATGTGGAATCCTGAAGAATTGAACAATTAAGTAAAGAAATACAAGAAGGAATAACTGAATTAAGATATAAAAAATAAATTTCTCATTACAGTATAAAAACCAAAAATTTAAAAAAGACAAAGCCACTACTATTATCAAAGTAGCAATCATTATTCCAAATCCTTCACGGTGTAGTTTCATAGTTTTAATTTACCAGTATAAATATAACATTGCCCATGAATAGAAAAAAGGGATTGCAAATAATGCAGCATCAAAGCGATCGAGTATTCCTCCATGACCAGGTAAAATTGTGCCAGAATCTTTAATGTTTAAGCTTCTTTTAAAAAGAGATTCTAACAAGTCGCCATAAATAGAACACGGAGCTATGATTAAAGCGGATACCACCCAAAATAATTCCTCTCCTTTGTTTATATATGCACCAATTATGTAACCTAAAATCAATGTAAATAGTATTCCTCCAAGCGCACCTTCCCAAGTTTTATTTGGTGAAATTCGTTCGAACAACTTTCTTTTTCCAAGTACGCGTCCGATGCAATAGGCAAAGCAATCGTTGGTCCAGATTAGCAAGAACATCCCAACAATTAAAGGTAAATATTTAGTATTTCTCAAGTTTAAATCAATTGTTAAATAAAATGGAATTACAATATAAATTATCCCAAAGACTAAAACAGAGATATTGATAATAGGGTTTTCTTGCTTTTTCCATAATTCATTCAGAATTAAAGTAAAAAATAATGGAAACAAAATTGACACAGAAATCACTGGTAAAATCTCTAAACTTACGCCAACCAATAAACAGAAAATAAATACTCCAATAAAGACACCGATTTCTTTACTGACTCTTATAATTGGGTGTTTATCAAACAAACGGTAGAATTCAATTAATCCAAGTAGCATGAAGATTGAAAATATCGCAATTTGAATGTATGGCCCAGACATAATTGAACCAAGAATAACTATTACAAATAATAATCCTGTGATACTTCGTGTTGCTAAGTTACCCATTGACATCTGCAATCAATTTTAGTACTTCGGTTTTAAAATCCGAAGTTACATATATTTCATAACTTCCAAAATTGTTGAAAGATGAATCCATTGTATTTCTACATTGAAAGGGAATTTCAAGCTCTGTTAACGTTGACTTAATTTGTTCAAAGATGAAAAAGTTAGTTGTGTCTAGCACTCGGATTAATTCCATAATTGAGATTTTTAAGCTTTTCCTTTAGGAATACTATCTGTTTTCTCGTTATTAGTCAGAGTTTTTGCAGATTTTATTGGAGTTTTTCGTTGCTTCTTTTCTTTTATCGGAGTTTCCTTAGCTTCCACAAGCTCTGCAATTTCCCATTCCCGTTTACCAAAAATAATTTCTAGATCTTCTTTAAAAATAACTTCTGTATCTAAAAGTTTTTCTGCAAGTGCACTTAATTTATCTTTGTTGTCAGTAAGTATTTTTAAAGCTCGTTTATACTGAAATTCAATCATTTTACTTGCTTCTTCATCAATCACCCTCGCCAAATCATCGGAATATGGTTTTGTAAATGAATCGCGACCTTGAGAATCATAGAAAGAAACATTTCCAATTCGCTCATTTAATCCATAAATTGAAACCATTGCATAAGCTTGTTTTGTAACTTTCTCTAAATCACTTAATGCCCCTGTACTGATTCTCCCAAAAATTAATTGTTCTGCTGCCCTGCCTCCTAATGCTGAACACATTTCATCTAAAATTTGCTCTGTGGTTGTAATACTTCTTTCTTCAGGTAAATACCAAGCAGCACCTAAAGATTGACCTCTCGGTACGATTGTAACTTTAACTAAAGGATGCGCATATTCCAATAACCATGAAATTGTTGCATGTCCAGCTTCATGATAAGCAATTGTTTTTTTCTCATCTTTTGTGATGATTTTATTTTTCTTCTCTAATCCACCAATAATTCTATCAACAGCATCTAAAAAATCTTGTTTTTCAACTTGCTTTTTATTTTTTCTTGCAGCAATTAATGCCGCTTCGTTACACATGTTTGCAATATCAGCTCCAGAAAATCCAGGTGTCTGCTTAGCAAGAAAATCTACAACAATGTCTTTTCCTAATTTCAAGGGCTTTAAGTGTACTTGGAAGATTTCTTTTCGCTCATTTAAATCGGGCATGTCAACATAAATCTGACGGTCAAAACGTCCAGCGCGCATAAGAGCACTATCCAACACATCTGATCTATTTGTTGCTGCTAATATTATAACTCCAGAATTTGTTCCAAAACCGTCCATTTCTGTGAGCAATTGATTTAAGGTATTTTCACGTTCATCATTAGAATTAAATCCGTTGTTTTTACCTCTAGCTCTTCCGATGGCATCTATTTCATCAATAAAAATAATCGCAGGTGCTTTTTCTTTTGCTTGCTTGAATAAATCCCTAACACGCGACGCTCCAACACCTACAAACATTTCCACAAAATCAGATCCTGAAAGAGAGAAAAATGGAACTTTTGCTTCCCCTGCAACTGCTTTAGCCAGCAAGGTTTTACCTGTCCCTGGAGGTCCAACAAGTAATGCTCCTTTTGGAATTTTTGCGCCTAATTCAGTATATTTTTTTGGGTTTTTTAAAAACTCTACAATTTCTACAATTTCTTCTTTTGCACCAGCTAATCCAGCAACATCAGCAAAAGTGATATTTGTGGATTTCCCTTTATCATACACTTGTGCACGTGATTTACCAATATTAAAAATCTGGCTTCCGCCACCACCGCCACCACCGCCTGACATGCGACGCATTACAAAAATCCAAATGATAATGATTAATGCAAAAGGCAGAATATAACTGAGAATTTGCCCTAAATAATTTACTTCATTGACATTTTGGAAATTTCTATATCCTTTTTCTTTTAGTTCTTCTTCAAAATTTGCGTGGCTTCCAATATTCTCTAATTCAAATTTTATTTCTTTGTTTTTAACTGGTCCATTTTTAGACAGCGCTTTTTTAATTTCAACTAGTTCTCCTTTTTTTGCTTGCTTGACAAGGGCTTTTCCTTTGGCGGTTAAATAAAAATCAGCTTTTACTTGATTTATAATTCGTACGTTTCTAACTCCTTTGTTTTCAACCAAATTGAAAAATGTTTCTCTGGATTTGATAGTGGCAACTGAATCAGAACTTACGTATAACTGAAATGCTATTAATGCAAATCCAAGTGCTGCGTAGATCCAATAAATTGAAAATGGATTTTTCTTTTTCTCTTTTGACATAAATGATTAATCTAAATTTTTAATATCTGTTCGAATAGCATCTGCCCATAATTCTTCAAGTTGAAAGAATGAGCGAGCATCCTTATAAAAAATATGGCCTACAACATTAATATAATCGAGTAAAACCCACTCACTATTGTTTTTTCCCTCTATATGCCAAGGTTTTTCTTGAAGTATTTTGCGAGAATGACGTGTAACAGCATTGGAAATACCATCAACATGTGTACTTGAATCGCCACTACAAATAACGAAAAAATCACAAACTGCACTAGTTAAGTGTCTTAAATCAAGGATTACAATATCTTTGGCTTTATTTTCTTGCATTCCATCTACTATGGTTTGACAAAGTATTTCTGATTCGCTGCTTTTTTTTGCTTTTGGCATTTTAATTCTTGTTAATTTACAAATCTAACTGATAAATTTTAATTTTGACCTCGTCTTAAAACAAAACTCTTTTAGAATGCTTTTCGGAAAAGAAATAATCCATTTATCGGATGTTGAATCTACTAACAATTTTGCTGCCAAGTTGTTTTCAGACAAGCTTTGTCAAAATGGTTCGGTAATAATGTCAGACTGTCAAACAAATGGAAAAGGACAAAGAGGGACTATTTGGCAATCTGAAAATGGTAAAAATCTTCTTTGCACCTTTGTTTATAGCCCCGACAATCTGTCAGTAGAATACCAAACTCAAATTAATTGGGCAACTAGTTTGGCTGTGCTTAAAACCATAGGAAAATTTGGGCTTACTGCAAAAATAAAATGGCCAAATGATTTGTTAGTAAACGAAACAAAAATTTGTGGAATATTAATAGAAAATCAAGTAAGCGGCAATTTTATTTCTACTTCATTTATAGGAATAGGACTAAATATTAATCAACAGAATTTTTTTGACTTCTCAGCAACAAGTATTCGAAACGAAACTGGAAATACATTTCTTATACGAGAAATTTTAGATGGCTTAATTAAAGAAATGAACTACTATTTTTTACTTGTAAATTCAAGTAATCTAGAATTGAAAAAGGAGTATTTATCTAGTTTGTATCGTTTTAAAGAAAAAAGTTTTTTTGAAGCAGAAAATGAGGTTTTTGAAGGTGCAATTATTGATGTTTCTTCAGTTGGCTTGTTAGTAATAGAAAAAAATGGAAAGTGCCTCGAATTTGGACTTAAAACTATCAAGTATTGTTAAAATGCTCTTCTAGCTTATGCGACATGAAGTTAAAAAGAGCTTGGAGTGGTTTTTCTACCATCATTTTTAGAAATGAATTTACTTCCCCATCAAATTCAATGAAGCCCTCGGTCTTCAGTCCTTTACCCTCTAGATTTACTGTTAATTTAAATGGAAAAGGTGACTTCTCTCCTGATTTTAAGAAAATTTTTGTAGCTTCAGAACCATTTTGAATAAGAGAAATAATAATTGCTCCCTGAACTTTAAATGAACATTGTTTTTCATCGGCTTTAAAATCAGAAATTTTATCATGGGGTAAAATAAGCTCAAGATTTCTTGCGTCGGATAAAAATGCATGAACATCCTCTACAGATGCTGAAATTGCTACTTTATCACTTTTTAAGTCCATTATTAATCCTCTTGCATCCAAGTTGATGGGTTTTCTCTCCAACTTTGAAGCTGTACTAAATCATCTTGAGATATGTAATTTGAGTTGAGTGCTTGTTCAATTAATACAGCATAATCTGTTAATGTTAAAATTGGGCATTCTGCTTTACTAAAATTTTCCTCAGCAAGTTTGAACCCGTAAGTAAAGATTGCAGCAAGACCTTTCACATCTAATCCTCCATCTCTAAGTGCATTAATAGCTTTGATGCTACTTCCTCCCGTAGAAATCAAATCTTCAATTAATACAACACGTTGGCCTTTTTGAAATGAACCTTCAACTGTATTGCCCATTCCGTGTTCTTTAGCAGTACTTCGAACATAAATAAAGGGTAAGCCTAATTCCTGAGCTACTAAAACTCCTTGAGGAATACCACCTGTCGCAACACCTGCTATTACATCAGGTTTGCCAAATCTTAAAACAATATTTTCACAAAATGCTTGTCTGATATGGGTTCTTACTCCAGGATGAGATAATGTTACTCGGTTATCACAATAAATGGGTGATTTCCATCCTGAAGCCCAACTAAACGGGTTTTTGGGTTGAAGTTTTACAGCTTTTACTTGAAGAAGAAGTTCTGCCACTTTTAAAGCGGTCTCTTTGTTTTCAATCATGCTGCAAAAATAGGAAGTATTTATTGATCAATGACTAATTTACTTTATCAAACTCAATTTCTTTTAATTCAGATTAAAGCTATTGAATTTTTATTGTTTAAAATAAGCCCTATTTTACTATCTTTGTAAGCAGAATTATTATTATGGAAACCCCGAAAACGTACGACTCAAGCAAAGCGGAAGAAAGATGGTATAAGCATTGGATCGACAAAAATTACTTTCATTCAACTCCTGATGAAAGAGAACCGTATACGATTGTTATTCCTCCTCCAAATGTAACGGGAGTTTTACACATGGGGCATATGTTGAATAATACAATTCAAGATGTATTGGTTCGAAGAGCCCGTATGCTTGGAAAAAATGCTTGCTGGGTTCCAGGAACTGATCACGCCTCAATTGCCACAGAAGCAAAAGTGGTTCAAAAGTTAAAGCAAGAAGGAATTTCCAAAAGTGATTTAACGCGGGATGAATTTTTAAGCCACGCATTTAAGTGGAAAGAAAAACATGGTGGAATTATTCTTGAACAACTAAAAAAATTAGGCGCTTCATGCGATTGGGAACGCACACATTTTACTATGGATAAAGAGTATTCTGAGTCTGTTGAAAATGTATTTATTGATTTATTTCAAAAAGGAAAAATTTACCGCGGTGTTCGAATGGTTAATTGGGATCCTGAGGCACTAACTGCAGTTTCTGATGAGGAAGTGATTTACAAAGAAGTTAATTCACGCTTGTTTTATCTGAGATATAAAGTCAAAGATAGTGTAGATGAATGGCTTACTGTTGCTACAACAAGACCTGAAACAATATTAGGCGATACAGGTATTTGTGTGAATCCGAACGACCATCGCTACAAACATTTACATGGCAAAATGGTAATCGTTCCTTTAATTAATCGAGAAATACCGGTTGTTGCAGATGATTATGTTGATATTGAATTTGGTACTGGCTGCTTAAAAATAACTCCAGCTCATGATATAAATGATTATGAAATTGGAAAGAAGTTCAATATGGAAATTATTGATGTTTTCAATGAAAATGGAACCTTGAATAGTTACGGATTGCATTATGAAGGGATTGATCGTTTTGAGGTTAGAAAGCTTATTGAGAAAGAATTACACGATAAAGGTTATTTGGTAAAAACGGAGGATTATATCAATAAAGTTGGTTTTTCTGAGCGAACAAATGCAGTTATTGAACCCAAATTATCATTGCAATGGTTCTTAGATATGAAAGAATTGTCGAAGCCAGCCTTGGAAAATGTAATGAATGGAAATATTCAGTTTCATCCTGAAAAGTTTAAAAATACCTATCGCCATTGGATGGAAAATGTTAATGATTGGTGTATTTCTCGTCAACTTTGGTGGGGACATCGAATTCCTGCATGGTATTTTGGAACGGGACTAAACGATTTTGTTGTTGCAAAAACTGCTTCTGAAGCAGCGCAATTAGCAAGTGAGAAATCTGGAAAATTAATTCTTGAAAATCAAGTTAGACAAGATGAAGATGTTTTAGACACTTGGTTCTCAAGTTGGCTATGGCCTATTTCTGTTTTTAATGGACTTACACAGCCAAAAAATCCAGAAATAAATTACTATTATCCAACAAATGATTTGGTTACTGCTCCAGAAATAATGTTTTTTTGGGTAGGAAGAATGATAATTGCAGGTTATGAATATATGGGTGCTTTGCCCTTTAAAAATGTATATTATACGGGAATTGTTCGCGATAAATTAGGGCGTAAAATGTCGAAGTCTTTGGGGAATTCTCCGGATCCTCTTGATTTAATTCAACAGTTTGGAGCTGACGGCGTAAGGGTTGGCGTTTTGATTTCTTCCCCGGCTGGAAATGATTTACCTTTTGATAGCTCTCAATGCGAACAAGGTAGAAATTTTACGAATAAAGTTTGGAACGCTTATCGCTTGGTTTCTTCATGGGAAGTTCGCGAAATAGAACAACCTCAATCTTCAATAATAGCCATCTCATGGTTTGAAAATCGCTTTCAAAAAATCCTTGCAGAAATCAATGATTTATTTGACAAATTTAAAATTTCTGAGGCTTTAATGTCAATTTATAAGTTGGTATGGGATGATTTTTGTTCGTGGTATCTTGAAATGATTAAACCTGGCTACGAACAACCAATCGACTCAAAAACAATTTTAAGCACAAAGAAATTTTTTGAAGAATTATTAAAATTAATGCAGCCTTTTACTCCTTTTGTTGCTGAAGAATTATGGCATTTACTTGAAAAAAGAATCGATGGTGACGACATCATCCTTGCTCAATGGCCAAGTGTGAAAACATTTAATCAGATAGCTTTAACAAATTTTGATAAGGCTGTAGAGGTAATTACACAAATCAGAAATATTCGCAAGAAAAATAACATTGCAACTAAAGTTAAATTAGAACTTTTTATCTGTAAATCTAAAGATGCCATAACAGAATTTGATCCTGTTATTATTAAAATGGGTAATTTATCTTGTTTGGAATACCAGGTTGAAAAAATCCCAAATGCAAATTCATTTATCGTCTCAGGAAATGAATATTTTATTCCTTTTGGACAAACCATTGATATTGCTGATGAAATTGAAAAAATAAAAGAAGCATTAGAATATACGCGTGGATTCTTAAAAAGTGTTCAAGGAAAATTGCAAAACGAGCGTTTTATTGCGAGTGCCCCAGAAAAAATCGTCGCGAGTGAAAAAGTAAAGGAGGAAGATGCACTAAATAAAATAAATTTATTACAGGAGAAATTAAATTCTTTAGTTCAATAAAAAGTAATCTCAATCAATAAGATTTTTTTAAATAGAATTAGATAAACTCAAAGTCTACTCTTCTATTTTTTTTCTTTCCTTCTCCTGTTTTATTTGATTTTACCGGTTTTTTTTCCCCTCTAAATTCAAATTCAATCCTTTCTTTTTTGACACCATTATTAAGTAAAAATTCCATTATTGCTTCAGCGCGTTTCTTTGATAGTTTTTCATTGTAGCCATCTGACCCATCTGAATCAGTATTTCCAATAACTTTTATTCGAATATCAGAATGGCTAAATAAAATTTTTACGATATTCATTAAATATTCTTCAAATTCCTCTTTTATAATAGATTTATCGCTTTCAAAATAAATAGATTCAAATTTAAATTCTTTTAATTCGGATAGCCTCCGTTCTTGGGATGATATGCCATTTTTTATGTCAAAAATAAATCGGTCAATCCAGTTGTGAGAAACTAGATTCAATGTAGTTTCGTTAAATTCAAATTGCGCTCTAAAAAGCATAATTTTCCCATTTACTTGAGTGTTTTTTTTGCAGATATATTTTCCTTCTAAATAGCCACTTTTTTCGTTGTATGCTAGTTCAAAGTTCAATAAACAATTATGAAGTTGATTGGAGTTATTCTTAGAATAATTCTTTAGTTGAAAGCTGATTTTATTTTTAGAGCTTGATTTACCTGTAAGTTGAGCGATAGAATAAGCTGGTTCGCCATAAATTTCTTGCCTAAATTTGCCTTCTAAAAGCCCATTCACAAGATAAAATGAAAAATAAACAGGCTTGCTATTCTTTATTGAATCTCCATTTTGAATCATTATTCCTTGCCACTCTCCTGTTATTTTAACTTGGGAAAATGAAAAAAGACTAGTTAAATTAAATAGAAAAAACAGTAATTTGATTTTCATACTATTGTATTCGTATTTTTACAAATAATGTTCCAATAATAGAGAACTTTAAAAAGAATTCTTTGTTATAATTACAAATTCTATTTATGAAAACTTTTTTATTTTTTATCTTAGGTACTATGCTCTTATCTTCCTCCTCAACTACTGAATCTATTCATCAATTTGTGGTAACAGACATTGAAGGAAATAAATTTGATTTTTCTTCACTCAAAGGAAAAAAAATTATGGTTGTGAATACCGCGTCACGTTGTGGTTTAACTCCTCAATATGAAAAATTGGAAGAATTGTATACTAAGTATAAGTCGAAAAATTTTGTAATCGTAGGCTTTCCTGCAAATGATTTTTTAATGCAAGAACCGGGCTCTAATGAAGATATTGCAAAATTTTGTAAAAAAAATTATGGTGTTACTTTCCCAATGATGGCAAAGATTTCTGTTAATGGGAAAAAGATACATCCAGTTTACAAATTCTTGACTAAAAAAAGCCTAAATGGATTGAAAGATAATAAAGTTGAATGGAATTTCCAAAAATATTTATTGGACGAAAATGGTTATTTGGCTCGAGTAATTTCACCGTCTACTGCACCAGATGATGCATCAATTGTTGAATGGATCAATAAATAGGTAAAAAGTGAATATTTTGTTGATAAGTTAAGGCTTTCAACAATTTTTTACATCTCTTAAATCAGTCAAAATTCATATTTTTGTTATGCTTCAAATAAAAATAGAAGTTTAAATAAAATAGTATGGCTGAAGAAGAAAGAAGAGATAATTATTCTGCGGATAACATCCAAGTTTTAGAAGGTTTAGAGGCGGTAAGAAAACGCCCTGCAATGTACATTGGAGATGTTGGATCGAGAGGTTTGCATCATCTAGTGTACGAAGTTGTCGATAACTCAATTGATGAGGCCTTAGCAGGATATTGTAATTCAATACAAGTTTTAATAAATGTAGATAATTCTGTAACTGTAAAAGATAATGGTCGTGGAATTCCAACGGCAATGCACACCAAAGAGAAAAAATCTGCTCTTGAAGTTGTAATGACAGTTTTGCATGCAGGCGGAAAATTCGACAAGGACACTTACAAAGTTTCTGGTGGATTACACGGAGTTGGTGTTTCTTGTGTTAACGCACTTTCTATTGAATTTAAAGCAACTGTACGAAGAGAAGGAAAAATTTTTCAACAAGAATACTCTATTGGAAAACCTTTATACGATGTTAAAGTTGTTGGTGAATCAAATGAAACAGGAACGGAAGTTACTTTCAAGCCAGATGCAACAATTTTTGAAGCTACAGAATACAATTTTGATATTATTGCCGCACGTATGCGTGAATTGGCTTTTTTAAAAAAGGGTATTACAATTACATTGTCAGATTTGCGCGATTTAGATGACGAGGGAGTTGCTCCAGTTACTACTTATCATTCAGAAGGTGGACTTCGTGAATTTGCCCAATACCTTGATCGTAATCGTGAGGCTTTGATAAGTGATGTTATTTACTTTGAGGGTGAAAGAGAAAATATTCCGGTGGAAGTTGCTCTGACATACAATACTTCTTATACGGAAAACATTCAAGCCTATGTAAATAATATCAATACGCATGAAGGAGGAACACATTTATCAGGGTTCCGTCGTGGCTTGACAAATACTTTAAAAAAATACGCCACAGATTCAGGAATATTAGCCCGTGAAAAAATTGAAATAGATGGAGATGATTTTCGTGAAGGCTTGACTGCAGTTGTTTCTGTAAAAGTACAAGAACCACAATTTGAAGGTCAGACTAAAACAAAATTAGGAAATAGAGAAGTAACAGCACCAGTAAGTCAAGCAGTTTCTGAAATGTTATCTGCTTATTTAGAAGAACATCCCGCAGAAGCAAAATTAATTGTCGAAAAAGTAATATTAGCAGCAAAAGCCCGACACGCAGCGCGTAAAGCTCGAGAAATGGTGCAGCGTAAAAGCATATTAATGGGTTCTGGACTTCCTGGTAAACTTGCCGATTGTTCGGAAAAAGATCCTGCTGCTTGTGAGATTTATTTTGTCGAGGGAGATTCAGCGGGTGGTACTGCAAAACAAGGTCGTGACCGTCATTTTCAAGCTATTATGCCCTTGAGAGGAAAAATATTAAATGTCGAAAAAGCCATGCAGCATAAAATCTTCGAAAATGAAGAGATTAAAAACATGTATACTGCTCTTGGAGTAAGAATTGGAACGGAAGAAGATTCAAAAGCACTTAACCTCGAAAAATTACGCTACCATAAAATTATTATTATGTGTGATGCCGATGTTGATGGTTCGCATATTGAAACTTTAATTTTAACGTTCTTTTTCCGATTTATGAAAGTCTTAATTGAGAATGGATACATTTACATTGCAACTCCACCGTTATATCAAGTAAAAAAAGGTGGAAAATCAGATTATGCTTGGAACGAAGATCAACGAGATAAATTAATCAATGATTTAAAAGGTGCGGGCAGTGAATCTTCCGTAAATGTTCAGCGTTATAAAGGACTTGGTGAAATGAACGCCGAGCAACTTTGGGAAACTACAATGAATCCTGAGAGTAGAACACTACGACAGGTTACAATTGATAATGCGGCAGAATGCGATCAGATTTTCTCAATGTTAATGGGGGATGATGTTCCACCTCGAAGAGAATTTATCGAAAAGAATGCTAAATATGCTAAAATCGACGTTTAGAAATCTTTTTTACATTCTTAAATTTAGAGCTAGTTCGATTATCATTGTTTTGGGTATTGTAATAAAAAGGGAACTAAACAAGCTGTAATAGGTCCAAATTTGGTTACAGTTCCAACATATTATTATAAAGCAATATTGGATTTTAAGAATGAGAAATCTAAATCTATTGCGTTTATTTTACCAAATAAAGGTTCTAAAATGCCTCTTAAAAGTTTTGTAGTTACAATAGATTCGTTAGAGAAGTTATCAAAAATTGATTTCTTCAATAAATTAGATGATAAACTAGAAACTTCAATTGAGTCTAAGTTCTGTAAAGAATGCTGGACTTGGTAAATCTGCTTATTATTTAACCCAATTGAAAATTAATAGGCAATCTACATCTAGTTCTAGATTTTTTTCCTTTTGCCTCTCCAGGTGTCCATTTTGGCATACTGCGCACAATTCTTTTTGCTTCGTTATCAATATCTTTACTAACACCTCTTTCAATAGAGACATTTGAAATACTACCATCAGCTTCTACCACAAATGATAAATAAACTTTTCCTTGCTCATTCATCTCAATAGATGTAGGAGGGTATAGAATATTTTGTTGAATATATTTCATCATTGCTTGAGCTCCACCTATAAATTCAGCTTCAACATCTGGAAATTCAATAATTTCTTCTTCAACAATAATAGTTTCCTCAGCAACTTCAACAACTGGTGGCACTTCAACAACTGTTATTGGTTCTTCTTCTGTATTTTCTTGTTCTACAATATTCTCCGTTACTGGAGGTGGAGCATTTACTTGTGCAGTTGCAGCAGGTGGTGGCGGAGTTTCTTCCTTTTTTTCTTCTTGCTGATATACATTTTCAGCAGATTTCTCATTTAATTCTCCCATTCCATTATCACCACTGATTGTTTGGAAGGTAAATGCTGCAAGTACTATACCTGCTATATAATTAAGACCCACCATGAACAAACTTGAGCGAATTGGCTCAAGATCTGCTTCGTTACTTTTTTTATTTTCCATCTTTTATAAAATTACTTAATTTACAAAATATTTATTTAATTAAGAAGTGCTTCATAAGCTATCTTATCTAATAATGCATCTAGTTCATTTATGTTACTATATTTTACTTTAATCATCCATCCTTCACCATAAGGATCTGTATTAACTAATTCTGGATTAATTTCTAAGGATTCATTAAATAAAAATATTTCTCCTGTAAGAGGCATAAATAAATCAGAAACAGTTTTAACTGCTTCAATTGACCCAAAAACAGCTTCTTTTTCCATTGTTTCACCGATAGTTTCGATTTCTACGAATACAATATCACCAAGCTCGCTTTGAGCAAATTCAGTAATACCAATTGTTGCTTCATCACCATTTATAAGAACCCATTCATGGTCTTTGGTATATTTTAAATTAGCAGGCACATTCATTTTATGAATCTTTTTACAAATGTAATTATTTTGTAATTCAAAAGACCAATTTTATAAACTCTTTATGAAATGATAATACTTAAATTTGCATCATGACAATTGAAAATTTCAAAGATTTAACAAATCGAGTTACCGCAATTCAATCTTATCTTAAGATTGATGAGAAGAGAATGCATTTAAAAGAAGCAGAATTAAAAACACAAGATCCATCATTTTGGAATGATCCAAAAAAAGCTGAAGATCAAATGAAGGCTATTCGCATTTTAAAATACTGGGTTGAGTCTTTTGATAAATCTAAAGCTTCTGTCGACGATTTAGAAGTATTGTATGAGTTTGTTAAGGAAGGAATGACAAGTGAAGCGGATTTAGATAAGTCGTATAAAATCATTTTGAAGGAAATAGAGGATTTGGAGCTTAAAAACATGTTATCTGGTGAGGAAGATTCCTTAAGCGCAGTTCTTCAAATAACAGCAGGAGCAGGAGGAACAGAAAGTTGCGATTGGGCTTCAATGTTAATGAGGATGTATTTGATGTGGGGTGAAAAAAAAGGTTGTAAAATTACAGAGCTTAATTTTCAGGAAGGTGACGTGGCAGGAGTTAAAACAGTTACATTAGAGTTTGAGGGAGAATTTGCATTTGGTTATTTAAAGGGTGAAAATGGAGTACATCGACTTGTTAGAATCTCACCTTTTGACTCAAATGCAAAGAGACACACCTCATTTGTCTCTGTTTATGTTTATCCTTTGGTAGATGATAATATTGAAATAAATGTAAATCCTGCGGATGTTTCTTTTGAAACCTTTCGGTCTGGAGGTGCTGGTGGTCAAAATGTCAATAAAGTTGAAACTGCTGTTCGTTTGAGGCATGCTCCATCTGGAATTATTATTGAAAACTCTGAATCGCGCTCTCAGCTTGCGAATAAAGAAAAAGCACTTCAGTTATTGCGCTCTCAACTTTATGAATTAGAACTTCGTGAAAGATTGGAAAAAAGATCAGAAATAGAGGCAGGAAAAAAGAAAATTGAATGGGGTTCTCAAATTAGAAATTATGTTATGCAGCCTTACAAACTTGTTAAAGATGTTCGTACAGGAACTGAAACAGCAGATGTGGATGGAGTTATGGATGGTGAAATAGATCAATTTCTAAAATCGTTCTTAATGATGTATGGATCTTAGTTTTATTTACAAATATGGTATTAAAAGTTCAAGGGCAATTCCACGAGAACCTTTTAACAAAATAGTTTTTTCACTTAGTTTGTTTTTTGAGTGAAATTCTTTATAGCCTTCTATAGAATTAAAACCTTCTTTATTTAAACTTTGAAAAATAGGGCCAACTGTAATAAACTCTAAATTATTATCAAAACAGAAAATAAGAATTTTTTTATGTTCAGCTAAGCTTTCTTCCCCAAGCTCTAACATATCTCCAAGAATAGCAATTTTATTTGTTTCTTTCATCTTCAAAAAACTTTCTAAGGCTGCAAGCATACTGGAGGGATTCGCATTGTAACAGTCAATTATCAATTCATTATTATTCGTTTTTAAAACTTGCGAACGATTATTTGTAGGCACATAATTGCTTATAGCTTCATTTATTAAATCATTACTTACTTTAAAAATTTGTCCAAAAGTAATTGCCACTAAAAAATTATAAAAATTATAATTGCCAATCATTTTAGTAGTTATGGAGGGGGATTCGTAATTTTCTGTTGTATAACTTAGTTCAACAAACGGTGTTAATCCCTCTAATTTTCCTTGAACTGCCGCATTTTTATTAGTGCTATAGAGCATTCGTTTTGAATAATCTTTTGTAGCATTATTTAATACTTCATCATCAGCATTTACTATATATTCTCCTTTTGAAGAAGAAATAAAATCAAAAAGCTCAAGTTTTGTTTTTAGAACACCTTCAAAATTTATAAATCCTTCAAGATGTGCTTTACCAATATTTGTAATAATTCCATAGTTTGGCTCTGCTATTTCCGCTAATTCTTTAATATCTCCAGGCTTATTGGCACCCATTTCAATAATTGCAAGCTCATGTTTATCATTCAGTTGAAGTAGGGTGAGAGGAACTCCAAGATGGTTATTCAGATTTCCTTTTGTACATAATACATTGTATTTTTGAGATAAAACCGCGTTTATTAGTTCTTTAGTACTTGTTTTACCATTACTTCCTGTAATTCCAATAATTGGGATGTTAAATTTTAAACGATGAAAATTTGCTAATTTTTGAAGAAATAGTGTAGTATTTTCTACCCAGAATATATTTATTTCATTTGCAAATTTTGGATTATCTACAACTGCAAATTTAGCACCGGATTTCACAGCTTTTTCTGCATATAGAT
>Ga0208223_1000098_pt1 | contig 22394 bp, 20 predicted proteins | sample LakMenE07Oct09ns_FD_150678 | JGI IMG/M metagenome (GOLD analysis project Ga0208223, IMG submission 150678) | Freshwater microbial communities from Lake Mendota, WI - 07OCT2009 deep hole epilimnion ns (SPAdes) | ecosystem: Environmental > Aquatic > Freshwater > Lake > Epilimnion/Euphotic zone ...
CAATCGCCTTGGGATTAGCCAGTTCAAATGGGAATTGGAGGATTTGGCGTTTCGCTACATTGATCCTGAAAACTATTTCTCCATCGCCAAATCTTTAGCCGATAAACGCGAGCAACGCCAAACTTGCATCCAAAGCTTTTTAGACACTTTGCGACAAAAGTTGGAAGAGGAGGGGATTAAAGCCAAAGTCTATGGCCGCCCCAAACACATCTATAGCATTTGGTGCAAAATGCGCAATAAAAAGCTCAGCATAGACGAGCTTTATGATTTGCTGGCGGTGCGGGTGATAGTCGAAAATCTATCAGCTTGTTATACCGCCCTAGGTTTAGTCCACAGTGTTTGGCAATACATTCCTAAAGAATTCGATGATTACATCGCCAACCCTAAGGAAAACGGTTATCAATCGCTACATACAGTCGTGCTTGATGAGCAAGCTAACCGCATCGAAGTGCAAATCCGTACCAAAGCCATGCATGAATTTGCCGAGCTGGGGGTTGCCGCTCATTGGCGTTATAAAGAAGGCAGTAAATTTAATTCGGCAACTGAGAAAAATATCGCCTCGCTACGTCAGCTGTTGGAAGACAAAGACAGTGGCGATAGCTTAATCGAAAATTTCCATACCGAATTGTTTTCGGATCGGGTTTTCGTTTTAACCCCAGCAGGGAAGTTGATTGATTTAATCAAAGGCGCAACACCGCTGGATTTTGCTTACGCGATTCATACCCAAATTGGTCACACTTGCCGTGGTGCCAAAGTGAATGGCCAGATTAAACCGCTAACCTATACCCTTAGTTCCGGCGAGCAAGTTGAAATTATCACCGTCAAAAGTGGCCAACCTAACCACAATTGGCTAGACCCAAATCTTGGCTATCTGAAAACCCCTCGAGCAATCAGCAAGGTTAAAAGCTGGTTTAAACAACAACAGCAAGGCGAAAATATCGCTGCCGGTAAACAGTTGTTGGATAAAGAAAGTAAGCGTCTGGCGATTAAAAGCCTTGATCTACCTGACTTGCTGAAACACTTTAAATTAGCAACCCCCGATTATTTTTACGAAGCACTGGGGCGCGGTGATATTAGCAATCGCCAATTAGTAGCGGCGCTGAAAATTCCCGAACTTGAACCCGCGCGTTTAAAACTGGTTGCTGCCAAAGTTAGCGCTCAATCAACCGTCACTGTGGCGGGTATTGATAATGTCGTCACCACCATGGCGCATTGCTGCACCCCGATAAAAGGCGAGCCGATTATTGGCTTTATGTCGCATAAACGTGGGATTACCATCCATCGCCACGATTGCGAAAACATTCAACATTTAAGCGATGAGCAAAAAAGCCAGTTAATCGGCGCGGAATGGGGTGGAAATCAAGCCGCTCGGCATGTTGTGTCGATAGTGATTCACGCCTTTAACGCCCCCAATTTGCTGGGTGATGTATCGCAATTACTTAGTAGTGCGAAAGTGCATATTAGCGATGCGGCTTTGAAGACCCATGATGATTTATCAGCGATTTTGACCATGGCGATTCAGATTGAAAACACCGAGCAATTGAGTTCGGTATTAGCCAAAATCAACCAATTACCGAATATTCTGGAAGTGAAGCGTAAAACCTAAAACAAATTGCTTGTCCAACCTCAAAAAGTTGGCCTTTAAACAGGTACAGGCCAACAATTTAAGGTCAATAGGTTTTAGTCAGTATCAGCGTCTGCGTTGTCTTTTTCGCTGGCTTGAGCAGCGGCGTTATCGGCAATAATTTTTGCACCGACTTGAGCAGCATTTTCAAAATGATTGATGATATGGCCTCTTAATTCATCGATTTGTTGCAAAGCATATTGCAAGCTTGGAAAAACAGCAGGCATCGAATGGACGTTGTTATCCTCAGTCAAAAGCGCTGTTTGAACAGCTACCCCAGCCGCTACAGTCTCAATAATAAATATACTACGGCCTTGAATGGTTTGGTTTTCCTCGGCAGCGGTGTTTGGTTCTTCAGTTTTAATAGTTTCTTCGCTCATTGTTACTGTTTTCCTTTTTTGGGTGAATATTGAGGTTAAATCATCCTTACATAAAGCCACTGGAAATGAAATCCTACGAAAATAGGATGTCGAAAAAGTGACGCTACGACAACCAGTACATTGGAATAAGCCAGAGCGATTTTTACCTTGAATGGATCCGCTGAATGTGGCTACTGGCAAGATTGCATACTCAAATCATCATCAATGTACTGAATGATCAATGATTAAATAATGTCATTTAACACGGGTTTAACGATCCAGTATGGTGTTGCCTAATCCAACAACATAACGGAGTTAACAATGAACCGTGTAACTCGATCTTGCACAGTCATGCTATTTGCTGCCTTTGAAGCTCTGGCTGATAGCAATTCTAATTTTGATGTATTGGCTAACCTTGACACTGGGCCAGGCAATGTCACTGCGACAGCAAATGGCCGAGTCATCATGAGCCTACATCAGTTTTATCAACCGCAATACACCGTGGTTGAATACAAGGATCAAACCTTGGTACCTTTTCCGAATAAGGAAATGTCTGCTGCCGATTCGACCGCGCCTATCAAGCTCGACTCAGTCCTGGGTATCCGCTCTGACAGTAACGGTATCGTCTGGATGTTGGATAACGGCATGCGTAGCGGCGTGACACCCAAACTGGTCGGCTGGAATACCAAAACCAACAAACTTCAGCGTTTGATTTACCTGCCGGCCCCGATTGCGCCCAAGGATGCGTTCGTGAATGACTTTGCGTTGGATACCCATCACAACCATGCCTTCATCAGCGATCCGGCTGGGGGCTCGAATGCCGCCTTGATCGTGGTTAACTTGTCGACAGGGGCTGCTCGAAGGGTGCTAGAGGGGCATCATAGTGTGGTGCCGGAAAACGTCGATTTGGTCATCGACAATGTGCCGATTCAGGTGAAAACCCCGTCGGGCGAATTAGTTAAGCCACATATTGGTGTTAATCCGATTACCGAGGATTTGGCTAACGAATGGGTGTATTTCGGGCCGATGCACGGCCTCAGCCTTTACCGGATTAAAGCCGTCGATTTAGTCAACGAGTCATTAACGCCTCAAGAACTCGCTCAGCATGTTGAGCGCTATAGCGACAAACCGATCTCGGACGGCATCAGCATCGATGAAAATAACAATATTTATCTGGGTGATTTAGCCAATAATGCGATTGGCGTGATCGATGCTAAACGTCAATTCAGACAATTGGCCCAATGTCCACGGTTGTCATGGGTCGACTCCTTTAGTTTCGGTACTAACGGACAACTCTATGCCGTTGTTAATCACTTGCATCGCTCGGCTACACTGAACGGCGGCGATGATCAATCTAAACCGCCTTACTTCCTGTTGAAGGTAAAAGCCTTGTCCACAGGTCTGCCAGGACGTTAAAGCCGTATTTCACTGGCAGCTATTTTCCGGCCTATCGAGGTAATTTGTTCGCGCAACCAACCGTGGGCCGGATCCTTTTCCCATAAGGGATGCCAAATCATCGCCAAATCGTAGTCCGGCAAACTGATCGGAATCGGTAAGACATCCAGTGGTACCAGTTTCTGGAACGCTATAGCCAAGCGATAGGGTAAGGACAAAATCATATTCGACTGGGCAACGATTAAGGGTGCCGACAAAAAATGCGGCACGATGAAATGAATGCGTCGTTCCAAGCCCAACTCCACCAATTTCTCGTCTATCACACCCAATTTATCGCCGGTTCTGGAGATTAGCATATGCGTTGTCGCCAAATACTCCTCCAACGATGGTGCCGTTTTGATCATAGGGTGATCCTGTCTAACCACGCAAGCCATGCGATCGGTGAATAAATGTTCGCAGTTCAAGTGCACGGGCGGATTTAGTACCGAAGAAAACCCCAACACCACATCCAGACTACCGTTTTCCAACAGCGCCAAAGGAAAAGAAGACTCTGTCCGCTTGATATGAATATCCACGCCCGGTGCTGACTGTTCAATCAATTTTGACAATTCAGGCAAGATTAAAAACTCCATGTAATCGGTCGCGGCGATAGTAAAACGGCGCTGACTAGATGCCGGATCGAAGGCCTGCGGCGCTTCGAGCAATCGTTCCATCTCCTCTAAAAGGCTGCGTACCGGCGCCACCAATGCCAGTGCTAGTGCAGTTGGCTGCATACCTACGGGCGACTTGATCAGTACCGGGTCGTTTAGTTGCTGGCGTAAGCGATGCAAGGTATGGCTCATCGCCGACTGCGTCACGAACATGCATTCTGCCGCGCGGGTGACATTGCGCTCCCGCATCAATATATCGAAAGCCAGCAACAGGTTTAAGTCGAAAGTGCGTAGATTGGCCATAGGGAGTTCCTCAATGAATACGGCTTCATACTAAAGAAAATCGATGCTGGTCGGTATGAATAGTCTTGATGATGGCGGATGAAATTTCACCATTTCACAGCTAAACGGTTTATCTCTACCTTATACCGCGAGCGTGTCGATCAGCTTACATAGTTTTACTCCCCCAAGGGTAGCTTTCGGTTGGCGACGCGCCTAAACGCTCAATGGCGACTGCCGTTCACTCAAACACACTCGGGGGATTCTTACTATGTCTGCACAAATTCCAATTTCTAGGTTTAAACCCTATCAAGGCGAGAAAGCTCGGCTGGTTAGAGCTTACGATTATCTGATCCTAGTTCTGGCCCTGTTTTTATTCATCGGTTCGTTTCATCTTCATTTTGCCCTGACCGTCGGCGACTGGGATTTCTGGGTCGATTGGAAAGATCGGCAGTGGTGGCCATTGGTCACACCCTTAATCGGCATTACCTTTCCAGCAGCCGTGCAAGCGGTGCTGTGGGATAAATTTCGTTTGCCGTTGGGCGCCACTCTGTGTGTCGCCGCCTTGTTGATCGGTACTTGGGTTACCCGGGTATTTGCCTATCACTATTGGAATTTCTTTCCCATCAATATGGTGTTGCCAGCAACCATGGTACCAGGGGCTCTGGTATTGGATACCTTATTGATGCTCACCAATAGCTTGACCATCACCTCTATTTTTGGCGGTGCGGCGTTTGCCTTGTTGTTCTATCCCACCAATTGGCCGATCTTCGGCATGTTCCACCAACCGGTCGAATACCAAAACAGCCAACTGACTGTGGCTGATTTATTTGGTTTCCAATATATCCGTACCGGTATGCCGGAATACTTGCGCATCATCGAGCGAGGCACCTTGCGAACCTATGGCCAATACGCCACACCTTTGGCGGCATTTTGTTCAGCACTGTTATGTTCATTGATGTATCCGCTGTGGTGGTACATCGGTAAATGGTTTGCCAATACCCGTTATTTGAAAAAAATCTAAGGAACAACTGTCATGAAATCACTCTTTAAACCTTGGATGTTGGCACTACTCTTGTTGAATGTATTGTCGCTGTTGTCGGTACCCTCTGCTCAGGCACATGGCGAAAAAGCCTTGGAACCCTTCATTCGGATGCGGACCATACAGTGGTACGACGTGCAGTGGTCTACGCAAAAATTTAACGTCAACGATGAAGTCAGTGTCAGTGGCAAGTTTCATGTTGCCGAAGACTGGCCGATCAGTGTGCCAAAACCGGAAGCCAGCTTCTTGAATATCTCCACACCGGGCCCTGTGCTGATTCGTACTGAGCGTTATCTGAACGGTAAGCCTTGGAGCAACTCTGTAGCGCTGGAGCCGGGTGGTGACTATGAGTTCAAAGTAGTCTTGAAAGGCCGTTTGCCGGGGCGTTATCACATTCACCCGTTTTTTAATTTAAAAGATGCGGGTCAAGTGATGGGGCCTGGTGTGTGGTTGGAAATTGGCGGCGATCCCGGCGAGTTCAGCAATACGATTAAAACCATTAACGGTGAATTGATCGACATGGAGAGCTTCGGCTTTGCTAACGGCGTGTTCTGGCACCTGTTTTGGGGAGTGTTAGCAGCCGGCTGGTTGTTGTGGTGGGTGCGTCGCCCCTTGTTCATCAGCCGTTACAGGATGCTGGATGCCGGTTTGGAACATGAGTTGATCACCGATCAGGATAAGCTCATCGCTAAAGTTGTGTTAGTGGGCGTTCCTGTATTGGTATTGGCGCTGAATGCCGTCACGGCCAACAGTTACCCCGACGCAATCCCATTACAAGCAGGACTGGATCGCATTTTACCTTTGCCGGCTAAAGTCAATGCCGGAACAGTTAATGTGGACACCATAAAAGCGGAATACAACGTTGTTCAACGTGCCATGCTGTTGCAGGTCAATGTCGATAATAGAAGCCAAGGCGCTATCAGGATCGGTGAGTTTTCGAGCGCTAACGTGCATTTTATGAACGCTGAATTAGCCAATGTAGGCAACATTCTCGGCAAGGATGACGTTAGTAATAACGGCCTGAGTTTGGATAACAATGCGCCTATCGAGCCCGGCGAACAACGCACCGTCACGATTGAAGTGCGCGATGCCGCTTGGGAGTCGGAAAAGCTGGATGGGCTGATCAAAGACGCGGATAGTCGACTCGGTGGTTTGCTTTTCCTTTACGACGACGTGATGGGAAAACGCTATATCTCGAGCATTTCCGCTGCCGTTATTCCCAAATTCAATTAATTCAGGAGCAAAAATCATGGCTACCACGACAGAACACGTTAGATTAAGCACCGAAAACCCCAAATCATTGCCTTGGTATTTGGTTGACTTACCCAAATATTTAAAGGGATTTGGCTTTTTAACCATTATGTACATCAGTTTACGACTATATCAGGGCGCTTTTGCCATAGCGCACGGTTTGGATTCCTCGGAACCTGCGTTCGAACAGTATTGGATGCGGCTGTTTTATATCGAACTCGCGGTCATCGCTGCCGTCGCCAGCGGCTTTTGGGGTTACCTATGGACCACTCGCGACCGGAATCTGGATCAACTGGCACCCAAGGAAGAAATTCGCCGCTATTTCACCTTGACGATGTGGATAAGCATTTACACCTTTGCCGTGTACTGGGCGGGGAGTTATTTTGCCGAACAAGACAACTCTTGGCATCAGGTGGCGATTCGCGATACACCGTTTACCGCAAACCACATCATCGAGTTTTACTTCAACTTTCCGCTGTACGTGATCTTGGGAGGTTGCGCCTGGCTGTATGCCAGAACCCGCTTACCTTTGTATGCCAAAGGCATTTCGTTACCTTTGAGCTTGGCAGTGTTTGGGCCGTTTATGATTTTAGTCAGCGTCGGCTTCAACGAGTGGGGACATACTTTTTGGTTTAGAGAAGAATTCTTCGCTGCACCGATCCATTGGGGATTTGTGATTGGTGTTTGGTTTGCCTTGGGGGTCGGTGGCATTTTGTTACAAGGCGTCACCCGTTTGATCGAATTACTCGATCGGATTCCAGATGCCGAATAAATCTATGCATATCTAAACCCACAAGAATATGTTTCAGCCCAAGTCTGAACTAACCATGCCAAAAAGCCATGCTGATTCAGTTCACTATGCATGGGTAGTACTCGCAGTCACGTTTCTGTGCTTGTTTGTGGCTTCGGCACTGCGCTCCGTTCCAGGGATCATCATGATGTCCCTGGAACAGGAGTTTGATTGGAAAAGGGAAACGATTAGCGGCGCGATTTCGCTCAACCTGCTTTTATTTGGCCTTGCAGGGCCATTTTTAGGCAGATTGATGGATTTATACGGCGCAAAAAAAGTCAGTGTCATCACGCTAATACTATCGGTATTGGGGGCTGTCGGTAGTGTTTTTATGCAGGCATCCTGGCAAATGTATTTGTTTTGGGGGCTGTTGATCGGCGCAGGTTCGGGCGGCACTTCAATGATAATGGGCGCTACGTTGATCAATCGTTGGTTCCATAAGCGTCGGGGGCTTGCGTTAGGGATATTGGGTGCCGCATTCTCCTCCGGCCAGTTAGTGTTCACCCCAGTCCTAATGCAAATCAATGTTCATGAAGGCTGGCGTGCGGCGACGCTGTTTATCGCCGTAGCCTTAGGTTTAGTGGTTTTACCTTTGGTGCTGAAATTTTTAAGAGACGATCCCGAATCCAAAGGAATGTTGCCCTATGGCGATAATGGATTTCATGCAACAGTCATTAAGCCCGATCGAAGTCCAATGCGATCAGCCATGAGCAGTCTTCAATTTTGGCTGTTGGCTTCGAGTTTTGGAATTTGCGGTTTAACCACCTCAGGATTGCTTCAGACCCATTTGATTCCACACGGCATCGAACATGGTTTCAGCGAAATGACCATGGCGATGTCGCTAGGGCTAATGGGTGCGGCCGATGTATTCGGCACCATTTTATCGGGTTGGTTATGCGACCGGTTTGGCAAGCGCTGGCCGCTAGTGTTTTATTATGGAGTCAGAGGCGCCACACTGATATTACTGCCCAGCATAGATACTACCGGACAATTAATGATTTTCTCGGTGATTTATGGCATGAATTGGTTGTCGACCATTCCGGCAACCTCGGCATTGACCGCAGACTTGTTCGGGAAACAAAATATCGGTGTGGTATTTGGGTGGATTTGCTTTGCCCATCAAATCGGGGCGGCGATTGCCGCCTACACTGCTGGTTATGTCCATAGTCTAATTGGTGACTACAACTTGGCTTTTATTGCGTCAGGCCTCTTCGCTTTTGTTGCAACCGGTATCGTTTGTTTTATCCGCGAACCTCGTGTCTGAAAAGAAAGATATAGCAGATATTGGCTCAAATGAGGTGACCGGTAGCAACGGGTCTATTCTTATTCACAATCCACTCACTCCAAGATCCAGCATACAGTTTTGAACCCCTTAACCCAGCCACTTCCATCGCTAATAAATTATGGCAGCCAGTAACCCCTGATCCACACATATGAACAATGTGTTCAGCAGGGCAGTTAGCGCTCAAGGCATTAAATTGCTGGCGTAATTGTGCGGCGGGTAAAAATAAACCTTGTGCATCGAGGTTAAGCTGGAACGGGCGGTTGAGAGCTTTTGGAATGTGGCCGGCAATCGGGTCTATCGGTTCTTGTAAACCGTTAAAACGCTCTGGGGTGCGGGCATCGATTAAAGTCAGGCTTCGGCTGGCCAAGCCTTTTTCAACTTGTTGGGCGCTGAGCCATTGTTGATTGTCGATATAGCTGCGAAATTGGCTGGCGCTGATTTTCGGTAACGCCGTGGTTTGCGGTAAACCGAGTTTTTGCCAGTGTTTAATCCCACCATCCAATACCGCAACTTGCGTGTGTCCCATACAACGTAATAACCACCACATCCGCCCAGCAAAAGCGCCGCTGGCATCGTCATAAACCACGATTTGACTGCGATTATTTACGCCCCATGCGCCGAGTTTATTGGCTAATTCACTAAAGTTAGGCAAAGGATGGCGGCCTGTGTAGCTTTTGACCGCTGACGATAAATCTTTATTTAAATCAGCATAACGCGCGCCTTCGATATGGCCTTGGCGATAGGCGTGGTGTCCGGCTTCAGCATCGGCTAATGAAAAACGGCAGTCGAAAATAATCCAATTCGGGTCATGCAAATGTTTGGCTAGTTCGCTGGTGCTGATTAAAGTGCTGTAGCTCATGTTTTAAATCTCCAAAATAATTTTGCCAAAATGTTGGCCGCTGATTAAGCGTTGATGGGCTAGTTCGGCTGATGCCAAGGGAAATACTGAGTCGATGATAGCTTTGACACTGACATTTTCTAATAAAGGCCAAACTTGCTGGCGTAATTGTTGGGCAATTTGGCCTTTAAAATCATCATCACGACCACGCAAGGTCGAGCCGGTAATTGTTAGCCGTTTTGCCATCACCGACCATAAATTAATCTCGCTGGTGTTGCCATTTTGAATCGCAATTTGTACCAGACGGCCTTCCAAGGCGAGGCATTTAAGATTGCGCGGGAAATAGTCACCACCGATGATGTCGAGGATTAGGTTGACGCCTTGTTGTGCGGTTAGCTGTTTTATCACCGCGACAAAATCGTCTTGATGATAATTGATAGCCGCATCGGCACCCAAAGCCAGACAGCGTTGGCATTTTTCCTCGCTACCTGCGGTGACATAGACGGTGCAGCCAAAGGCTTTCGCCAATTGAATCGCAGTAGTGCCAATGCCGCTACTGCCGCCGTGAATTAAGACACTTTCACCGGCTTGTAAGCCGCCACGATTAAAGACATTACTCCAAACCGTGAAGAAGGTTTCTGGCAAAGCCGCAGCTTGGATAAAGCTAAAGCCTTTGGGAATTGGTAAACAACACACAGCGCTGGCTAGGCAATATTCACTATAACCACCGCCATTGACCAATGCGCAGACTTGATCACCGATGTTAAAGCCGCTGATGGCGTTGCCGATTTCGACAACAGTTCCGGCCACTTCCAAGCCTAAAATCGGCGATGCGCCTGCTGGGGCGGGGTATAGACCTTGGCGTTGCATTAAGTCTGGGCGGCTAATGCCGGCTGCGGCAACTTTAATTAAGACTTGATGAGGGGCTGGAACAGGCTGAGGCAATGGGCTTAATTGCAGTGAATTAGCGATGATTTCGATAGCTTGCATGAATCAAAGGTGTTTAGAAATGGCGATAAACTTTATTATAGGCATCTTTAGGGCTTCAGCGGCGTTTGCTGGAGCGGGTTTTATCAGCTTTTAATGAGAATTAGACAATATGATACGGGCAGGCATTGTCGGCGGCACTGGTTACACTGGGGTTGAGTTATTACGAATTTTGGCGTTGCATCCAGCGGTGGAAGTGACAGCGGTGACTTCAAGAGCCGATGCGGGGCAGCGAGTGGATAAGGTTTATCCGAGTTTGCGCGGTTACTGCAATGCGCTGTTTAGCTTACCGGAATTAGATAATTTGCTGGCTTGTGACGTGGTATTTTTTGCGACGCCAAATGGTACGGCGATGACAATGGCGGCGGCATTGCTGGATCGCGGGATTAAGGTGATTGATTTATCGGCTGATTTTCGGATTAAAGACGTTAAAGAATGGGAAAAATGGTATGGCATGGAGCACGCCAGCCCTGATTTAATCGCCGAAGCGGTTTATGGCTTGCCGGAAATTAATCGTGAGGCGATTAAACAAGCGCGTTTGATTGCTTGCCCCGGATGTTATCCAACCGCTGTGCAGTTGGGCTTTTTGCCATTGATCGAAACGGCTGCGATTGATGTCGGCAGTTTGATTGCGGATGTTAAATCCGGTGTCAGTGGGGCAGGGCGTAAAGCCGAACTGTCATCACTAATGAGCGAAACAGGGGAAAGTTTTAAGGCTTATGGCGTTAGCGGTCATCGGCATTTGCCTGAGATTAAGCAAGGTTTGGAAATTGTCGCCGGTGGCAATGTCGGCTTGACCTTTGTGCCACATTTAACGCCGATGATTCGCGGGATTCACGCCACTTTGTACGGGCGTTTGACTCAATCTGTCGATTTACAAGCTTTGTTTGAGCAGCGTTATCAAGATGAGCGCTTTGTTGATGTTTTGCCAGCGGGAAGTCATGCCGATACCCGCAATGTGCGCGGTAGTAATCGTTGTCAAATAGCCATTCATCAGCCACAAGGCGGTGATACGGTGGTGATTTTGTCGGTGATTGATAACTTGATTAAAGGTGCCTCTGGACAAGCGGTGCAAGCGATGAATTTAGTGTTTGGTTTGCCAGAAAGCCAAGGGCTGGAAACAGTGGCTTTGTATCCTTAGTTTTTGTTGAGAAAAAAGCAGCTTGTTTTGGTGCGAATGAGCTGCTTTTTGGTGCGTTTTTTTGAGAACGTCTTGTTGAAATTTCAACACAGTATCAGCAGTCAGTGTTTGATAATCAGCAGTGTAAATATTTTTTCAGCCGCTTAGCAAGGCCGTTAAATAAATAGTCACAATTTCTGACGCATTTTTATGCTTGAACCAATCTTTTTTTCGCATTATTTCTTTTGCTTTCTTGAGCAAAACATCAGAAATGCGCCATATGCCACAGTTTTTCTATAAAAGTGTGGCATATGACACAGTTTAATTAAATCAGTGGGTTAGGATTATTTCCCGCGACAATTGGCCGCATTTTATTAAGCTAGAAAAGACGATACCCTAAGCTCAATAGATACGGTCTAACCAGACTAATTTATAAAGGGAATTACCAATTTCGACTAAAAATTGACTAGTGTCAAAACTATGGCATGGATAGTGCAATACGATAGGCATGGTTTTTTATTTCAGTAACGAAATTGTCATAAAACCTAGGTAATCTTTGATTCATGCCTTGTAAGCTTAAGGGCAAGCTAAACAGGTAGAACAAAGCAACTCAACAAGAGAACTAGAAGGTGGAATTAGCTATGAAAGCATTAATCACTAAAAAACAACTTATCCCCATGATTGTTTTAATGTTCACGTCACTAATGATTTTCGCACAGCCGATTGTTGCGTCTTCGCCGGCTTTAAAGCTGGACGGTGAAGTTAAAGAGTTAATTGTTTATGCGGTTGGCGAACAGCTTAATTTTGTATCTAGGTTCGATATTTCACCTGAACTGCTTGATTTTTCGACTATTGCAGCGATGGTATTAGTTCTGTTTTGTCTTGGAACTAATGGTTCGGTTGTCAGTAATAACGCTTACCATCGTCGTCCATTGAAATAGTTAAATGTAAGTGCAAAGGAAATTGGAAATTAGTCATATACGCTTGTCGCGGCTTTCTAAACTAGTTTGTTTAGGAGGTAATGTTTTAAAACTTGGACAAGGCTTGGTATATGTACTTTGGTTCTATGGATAACTTGTTACTACATAATGTTTTGCGGTCGTTTTGATGTATTGAAATTCAACTCCAACTCCATATTTAAGGTGGTCATGATGAAAAATGTCGCTACAGTTTTGTTTTTTATAGTGTTTATATTTTCTGGTGTGGTTAATGCTACCGATCACACTACTCGCATGATTGATGTCAGTATCAGTAAAAATGGCGATCAGATAATAAGCGAAAAGATCAATGCCTTCGATAAGGTCCCTGCCAGTTTAGAAAAAATCGGTTTTGTTGATGGTTTTAGTAATCAGTTTTCTTTATTGATTACTTCCGAAGTTCAGGCAAACGGATTAATCAAAACAGAGGTTTTCACCAAAATTATTGATCATTCCAATTATCAGACCGTCTCCAGCACACCACAAGATCTTGCTAAAACCTTTCTATTAACATCCGATAAACCTGCTAAATATAAAATAGGACCTTATTGGGTTCAATTAGTTATCAGCGAAAGTAATCTCACAGCTGGTTAAGAAATATCAATGGTTATCTTGAACTGGCTCTAAGTGAAATACTGTAAGTAATCGAAATTAATCTTTCTGCCCTTTAGCTCTTCGTCAATCAAGGTCTTGATAAAGGGTTAAAAGTCATGAAGTTGGTAATGTTGCCCCCCCAGACTAAATCACATATAGGCTTAATTTTTTAACGGAGTCCTCAAGCAATTTCCTGATAACCATGTTTGGTGTTACCTATCCAGCGCTCAATTAACGGTTTGATATTTTCAGGATGCTGTTGATAAAGCTGTTGGGCGGCGTCTGCGATTAAATCCAATAGGCCGGTATCGCGTTCAAGATCGGCGATTTTAAATTGCAGTTGACCAGTTTGGCGGGTGCCCATGACTTCGCCGGGGCCGCGTAGTTGAAGGTCTTTTTCGGCAATTACGAAGCCGTCATTGCTTTCTTTTAAAATCGCCAGCCGTTGTTTGCCAAATTGTGACAGCGGGGTTTGGTAAAGCAGCAGGCAGTAACTGTCTTGGCTGCCGCGTCCAACTCGACCGCGTAATTGATGTAGCTGTGAAAGCCCTAGGCGTTCGGGATTTTCGATCACCATTAAATTAGCGTTAGGGACATCAACGCCGACTTCGATCACCGTGGTGGCGACTAGCAAATCAGATTGTTGATTTTTAAAGGCTTGCATCACCGCGTCTTTTTCACTGGCTTTCATCCGGCCATGGACTAAGCCAACTCTGACACTCGGCAGGGCTTCGGCTAAAAAGGCAGCGGTTTTTTCGGCGGCTTCGCATTGTAAAACTTCCGATTCTTCAATCAGGGTACAAACCCAGTAGGCTTGTTTGCCTTCGGCGGCCCAGTTAGCCAGTTTGGCGATTACTTCTGGACGGCGTTCGCTGCTGATGACGCTGGTGACGACGGCTTTGCGACCCGGTGGCAGTTCGTCAATAATCGAAATATCTAAATCTGAGTAATTCAACATCGCCAAAGTGCGGGGAATTGGCGTGGCGGTCATAATCAATTGGTGCGGACGTAGGCCATTGAGTTGGCCTTTTTCGCGTAGGGCTTGGCGTTGGTGGACGCCGAAGCGGTGTTGTTCATCGATGATAATTAAGCCGAGATTTTGGAATTGCACGCTGTCTTGAAACAGGGCGTGGGTGCCAATCACGATGCCAGCGCTACTGTCGGCTAAGCTTTCTAAGGTGGCTTGGCGGGTTTTGCCTTTGATTTGGCCGCTGAGAAAGGCGACCTTGATGCTGCTGTCGGCAAACCAAGCGCTGAAGTTGCGGAAATGTTGTTCGGCTAATAATTCGGTGGGTGCCATCACAGCGACTTGAAAGCCGTTGTTAATTGCGGTTAAGGCCGCAATCGCTGCAACGACGGTTTTGCCAGAGCCAACATCGCCTTGCACTAGCCGCAGCATTGGCTGGGCTTGGGCGCAGTCGGCTTCGATTTCGATCAATACCCGTTGTTGGGCGTTGGTAAGTTGAAACGGCAGGTTTTCGATAAATTGTTGTTTGATGGTTTGGTTTAGCTTAAACGCTGGCGCTTGCCAGACTTTGTAGTGCAATTTGCCTTGTAATAAAGCTAAATGGTGGGCGAGTAATTCTTCAAAGGCTAAGCGTTTTAAAGCCGGTAAATTGCCAGAGCTGAAATTGTCTACAGATAAATGCGCCGGTGGGTTGTGCAGGGTGCTGAGGGCTTCGTTCAGCGAGGGGTAGCGGTGTTGTTGTAGCAAACTAACAGGTAGCCAGTCGGTGACTTTGGCTTTGTCTAAACACAAACTGAGCGCTTGTTTGATGGCTTTGCGTAAGGTGGCTTGCGGCAGGCCTTCGGTTAAGGGGTAAATCGGGGTTAGTGTAGCTTCGGTGAGTTGTTCGGCTGATTGAATCAGTTTGTAGTCGGGATGGGCAATTTCTAAGCCGGCATAGCCATAGCGAATTTCGCCATAACAACCAACTAAAGTGCCAGGTTTTAAGCTTTGCGCTTGTTGCACGGAAAAGTGGAAAAAACGCAGCGATAAACTGCCGCTGTCATCAGCAATCCGGCAAATGACACTGGCGCGACCGCGTTGGATGCTGTCGATGAATTCCACTTTGCCACAGACTAAGGCCGAGCTGCCGACGACTAATTGGCTGATTGGCGTAACGCGACTGCGATCTTGGTAGCGTAGCGGGAGGTGGAACAGCAGGTCTTGCAGGGTATGAATGCCTAATTTTTCTAGGCGGCTGGCAGATTGCGAACCGATGCCTGAGAGATGAGTAACAGGTAATTGCAGCGGTTCGCTAATACTCATGGTTCAGCGGCTTATTTTGCTAACACCATTACGCCGTCCATTTCGACACCCACAGCACGAGGCAGGGCAGCAACGCCAACAGCGGCACGAGCTGGATAAGGTTGTTGAAAGTATTCGGCCATGATTTCGTTGACGATAGGGAAGTGGCCTAAGTCAGTTAAAAATACGTTGAGTTTAACGATGTCAGAAAAATCACCGCCAGCTGCTTCGGCAACGGCTTTTAAATTGTCAAATACCCGACGGATTTGCACGCTGATGTCGCCTTCAACGACTTGCATGGTTTCTGGATCAAGGGCGATTTGGCCGGATAAATACACGGTGTTATCGACTTTAACCGCTTGTGAATAAGTGCCAATTGCGGCCGGAGCCAGTGGGGTAGAGATAATTTGTTTGCTCATGTTATGCCTTTAAACGAGTAATTTTTAAAACAATCGAAAGTTTTTTCAGTTGACGAATAATGGTGGCCAAGTGAACTCGGTCACGAACCGCTAATGTCAGTAAATCCACCGAAACACGGTCGTCTTGGCTGACGACGGTAATGTTTTCGATATTGGAATCCATCGTGGAAATAGTCGAGGCGATGGTGGCTAATGAACCGCGTTGGTTAAGTAGCTCAATGCGAATTTCTGATGAAAATTCACCGATCACTTCTGAACACCATTCGACATCCAGCCAGCTGGTTTGTTTTTTGCGAACTTCGCTGCTGTTGCGGCATTCGTGATGATGAACCACGATGCCTTTGCCTGGGTTAAAGAAGCCGATAATCGGGTCGCCAGGAATTGGGCGGCAACATTTCGCTAAGCTGACGACGATGCCTTCGGTGCCTTTGATGACCAATGGGGTATTGGCTTTAGGAGGGTGGTCGTCGAGTTTAACGCCAGCATTGGCGTCGGTTTGGGCAATGTGTTTGGCCACTAAGAACGGCATTTTGTTGCCAAGGCCAATGTCTTCTAGCAATTCGTTGAGGGAATGCTTTTTCAACACTTGTAGCACTTGCAACATGCGTTGGTTATCAACTTGGTCGAGTTGGATGTTGATGCTTTGCAGTTCTTTTTCCAGCAAGCGGCGGCCTAGATTGATTGCTTCTTGTTGTTTGAAGTTTTTCAGATAAGCGCGAATACAGCTGCGAGCTTTGGCGGTGGTGATGTAGTTCAGCCATAGCGGATTGGGTCTGGCCCAAGCGGCGGTAATCACTTCAATGGTCATGCCGTTTTCAAGCTTGGTTTGCAGCGGCACCAGTTTTTTGTCAATTCGCGCCGAGATACAGGCATTGCCGACATCGGTATGCACCATGTAAGCAAAATCGACGATAGTGGCGCCGCGCGGTAGTTTGATGATTTTGCCTTTGGGGGTGAAGACAAACACTTCTTGAGGGAAAAGATCGACTTTAAGATTGTCGATAAACTCCAGCGAGTCGCCAGCAGATTTTTGGATTTCCAGTAAATCGCGTAACCATTCATTAGCGCGGGCGCGGATGGTTTCGCTTTTATCTTTGTCAGATTTGTACAGCCAATGCGCAGCGATGCCTGATTCCGACATCCGGTGCATCTCTTGGGTGCGGATTTGGATTTCAATCGGCACACCATAGGGGCCAATTAAAATGGTGTGCAAAGATTGATAGCCGTTGGCTTTTGGCAGGGCAATGTAATCTTTAAAACGCCCGGGAATTGGTTTGAATAAATTGTGTACGCAGCCTAAAGCGCGGTAGCAGTCATCGACGTTGTGGCAATAAATACGGAAAGCATAAACATCAAACACATCACTAAAGGAGATTTTTTTGGTCACCATTTTGTGATAAATGCTGGCGACGTTTTTTTCTCTACCGGTCAAAGTGCAATCCATGCCCATTTCAATGACACGATTTTGGATAGTGCTTTGGATGGTATCGACGATTTCTTTGCGATTGCCGCGTGATTTTTTGACAGCACTGCTTAGCGCGGCGTAGCGGTTTGGGTATAGCGCTTTGAAGCCGAGTGCTTCTAGTTGATGTCGCACTTCGTTCATGCCGAGGCGATTGGCAATCGGTGCGTAAATTTCTAAAGTTTCTTTGGCAATCCGGCGTTTTTTATCGCTGGGCATACTGCCCATGGTTTGCATATTGTGTAAACGATCAGCCAGTTTGACGATGATGACTCGCAAGTCTTTAGCCATCGCCAAAAACATTTTGCGAACATTTTCAGCTTGGGCTTCGGCACGAGAGCGGCTGTCGATTTTTGATAATTTGGTGACGCCATCAACCAAGTCAGCGACTTCAGGGCCAAATTCGGCGCTTAATTGTTCTTTGCTGATGGATGTGTCTTCGATGACATCATGCAGAATCGCGGCCATGACGCCGTGGGCATCCATGTGCATCGATGCCAAGATAATCGCGACTGAAACAGGGTGGCAGATATAAGCTTCGCCACTTTTACGAAACTGTCCGCTGTGGGCGGCGGCGCTTAAATGATAAGCGCGAATCACCGCATTGATTTGGTTTTCATCGAGATAGCCGTGCAAAATAGCGCAGAGTTGTTTTAGAAGTTTTTCTTCAGGAAGTTCTACGCTGGATATGGCGGGGGAGTCGGCTATCTCTGACATGCAATAGCTTAGATGTCTAGTTGGGTTTCAGAAATATGACCCACTCTATGCAGAAGATCGACATTAGCTTCGGTAACAAACCCTGCAGCAATTTCGCGCAATGCAACAACGGTGTCTTTATCTTTACCGCGTGGTACAAATTCGTCAGCGCCTTTTTCTAACTGACGAGCTCTTTTACTGGCCAATAAAACCAGTTTGAAACGGTTTTCAATATTTTCTAAACAATCTTCAATGGTAACGCGCGCCATGATAAGCCTTTTGATTTTGGGGTGAACAATGTCTGAATAGCTGCCGATAGCTAAGCCAATCTGAATAATGCTAGCTAAGTTAAAGTGCAGAGGACTGAATTATATGACAAATTGGCTCTCTAGCCAATTTGACAGAAGTAACAGGCAATAAAAAGCCCGCATAAAGCGGGCCCGTCCGGTTTTTATTTTTATTGTATTTGGACGCCTGTCATAACGACAGTTTAGTAGTGCGTTACCTTATTGTTGTTATTGTAAGCCTTGATTACAGGCCGCTTTCCTCCCCCTAAAAACGATCCCCTAGAGTTATTAGCTCCGTCAAGGTGGCGCCAAGTTTAGTGAAAAATAAAAACAGTGTCTATTAAAAAATCCCCTTTTTAATAAATAGTTTTTAGTCGAAATTAACGGCCCTTTAAAAACAAGCTGTTACAGGTTATTAGTTTTTGCTAATTTTTTATCTTCGCTCTAATTTTCGGTCTGCTTCTTCACTTAAAAAGAAATTTAAGCGTTCGTTAAGAATAGCCTGAAGCTGATAACTGAGGTCATTTTCCTGTTTTCCGAGCCGAATTTGCATAATTGCTTCTTCGGTTTGACCGGTTGCGTAGTAATACTCTGCGGTATAGCGATGTGATTCGCCGGGTTGTTTGAGATCGGCAAAAATTTGCGCCAGTAGTTCAAAGTATAGCGGTTGGTTTTTCTGGTTTTCTGACAGGCTTTGCAGCATTTGTTTGGCCTGTGCAGCTTGATTGCTTTTTAGCAAACTGCGGGTGTATTCAAGTTTGATCGCGTCATTATTAGGAAAGCTATTCACCGCCTTAGCAAATAAAGCATTCGCTTTTTCATAATTGCGGCTTTCCGAATAAGTGCGAGCGAGGGCGCTTAAATATTGCGGTTGATGAGGATATTGGTCAGCTAGTTGTTGAAAAATTGCTGCAGCCGCATCGTATTGCAAGCTTTCCAGTTGAATTAACCCTAAACCATAACGAGCTACCGCGCGTTGTTCGGTAGTGCCTTGTTGTTCCAATGCGGTGAAATGCTGGGTCACTACCCGTTTATCGGGTTCGGTTAGCACTGCTATTTTTGCTTTGGTTAAAGCGTAGCCTAAAGTATCGGGATATTGGCGATAAGGATAGACCTCAGCACGACCACGGGTATCGGCTACCCGATTTTCTGACATTGGGTGAGTTCGTAAAAATTCAGGAACCCCTTTGCCATAAAAGCGCGTCGATTGCTGCAAACGCTCAAAAAAGGTCGGCATACTGCGTGGGTCGTAATTAGCTAATGACAAAGTCTGCATCCCGACCCGATCCGCTTCTTTTTCATGTTCACGAGTAAAGTCGATTTGGAATTGCAGATTACCGGCTTGTACCGCCATTAACGCCGCTTGCGCCATATTTGGTGATTGCGTACCAATCAACACCGCTGCCAGTGTTGCCGCCACGGTAGGAATCGATAACTTGCTGGCTTTTTCGATAAAGCGATACAAATGGCGTTGGGTAACGTGGGCAATCTCGTGTGCCATAACCGAAGCTAATTCACTTTCCGCCTCGGTCAATAAAATCAATCCTGAATTAACCCCAATGTAACCACCTGGGCCGGCAAACGCATTGATATTGGGATCCATCACCACAAAGAAATGAAACGGTGAGGTTGGTGTATCGCTATTCGCGGCTAATTGCTGACCAATGGCTTGAATGTATTGCTGAATTTCCAAGTCTTGGTTAATCACCGCTTGGGCATGTAGATTACGGAAAAAAGACGCGCCAAGCTCTTTTTCTTGAGCCGGTGAAATTAAGCTACCTGCCGAATCACCCATGTCAGGCAACTGAATTTTATCGATGTCTAAAGCCAGTTGCGGGGCAGAAAACAGGCAAAGACCAATAGCGAGCGTTAAGGTTTTAAATTTCATGTAGGCAAGACAAGCACAGAAAGTAATGGTTCAATGGGGAATGCGGTTGCGACAAAGCGGCTAGGCCGTATTAAAATGCCGCCAGCCCATTATTAGCCAATTATATTACTGTCCCATGAAATATGCCGTACAGGTTAACGCCGCACCCTATGCCAGCCAAGCCGGTATCGATGCTTATCGATTTATTCAAGCAGCTTTAGAAGCAGGGCATCAGGTATTGCGAGTGTTCTTTTATAAAGACGGCATTTACCACGCCTTACGCTACGCCACCCCGCCAGACGATGAATTACAAATCAGCCAAAACTGGTCGGCTTTGGCCAAACAACATCAAATCGATTTAGTGGTCTGCATTTCTGCCGCTCAACGCCGTGGCTTGTTATGCAGCGATGAAGCCAAACGCCAAAATAAACAAGACGATGATTTAGCCGAAGGCTTTCGGATTGCTGGCTTAGGTTTATGGCTGGAAGCCACGGTTGCGGCTGATCGCTGTTTGGTATTTGGATAAGCGCCATGAAAAAACTGTTATTTATCATCAAGCGTTTGCCGCATAGCGGTCATCATGTCCAAGAAAATCTGGATATGATTTTAACCGCCGCCGCCTTTGATCAAGACGTCAGCTTATTATTTCTCGACGATGGCTTATTGCAATTAAAAACCCAGCAACAAGCCGATGTCAGCGGATTGAAAGACACCGCTGCCGTGTTTCAGGTTTTGGATTTATACAATGTTGATAAGCTCTATGTCGAAACCGAATCGTTACAGCAACGCGGTTTAAGCGAAGATGATTTGATTTTACCAGTGCAATTACTAGCGCGGGATCAAGTTAATGCTTTAATCAAGCAACACGCTATTGTGATTGCGGATTAAGCCGATGTTTTTATCAGATACCTTAAAACAACTATTAAACCTACTCGCCGACGGCGAATTTCACTCCGGCACCGAATTAGCCCAACAATTAGCCATTAGCCGTTCGGCAATCTGGAAACAGCTTCAAGCCTTAGAAGATTTGGGCGTTGATTTAATCGCCGTCACCGGCAAAGGCTACCGATTACAACAACCCTTGCAATTACTCAATCAGCAAGCCGTCATCAGCCAGTTATCGCCATTTACCCAAACGCTGGTTAATCAGCTGGAAATCCACGATGTGATCGATTCCACCAACCGCCATCTCCTAGAGCAAGCCCGACAAGGTGCTTTATCCGGTAGCGTTTGCGTGGCTGAACATCAAACCGCAGGGCGTGGCAGGCGAGGGCGGCAATGGGTTTCGCCGTTTGGGCATAATCTGTATTTATCGATTTTATGGCATTACCAAGATGGCCCTGCCTCAATTGCTGGCCTTAGTTTGGCGTTAGGCGTGGCGGTGGTTAGAGCTTTAAAACAATTGGGTATTGAAGATGTCGGCTTGAAGTGGCCGAATGATATTTACTGCCAACAACGCAAGCTGGCGGGGATTTTGGTCGAAGTGTCCGGCGAAAGCAGTGGCCCTTGTCATGCGGTGATAGGTTTGGGTTTAAACTTTTACCTGTCGCCACAACAAGCGGAAACCATTGAACAAGCTTGGATCGACATCGCCAGCGTCGTTGGTGAAAACGCCCATCAACACCGCAATCATCTACTGGCTCTATTGCTTAATCAACTCATGCCGGTGATTGCCGAATTTGAATCCAAAGGCTTGAGTCATTTTGTTGACGAGTGGCGCAGCTATGATTGCTTAAAAGGCCAAACCGCTAGTTTATATATTGGTGAAAATCGCTTTGATGGCACTATTGTTGGTATTGACGACAATGGCCTGATTCAACTGACTGATGCACAAGGTCAAATTCGCAGCTATGCTTCCGGCGAAGTCAGCTTTAGAGCGTCATGAACTTATTAATCGACATAGGCAACTCGCGCTTGAAATGGGCAACCGAACAAGCAGGGCAAATTAGTTCAATTCAAGCGCTGGATTATCGCCAACTCGATGCTTATCAAAGCCTTGAACAAAGCTGGCAAACCCTAGCCAGACCTAGCAAAATCGCTATCGCCTGTGTCGGTTCTTCTCAACAAATCACCGCAATTGAAAGCTTAGCCAATCGCTTATGGCCTGCGATTGAAATCATCATTCCCAAATCCAGTGCCGCTTTTGGCTCGGTCATCAATGCCTACCCACAAGCTGAAAAACTCGGTGTTGACCGTTGGCTGGCGCTATTAGCTGCTCATC
>Ga0208223_1000099_pt1 | contig 22330 bp, 22 predicted proteins | sample LakMenE07Oct09ns_FD_150678 | JGI IMG/M metagenome (GOLD analysis project Ga0208223, IMG submission 150678) | Freshwater microbial communities from Lake Mendota, WI - 07OCT2009 deep hole epilimnion ns (SPAdes) | ecosystem: Environmental > Aquatic > Freshwater > Lake > Epilimnion/Euphotic zone ...
TAGCTGGGATGGTCAACATTTAACCGAGCAATTCTCGATTGATTTCACCAAGGAAAAATTGGGCAGGGCGCATCAAATGCGGTTTGGGGCGTATGCTTTGTACGGTAAAACTGTCGCTAAGTAAATTGTTGTAGCTGAATAACTCCCGCAGTTGCGGGAGTTATTTTGAGCATGATTTTATTTTCCTAGATCTGCTTTGATGATTTTTTGTAATAAAGTAGCCAAGCTTGTTGCGTCGTTATTACCAGCGTATTCTGCACCGTCTTGAAGCTTTTCATCGGTCGCTATTTTGTCAATATGGACTCCTGTAATTTTACTGTCTTTGTCTAAAGTCAGAGTATATTCAGAGTCTTTATTATTAAATAATGAGCCGATTGAACTAATAAATCCATTAGCTTGGTTTTCTTGTCCAGCAACATAGCGCACTATAATTTTGCGTTCCAAGAGATTTTTCTCAACGACTTCGATTTCTGCTAATTGCAAGCCGTGGTTGATTAAGTCCCAAGCCCGATCAAAACGGGTTTTCAATTGTAATATCGGATGTTGATCATCGCCTGTTATATAAATCAATTTATCTAAATCACTCGGTGATTTTGGTTTTGTTTCACTGCTGGTAGACGCCATGCTACTTCGCGACGATTTAACAGGTGTGCTGCTATTGTGCTCAATCGCTAATGTTGGTGGCATTTCTAAATGCTTAATATCTCGATATTTATCGGGATTGTCAGCACAAGCTACTAGTAAAAAACTTAGACAAGGTAAAGTAAAGGCAGTGGTTTTACGCATAATGATTACTCGCAAAAATAACGGCGATGCTCAAGCACAGGGAAAGACGCGCGAGTTTTTTCTAAACGCAGTTTATCAATATCGCCACTGACAAAGCCTGCACCAGTTTTGTAGCAATCCAAAACTACGCCCCAAGGATCAACAATCATGCTGTGACCATAAGTTTGGCGACCATTTTTGTGGAAACCACCTTGGTTTGGCGCAATCACATAGCTCAAGTTTTCAATCGCTCTCGCTCTTAGCAATACTTCCCAATGCGCGGCACCGGTTTTGGCGGTGAATGCCGAAGGGATAACGATAATGTCTAAATCGCGGCGACTGTTAGGGCGGAAAAACTCAGGAAAACGTAGGTCATAACAAACCGCAATGCCCAATTTGCCAAACGGTGTATCAACCACACAAGAATCAATCCCCGCTTCGATGGAGTCAGATTCGCGATATTCTTCACCGCTGTCTGGCACGCTGACATCGAATAAATGCACTTTGTCATAACGAGCCACGCGCTGGCCTTGATCGTTGATCACCAAGCAAGCGGCGCGGACTTTGTTAGGATTGTCGCCAAAAATTGGAATCGTACCGCCGACGACCCAAACGCCGTATTTTTTAGCAACATTCGATAAGAAATCTTGGATTGGGCCAGTGCCGTCGTGTTCACCGACTTTGACTTTGTCGAATTCATTCATGCCCATGATGGCAAAGTTCTCTGGTAACGCCACCAGCTTAGCGCCGGCTTTGGCTGCTTCGGCGATGAGTTTTTCAGCTTCGAGGAGGTTGGCGCTTACTTGAGGGCCAGAAGCCATTTGAATGGCGGCGCATATCGTCATGGGTATTCTCTGTAAATAATAAATAGTTAAACAAAAGTAAATTGGCAATGTGGTTAAACTTATAAATCTTGCCAATTACCTAAGCCGTTCGTGCTGAGCCTGTCGAAGCATGAGCGGCGATTGCTAGCGCTGACTCGGCTTTCCCATTCATCCTTCGACAAGCTCAGGACGAACGGGAAAACCTTAACTGACTAGCAAGCAATCAAGAAAATCGCCTTCAGTTTTTTGATTGGACATTTGCCGAATACTTTTATTGAAGTGCTTAACAGTAAAAAGATTTTTATTTAAGCCAGTTAAAATCAGTTGGACCGTGCCAAGTTTTGTTCAGTATGCCATCACGATCTCGTGTTGGTGTTACCTCCAGATTACCCCATTGCCCCGTGACTTTATATTCGGAGCCAAAAAAGTAACCTTCTTGGTAGTCATTGGTAATCACTTCGGTGACAACCGCCGCAATACCGCCCACGATTGTACCAGCAATGGGCAAAGCGTCGGAACTCTTGGGAATCACCGCAATTCGATTATCCAAGGTTTTATCAATCAGATTCGCGCTGCCGATGACTTTCATTTTGGCAGACACAGCATCGACTAATAAGTTATCGGTATAAGCCATGCCATTATTGATTTTAAGGCTGCCAGTGATGGCGTCAAAAGCCAAGCCTTGACGGTAAATATCGCTAAAATCAAGGCTCAAGCGTTTAACCCATTGTTCCATTGCCAACAAACCTAACAAGCGACCAAAGCCAGGTTCGATACTCGAAATCCGGCCATCGCTGAGTTTGACTTGTAACACGCCGTTTAGCTTAGCCAACGAAAATTGATGAGGAGCGCCAAGCCAGCCACCGTTGAAATTCAGTTCAGCATAGGTTTCTTTAAAGTCGTCACTAAAGCCGAGATTGCTCAAAAATTGCCCAAAACCATTCATGCTTAAATTGCCATTGATTTGGGTGCTGGTGCCATTCAATTGTTTAATCCAGTGCGCGGTTAAGTCGATATTTTTGCCAGCGCCGCTGAGTTTGATTTTTTTAAAGTGAATGCCGTTGATTAAGCGCTCGGTTTGTAACTTGAGTTTGCCGAGATTGACGTTGCGCCATAGCACTTGTTGGCTATCAATTTCGATTAAAGGTAATTCGCTGATTGCTTGTTCGGCGGCATCTAAATCCAGCGAAGTCATCGCTGATAAATTGATGCTATCCATTTCTAATCGAATTTGTTCACTACCGCCCAGTTGATCAGGCAGGTTGATTCGGCCTTTAGCCATCTCACTATTAATAATGCCATGCCAAGATTGATTGCTATGTTGAAAATGGCATTGCAGAGCGCCGAGATTTTGGCCTTGCCAAATCACTTGGTCAGTATCGAGTAAAACCTCTCGCAGCTTGGGCCAGTTGCTTTCGGTGTTATTAAATGCCGATATAGCTTGAGCCAATTTAAAACTCGGTTGTTTGATTTCGACCTTTAAGCCCGATTGATAAATGCTGTTAGCCGGATTGCCACCAATCACAATATGACCCGAATATAGACTGGTTTTCTGGCTATCGATTAATAAGGCAGCGTGTAAATTGGTACCGTATTGCGCAGCTAAGGGCAGTAAGTTTTGATGGTCAAATTGAAACACCAACTGTAAGGCTTGCTGTTGTTCGGCGGTTTTAGCTAATAAGTCATTGCCGATGATATTCAGCCCTTGCAGATTGCTATTGATGGTTAAGATGCTGGCTTTATCGTTGGCACTGGGAATTAGCAAATCAGCTTGATAATTAAAACTGCCTTGTCCCATATCGATGGGTAGGAAATTGAATTGTTTTTGCAGATTGCCATAAGTGGTGTTGCCACTAATGAGCAGGTGGCTATTATTGCTATCGCCTTTCATTTCGGCTTGGATCGGATAGCCTAAGGTTTTAGCGTTTAGGCCTTTGCTGCTGACGCTATCTTCGGTAAAGGTCAAAGTGCCGTTGATATTATCGATAGGCAAATTCACCGATTTCAAGGTCATCCGCGCATTGTTTAAATGGGCATCAACTTTGGCGCGTACCGGATCATTTTCTTCATAAGGCAGTTTTAAATCTAAGCTAATTTGGGCATTGCCTTCGCTTTTTGCCATTTTTACCAATGAATCAACATTGCCGTGCAGCGGGCCTTTTTGCAGATAGAGCAGGGCATTATTGACTTGGCTTTGTAATTCACCGTGTACCAAAACTTCTGAGCTATTGGCTAAATCATTAATGCCAACAATCGCGTGTTTAATCCCGACGTTTTCACTGCGACCTTCGTGGATAGACACCAGTAAGTTTTCGGCCAAAAAATCCACCGTGGCATATAAATCTTGCAAATGCGGCCAATCTTCATTGAATTGCAGTTCGCCATTAGTGATGGTGAACAAAGTTTCAAAACGGCCTTCGCCATGACTAAACGGAAATTGATCCAGATTGCCATTGACCACCAATTCACCCTCATTGATTTGGCCGGCAACAAACGCATCATCCAGCCAAGCAACGGCGTCGGCACTCATGATTTTGGCTGGCAAATACTGAGGAACCTGGCTCATATCGTGGAACTCACCAAACCGTGTAAGCAGCTGCAAATTCGCCGAGCTGTGATTTTTTGGTAGGGACAGCTGGAAGCGGCTGTTGGTTTTAAAATCGGCACTGTCTAGCGCCAGTTGATCACTGCTTAATTGCCAATGTTCGCTGTCTTGTTGCCAGTGAATTTTACCGTTTAGAACCGGCACAAACAGCTTGTTACGGAATACATCCAGTGCATTAATTTCAATATTTTCACTGTTAAAAGCAATTTGGCCTTGGCTTTGGTTGCCATTAATCTGGCCGCTCAAACCTTGCAAACTCGCCATGCCATTACTGGGATTGATGCCTAAATTGTCAAACTGGCCTTGTAAGGCGTAATGCTGCCAATCGCTGTTGGCGAACAATTTTACCTCTTGTAATTTACCGCTAGGGTTAAGCTGCGAAAAGTCGGCATATTGGCTGTGTTCGCCGATAAACCAAGGGGCGATGTAGCTTAGGGCGTTTAAATCAAACTGCTTAATTAACGCCGACCAATCGCCATTGCTTTGCTGGGCTAGATAAAACTCGGCATTAGTCCAATGTCTATGGCTGGCGAAGATATCTAGGTCATAAACCCCTAAACGCCAATGACCATTTTGATTAAGCCAGCTGATATTGCCGTGAATGGTGTCTAAACGTAGGCTTTTGCCTTGTGGATTATCAAGCTTGATTTGTTGGGCTTGGAAATAACCGGCGAGTTGATCAAGCTGAGCGTTTTGCCAATGACTCCAGATTTTTAAATCGCCCGAACCTGATGCCAGACTTAAGCCTTGTGGCAGCTTGTCAGCAGCCAGATCTGGACCTTGTAAATTGTTGGCTTCGATATAAAGCTGGCCTTGCAGACTAGCGGGTTCAAAAATATTGCCAGTGACATTGGCGGAAATTCGCAGCGAATCGCCGTATTGTTCTGGTAAGTGGGTCACAGCATGAAGTTCGTGGCTACCGTCTAAATAATGATTTTTTAACACTAAATCGATGCGGTCAAAGGCAATGCTTTTGCCATTATTTTGAAAGTCTTGCCAATGGATTTGGCTTTGCAAGATTTCGTATTTGCTGCCTTGCATCAACCAAGTCGGTTGCTCATCACTACTGGGTATACCTTTGATGCTGATTTTGCCATCAGCGTTACGAATCACATCAATGTTTAAGCCAACCAAAGTTACCCAGCTGGCGGCAAGTGGGTCGCGGGTTAACAGTAATTGCAGTAAATCAATGCCGATGCGAACTTCTTGCAATTGCATCGGCGCGTGGTCGTTGTCGATATGGATGTCTTGTAAAATCAGACCTGGGCTAAAGCCGCGCATATTGGTGTCGAGCTTGCCAATATGGATTGGTAGCTGCACCGCTTGTTGGATTTGTTGCTCAAGCTCGGCTTTGTAGCTGTTTACTTGAGTCAATAAAACTCGCACCACGGTCAGCGTCACTGCGACCGTGATTAAACTCCAGAACAGCAAATGCTGACTGGCTTTTGAAAAATGTTTGATTAGCAAAGTAAGTGCCTATTCCTTTATAGCAGCACGACGTCGTAATGTTCCTGATTATATTCGGCCTCGGCGCGAATTTTAATACCAATATTTAGAAAGCTTTCTAATTCTGCCAGCATATCGGCTTCTTCGTCCAACAGCATTTCAACGACTTGTTCCGACGCTAACACCATAATTTGTTGGACGTTGTATTGTCTGACGACGCGGATAATTTCGCGGAAAATTTCCAGACAAATCGACTCAGAGGTTTTCAACACCCCGCGACCACCGCAAGTTGAGCAAGGTTCACACAAAATATGTTCCAAGCTTTCGCGGGTACGTTTGCGGGTCATTTCGACCAAGCCTAGTGCAGAAACTTCGGTGATTTTGGTTTTGGCGTGATCTTTATCGAGATTGCGTTGCAAGGCGGTCAATACTTGTTTTTTATGATCCTCGCTCTGCATGTCGATAAAGTCGATGATGATAATCCCGCCCAAATTTCTTAACCGTAATTGGCGAGAAATGGTCTGCGCCGCTTCCAAGTTGGTTTTGAAAATGGTTTCTTCCAGATTGCGTCCACCGACATAGCCGCCAGTGTTAACGTCAACTGTCGTCATCGATTCGGTTTGATCGAACACCAAATGACCGCCGGATTTTAGTTTTACTTTACGATCTAACGCTTTGCTGATTTCATCTTCGACATTGTAAATATCAAACACCGGACGTTCGCCGGAATAGTGTTCAATAATCGAAACCACTTCTGGCACAAAAGTCTCGGCAAATTCGACCAGACGTAAAAAGGTTTCGCGCGAATCGACTCGGACTTTTTCAATCCCTTCTTTATACAAATCTCGCAAGGTGCGGATGCTGAGGGTTAAATCTTCGTGAATCAGGGTTTTGACTTTGGCTTTTTTGCTTTTCTCTAAAATCGATTCCCACAATTTATGCAGAAACGTCATGTCCGAATACAAAATCACATCTTCGACACATTCAGCCGCGGTTCTGGCGATAAAACCACCGGGAGCGTTGTTTTTTTGTAGATAGTTTTCGATGCAAGCCCGCAGACGCATGCGTTCTTCATCGCATTCAATCCGCTGCGAAACACCGGAGTTGCCGGCATAAGGCATATAAACTTGATAACGCGATGGAATCGAAATATCGGTGGTTAGGCGAGCGCCTTTATTGCCTAAAGGGTCTTTAGTGACTTGCACCACCAGTTTTTGACCTTCTTTTAGATAATGCTCAATATTTTCCGAGCCTATCGCTAATTCTTGGCTGTTAAAGTCGGATAAATGCAAAAACGCTGCTTTGTCTAAACCAATATCAACAAACGCCGCCTGCATCCCCGGCAATACTCGACAGACTTCACCTTTATAGATATTACCGACCAAACCTTTTTGTCTGACCCGCTCGATAATCAGTTCTTGCAAGACACCGTTTTCAATCACCGCGACCCGAGTTTCCGGCGGGGTGACATTAATTAAAATTTCTTCACTCATGTGATGACCTTAATCCCTTGTTTGGCTAATAGTTGAGCAGTTTCGTACAGCGGTAAGCCCATCACGCCGGAAAAACTGCCTGTTATTGATTCGATAAAAGTGCTGGCTAAACCCTGAATCGCATAAGCGCCGGCTTTGTCACACGGTTCGCCAGTCTGCCAATAAGCAATGATTTCGTCAGTGCTGAGGGGTTTAAACTTTACTTCGCTAATACTGAGCGCTTGCCAATGCGCATCGCCACGCAAGGATACCGCGCTATAAACTTGATGGCTGCGGCCTGATAAGCGGCTTAACATACTAATGGCATGATCTAAATCAAGCGGTTTACCCATGATTTCACCATCGCAAATCACGCTGGTGTCTGCGCTTAACACTGGCAAGTTATCATTTAATAACACTTGGCAAGCGGCGGATTTTTCAGCGGCCACTCGCTCAACATAAGCCAGTGGCGATTCGTTGGCTAAAGGTGTTTCGTTAATATCCACCGCCATAATCCGATGGCTAATGCCGATTTGCTTAAGTAATTCGCTACGGCGTGGCGAAGCGGAAGCTAAAATAATTTGTGGCTGCATCAGACTGTTTAACGGTGATAAGGGTGATTGTTTAACAGACTCCAAGCCCGATAAATTTGTTCCGCGACAACCACACGCACCAAAGGATGCGGGAAGGTTAGTGGTGACAAACTCCAAGACTCTTGCGCCATGTCTTTAACTTGTTGCGACAAGCCTTCTGGCCCACCTACCATCAATGCGACCGGTTGACCATTGCCCAGCCAGCGTTTGAGTGACTGTGACAAATTTTCAGTAGTCCAAGGTTTGCCAGGAATATCCAGCGTCACAATATGGCTACGCGCTGGCAACGCGGCAATCATTCGTTCACCTTCATCACGGGTAATTCGTGCGGTATCGCCACTACGGCGTTTGTCGGGGGCGATTTCTTTTAATACCAACTCGCATTCACGCGGCAGGCGCTTGGCGTATTCGGTATAGCCTTGCTGTACCCAGTCCGGCATTTTGTTGCCAACGGCAATTAGGTGAATCTGCATTAAGTAAAAGGGCAGGTGATAATTTGAATGGGTGCGATTATACCCATAATGGCCGTTCCTCGGCTTGGGAACAATGAATTTGCTATCTTCTTTGTCAGCTCAATTTAGCCAGAGTCGGAGCTGATTAGATGCGTAAATGGACGGAACAAATATCCCGTCCTGTTTAGCCGAGCTTTAGATTTGAATGGTTTTACCTTGTTTGGCCGATGCTAACGCCGCAACGATAACCCGACAGTTATCTCGCGCATCTGCTAACGATAAAGCGGGCGCTTGGCCATTGAGAACGCAATCGCTGAAATGCTCAATTTCGGCTTTGAAGTGATTAACTGCTGGCAAGCGTTGTTCACTTTGTTGGCCGTCTTCTGTCCACCAAGAAATCACAGGTACATCGCCCGGCAATTGCCAAACGATATGACATTTGATGCCGCCTTTGGTGCCGATAATTTCGTATTCACAACGTCTGGCTCGATCAAAGCTGAAATCAAATTGTGCGAAACGGCCTTCGCCAAAATCTAACACGCCACTGCTGGCAATATCCGCGCCGCTTTCGGCATAGTGGGATAAAGCTGTCACAGCTTTGGGTAATTGCTTAAAAAACATTCTTAGCGAATGAATTGCATAACAGCCAATGTCCCACATCGCTCCGCCGCCGTTATCGACGCTTTCCGCCAAACGATACAGCCGCGCTGGCCGCATCATGAACGAATAGCTGGCGCGAACTGAGCGAATTTCACCAATCAAACCGGAGTCTAAAATCTCCATCACTCGCGCATGTTGCGGATGGAAGCGGTACATAAAACCTTCCATCACTTTAACTTGTTGTTGCTGGGCGGCCGCTTCGATGGCGTCAATATCGGCAACATTTAATGCCATTGGTTTTTCACATAACACATGCTTGCCGCTGGCAATCGCCCGCAAAGCCCATTCTGCATGTTCATGGTTAGCCATTGGCAAATACACGGCTTGAATATCGGCATTAGCCAGCAAAGCATCTAAATCATCATAGGCTTTGATGTTGGGGTAACACGGTGCGTATTTGGCTAAAGTTTCTGCCGAAGCACCAGTGCGACGACTGGCGATTGCCACTAACTGGGCGTTATTGGCTTCCAAAATCGCAGGCATTAAGCGCTCATTGATTCGTGCTGCGCCGAGAATTCCCCAGCGTAATTGGTTTGCGCTACTCATTGTGGTTTTGGCATTTGCGCTTGATGTTGACGGCGCATTTCTTCCCATTTTGCCGCTTGTTCTGGATTTAAGAGTTCGGTGACTTTATCGTGTGATTCGCGGTGAATCGCGGCAAATTTCTCATGTTGGGCTTTAAAAATCGCATCCACTTTAGCTTTTTGTTCGGCGGTTAATCCTAGTTCTTTACTCAAATGATCCAGCTTATGACTAGCTGGGGTTTCGTAATTGTTGTCGCTGGCCGCATAGCTAGTCATCGGTAAAACTAACGCGCTGATCAATAATAAAATTTTGCTGTGCATGATTAACTTCCTTGAGATTAAAAATTACGGTTTTTGTTGGCACGGACAATCAATGTCTATGCGTTTGGGATTGGCTTCTAAAGTGATCGCGGTTAATTTTCCGCCCCATAGACAGCCGGTATCAATCGAAAAACAATTGTCGCCTTGGTAAAAACCCAAGGTAGACCAATGACCAAAAATAATCCGCATATCGGCGCTTTTGCGTCCAGGTACTTGATACCAAGGGATTAAATGTTCCGGTTGTGTACCTGGTGCGCCTTTTTGAGCAAAATCCAAAACCCCGTCAATGGTGCAATAGCGCAGACGAGTGAAGCAGTTAACCGCAAACCGCAGTTGTTCCATTTTCGGTAAATCGTCACTCCATAAATTAGGCTTGTTGCCGTACATGGTGCGGAAAAAGCGTTTGTGGTCGGAGCTTTGCATGGCTTGTTCAGCTAAACGCGCCATGTGAACGGTTTGGGCGAAATCCCATTGCGGCGGTAAGCCTGCGTGGAGCATACAAAAGTCTTGATCGCTGTAAAACAAGGGTTGATGACGCAGCCAGTCGATTAGTTCGTCGCAATCGCTGGCGCGTAAAATTGGGGCCAAGGTGTCTTTTTTACCGGCTTTGCCGAGCGAAACCACGGTAGCGATTAAATGCATGTCGTGGTTGCCGAGTACGCTAATTGCTGATGAGCCTAAACCTTTGATAAAACGCAACGTCTCTAATGACTTGGGGCCACGGTTAACCAAATCACCGGCAATCCAAACTGTATCTTTAGCTGGATCAAACTTTATGACGTCGAGCAGTCGACGAAATTCGTCGTAGCAGCCTTGAATGTCACCAATCGCGTAAGTGGTCATTAGTGCAAGGTGCGGGGAATTGATAAGGTGAATTGCGGAATCGGCGCTTTAAAATCCTCACCGTTTTCCGATTGCATCTGATACTTGCCTTGCATGATGCCAACTGGGGTTTCAATGATTGCCGCGCTGGTATAACGGAACATATCGCCGGGGTTAAGGTAAGGATGCTCGCCAACCACGCCATCGCCGTTGACCTCTTGCACTTTGCCGTTGGCATCGGTAATCAACCAATGGCGCGTTAATAGCTTGGCTGCCGTTGCGCCAACATTAGTGATGGTGATTGTGTAAGCAAACACATAACGATTCTGCGCGGGTGATGATTGCGCCTCGATATAATGCGGTTTTGCTTCAACTAAAACTTTGTTTTTTTCGCTCATTGATAGATGATGTAATTCGATATGGCGGTTATTTCAACCTAACTGATACCCAAACGCAAGCAATCCCGTTAAGCCTTTGTTTTCTCGGCTTAGCCGCTTAAAAACAGACAAAAAATCATGACACAACACAAACCTTTACACATCCATATTCTTGGCATCTCCGGTACTTTCATGGGCGGCTTGGCCTTAATCGCTCGTGAACTCGGTTACACCGTCAGCGGCTCTGATCAAAACGTCTATCCGCCGATGAGCACCCAGCTAGAAGAGCAGGGCATTCAGCTGATGAATGGTTACAAAGCCGAAAATCTCTATTGCAAACCGGATTTGGTGGTGATTGGTAATGCCATGTCGCGCGGTAATCCTGAAGTCGAAGCGGTTTTAAATAGCGGCTTGCCTTATATCTCTGGTCCTCAATGGTTGTCGGAACATGTGTTGCAAAAACGCTGGGTGTTAGCGGTAGCGGGGACGCATGGCAAAACCACTACCACTAGCATGTTGAGCTGGATTTTGGAGTTTAACGGCTTTAAGCCAGGGTTTTTAATTGGTGGGATTCCGCTTAATTTTGGGATTTCCGCACGGTTAGGTGAGTCGGATTTCTTTGTCATCGAAGCTGACGAATACGACTGTGCTTTCTTTGATAAACGCTCAAAATTCGTCCATTACCGCCCGCGCACCGCGATTCTGAACAATCTCGAATACGACCACGCCGACATTTTTGAAAACCTCGATGCAATCAAAAAACAATTTCATCATTTAGTTCGCACCGTGCCCAGCCAAGGCTTAATCATCGCCCCAGACTGCGAACAGCATGTCAGCGAAGTGTTAGACATGGGCTGCTGGACACCTGTGGTGAAAACCGCGATTGATGCCGATGCTGATTGGCAAGCGCAGTTAATCAAAGCCGACGGTAGCCAGTTCGCAGTGCAATTTGAAGGTCAGCCACAAGGCATCGTCGATTGGTCATTAACCGGACGCCACAATGTCTTTAATGCGCTATCCGCCATCGCCGCTGCCCGACATATTGGCATTCAGGCTAGTGCTGCGATAGAGGCGCTACAACAATTCCAAAATGTTAAACGTCGGATGGAAGTGATTGTCAGTCGCGCCGGTATCACGGTTTACGACGACTTCGCCCATCACCCCACCGCGATTAAAACCACCTTGGACGGTTTGCGTAAACAAGTTGGCGATCAAAAAATCTTGGCGATAGTTGAACCTCGTTCTAACACCATGCGCTTAGGTGTCCACACTCAATCGTTAGCCGAATCACTCGCCCAAGCCGACACCGCAATTATTTATCAACCCGATAATCTCGGCTGGGATTTAAGCCAATTACAGCAATACGCTGACAATATTCAGATTTGTAACAGCTTAGAAGCGATTATTGAGCAGATCAAAGCCGAGGCGGGTGGTGTTTGCCATGTGCTGTTGATGAGTAACGGCAGTTTTGGTGGGATTTATCAGCGCTTGAGGGATGAGTTGTAATTTAAAGTAGTGATTGTTCAAGGGATAAGAATGATAGAAACAGACTGGCTTTTAGCCTATTTAACCCTAGGCGCTGCCGTTGGTTTTTTTGCTGGCTTACTAGGTGTCGGTGGTGGCGGGATTATGGTGCCGGTGTTGACGACGATGTTTGCGATGCAGGGCTTTCCGCGTGAGCATCTTGTCCATTTGGCCTTGGCTACTTCAATGGCGGCAATTATCGTTACCTCAATTTCCAGCTTGCGAGCACATCACAAACATGGGGCAGTGATTTGGTCGGTGGTGTTGGCGATTGCGCCGGGGATTGTCGCTGGCACTTTTGGTGGAGCGATTTTGGCGGGATTGATTCCAGCTAAACCGTTGGCGATTTTTTTCGTGGTTTTTATGGCTTATGTGTCGGTGCAGATGTTGCTGAACATTAAACCTAAACCGACTCGACAACTACCTAAACCGTTGGCTTTGTCTTTGGTCGGTGTGGTGATTGGCGCGGTGTCGGCTTTGGTGGCGATTGGTGGCGGTTCCTTGAGTGTGCCGTTTATGACTTGGTGTAATGTCAAAGTGCAAAACGCGATTGGTACCTCGGCGGCGATTGGTTTGCCGATTGCCTTGTCGGGTACTTTGGGCTATTTGATTAGCGGTTGGCATGTGGCTGATATGCCGGAATTTAGCTTTGGTTATATTTATTTGCCTGCCGTGGCTGCGATTGCCTCGATGAGCGTTTTCACCGCGCCATTGGGGGCGAAGTTGGCACATAAACTGCCGGTGGCGACTTTGAAGAAGCTGTTTGCGGTGATGTTGATGTTGTTGTCATCGAAAATGTTGCATACGGTTTTCTTTAGCTAAAACGTCAAAATCAGTCACCCTCAGTTTGTTTAGTTATAATGCAAAAACTAGGGAATTTATAACAAAGCACGGACAGCGCTTTCTTTGCTTGCCAAACGGCAACAGACTTGAGGGGAAAGATAATGGCTGACGAGATACATAAAATTCTGATTATCGGCGGCGGTGCGGCTGGTTTAGAGTTGGCAACCCATTTGGGCCATGCGCTAGGCAAAAAAGATTTGGCGGAAGTGACTCTGCTGGACGCCACTTCGACCCATATCTGGAAGCCGTTGTTGCACGAAGTTGCTTCTGGCACCTTGGCTGAGGCTGAGGAAATCGAATATCTATCCCAAGCCCATCGCAATCATTTCCGCTTTCGCTTAGGCCGTATGGAAGGTCTCAATCGCGAAACTCAAGAAGTCATCGTTAGCCCCACGTTTAATGACAAAGGCGTTGAATTAATTCCTCGTCGGGTATTGAAATACGACACTTTGGTGCTGTCAGTTGGTAGTGTTTCTAATACTTTTGGGATTAAAGGCGTTGATCAACACTGTATGTTTATCGATACCACCACTCAAGCTTATCGTTTTCAAAAACAACTGGTCGAAACCTATTACATAAAATCCTACGCAGGCCAAAACAGCTTAAAAGACAAGCCCTTGTCGATTGTGATTGTTGGCGCGGGTGCGACTGGGGTTGAGCTGTCGGCAGAATTACACGAAGTTACCAAGTTGTTAGCGACTTATGGTTTAGAAGATTCTGACAAAGTCAAAATCACCATTATTGAAGCCGCTACCCAATTATTACCAGCCTTGCCACCGCGTTTATCCATCGCGACCCAGCAACAATTGGTGAAGCTGGATATTCAGTTAAAGCTCGGTCGTCGGGTGACGGAAGTGACCGAAACGGCGGTGCATACTCACGATGGCGAAGTGTTTGAGGCGGATTTAAAAGTCTGGGCGGCGGGGATTAAAGCGCCGGATTGGATGAAAAATCTCGACGGCTTGGAAACCAATCACATCAATCAGCTGGTGGTCGATCAGACCTTAAAAACCAGTGATGACAATATTTTTGCAATTGGCGATTGTGCCGCTTGTGTTTGGGAAGGTCATGGTGGCAATGTGCCGCCGCGCGCCCAAGCCGCACATCAACAAGCCTCGGCAGTGGCAAAAACCATTGTTAATCGCCTAAAAAATAAACCCGCCGTTAAGTTTGTTTATCATGACTACGGTTCCTTGGTGTCGCTAGGCAAATTCACCACCGTTGGCAGCCTGATGGGCAGCTTAATGGGTACGGTGAGTGTCGGCGGCTTTATTGCTTACATCGTTTATTTGTCGTTGTACAAAATGCACCAAGTCGCGATTCACGGCTATTTCCGCACCGCAATGTTAAGCTTATCGAATTTATTCCGCCGCAGTACACACGCAAAAATTAAAATGCATTAATCCATCAATCTATTGAGCTATATAAATGTTAGAACTTGAATATGAATTCCGCGAACAAGATCTTGTTCATTTTAATGAATTAAGACTTGCCCAAAACCCTGAAATGCAGAAGAAAATCCGCCAGAACCGTTTGTTGGTGCCGGGTGTGATGCTGGTGTTTGGTTTGTTTTACTATGTCTATTATCAAGACATGTGGACCACTGCCTACATTACCTTGTTGGCTTTGGGCTGGGGGATTGCGTCACCGTTTGTGATGAAAATCGACATGCGCCGCCAGTTTTTTAACCAATACACCAAAGCTGAAAAAGCCGCGATGTTTGGGATTCATTCCTTAACAATTGAACCAGAGTTTTTACAAGAGCGTTCACCGGGCGGTAAACACAAAACTCCTTGGAAAGACATGCTGCGAGTTGAGCGTCATAAAGACTATATTTACATTTATGTAGCGATTGATGCGGCGATTGTGATTCCGCGTGAAACCGTTAAAAAAGGTGATTTGAAAGCCTTTGTTAAACAAGCGGAAGGTATTATTGATCGAGTGGCTGAATAAGTTCGCTTAACAATCTCGATGTTGAAAAAGCCGGCTTTATAGTCGGCTTTTTTGTTTTTTGATGTATCAAAATTCGGGCGTAGGGTGCATTCCATGCACCACAAAGGTTTGCTGATTATCCGGTGCATGGAATGCACCCTACGCCTGTTTTACTGGAAGCTAATCTTTCAGATTAAACCATGCTCAGCAAATGAATACGGAAGCCCATCACCAATAATAAAATGATCCAAGACTCGAATATCAAACAAACCCAATGCTTGACGAAGTTTGTCGGTGATATGACGGTCGGCTTGGCTGGGTTCGTTGATGCCTGATGGATGATTGTGGGCAAAAATCACGGCGGCTGATTGATGAAATAACGCCCGTTTCGCTACTTCTCTGGGGTAAACACTGGCACTATCGATGGTGCCGCGAAATAATTCTTCCCAAGCAATCACCCGATGTTGATTATCCAAAAACAAACAAGCGAAGACTTCGTAGCTGTAACCGCGCAATTGTGAACAAAGAAAAGCACGAGTGATTTCTGGACTAGTGAGTGCGTTGCCGCGTTTCATGATTTCTGCAAAATGACGGCGTGCCATTTCTAAAATCGCTTGAACTTGAGTGTATTTGGCAACGCCTAGGCCATGGCTTTGACAGAATCGAACTTGATCCGCGGCCAGCAATGCTTGTAAGGAACCAAATTCGTTGATCAAATCACGAGCCATGTCCACCGCCGACTTACCCGCCACACCAACCCGTAAAAAAATCGCTAACAGCTCAGCATCGGTTAACGCACCAACGCCACGTTGCAACAGCTTTTCTCTTGGACGCTCGTCTTCTGGCCAATCTTTAATGCTCATCATCACTACCATTACTTTAGAGATGGATTTAAGCGTAGAACTAGCAAGGGGTTTTTGCCATAATTGCCACCTGACAATTTCCGGTCACGCCCATACACGTGATGCCTTATCCCACCAGCATTTGGACATACCCATTAATAAGCGAATTTTATTAGCTGTCTGCGGCGGTATTGCTGCCTATAAATCAGCCGAATTAGTGCGATTACTCCGCAAAAGTGGTGCTGAGGTGCGGGTGATCATGACCGAAGCCGCACAGCAGTTTGTCACGCCATTAACCTTTCAAGCTTTAAGCGGTCATGCGGTGCACACCGCTTTGCTTGATCTGAGCCAAGAACAAGCGATGGGGCATATCCATTTAGCGCGTTGGGCGGATTGTTTAGTGATTGCGCCAGCCAGTGCTGATATGTTGGCAAAACTCGCTCATGGCTTAGCGGACGATTTATTGTCTACTTTATATCTAGCTGCCGAATCTCCGGTTTTTGTCGCGCCCGCGATGAATCAAGCCATGTGGCACAAGCCTGTGACCCAAGAAAATCTCGCTAAATTAAAACAACATGGCGTGAAATTCATCGGCCCAGAAGCCGGTGAGCAAGCCTGTGGTGAATTAGGTTTTGGTCGCATGAGTGAACCGACAGCGATTTGCGAAATTGTGTTGAACGGTTCAAACAGCGGTGGATTGCAAGGCATTAATGTCTTGATTAGCGCCGGCCCGACCCGCGAGCCACTTGATCCAGTGCGCTTCATCAGCAATCGTAGCTCCGGCAAAATGGGTTATTCGCTGGCACAAGCGGCGCTCGATGCTGGTGCTAATGTCACTTTAGTGAGCGGCCCAGTGCAATTAACCGCCCCGACTCAAGCCAACTTAATCAAAGTTGAAACCGCTTTAGAAATGCACGATGCCGTGATGAGTCAAATCGCCAGCACCGATATTTATATTGGTGCTGCTGCGGTTGCTGATTATCGTGCCGCGCAAGTTGAAGCTAAAAAAATCAAAAAACAGCAAGATGATAATTCGGTGATTCATTTACAAAAAAATCCCGATATTGTTGCCAGCGTCGCCAATTTAGCCAATAAACCGTTTACGGTGGGCTTTGCAGCTGAAACTGATGAGCTTGAAAACTACGCGCTCGGCAAGTTGCGTAGCAAAAACCTAGATTTAATCGCCGCCAATTATGTCGGCCAAGCCGAAGGTGGCTTTGATAGTGATCGCAATGCTTTGTATGTTTATTGGGCAGATGGTCAACGCCATTTAGCCATGACCGATAAACAGCAACTCGCCAGCCAATTAATGAGTTTAATTACTGAGAAATATCATGAAAAAAATCCAACTTAAACTGCTAGATCCTAGACTTGGCAATGACATTGACTTGCCAACCTATGCGACCGATGGCTCGGCGGGTTTAGACTTGCGTGCTTGTTTAGATGCGGCGGTGACGCTTAATCCCGGCGAAACCTTGTTAATTCCAACCGGTTTAGCGATTTATATCGGCGATCCACAACTGGCAGCGATTTTGTTACCGCGTTCTGGTTTGGGCCATAAACACGGCATTGTGTTGGGTAATTTAGTCGGTTTAATCGATTCGGATTATCAAGGCCAAGTGTTTGTGTCTTGCTGGAATCGCGGCAACACTGCTTTTACCATTGAAATTGGCGAACGGATTGCACAAATGGTGTTTGTGCCGGTGGTGCAAACTGAATTTGAATGCGTTGACGAATTTCACCAAAGCCAACGCGGAGAAGGCGGCTTTGGTCACAGTGGTCGTCATTAATTTTATTATTTATTTACCTACGTTTTAGCCATGATGAAACAAAAAACTGCACACGAAATCGCTCACGTCTTAATTGAAGCCTTGCCTTATATCCAAAAATTCAAAGGCAAAACTGTAGTGATTAAATTTGGCGGCAACGCCATGATTGATGAAGAACTGAAAAGCAGCTTTGCGCGTGACATCGTGATGATGAAGCTGGTCGGCATTAACCCTATCGTGGTTCACGGTGGCGGCCCGCAAATTGGTAATCTGTTGACTAAGCTCGGCAAAACCTCGGAATTTGTTGATGGAATGCGTGTCACTGACAGCGAAACCATGGATGTGGTGGAAATGGTGTTAGGTGGTTTGGTTAATAAAGAAATCGTTAACCTGATTAATGTCCACGGCGGTAAAGCGGTTGGCTTGACTGGTAAAGACGGTAACTTTATTCATGCTCGTAAAATCAATATCACCAAAGCGGGCGCTTCAATTGATGATGCGCCAGAAATTATCGATTTAGGCCATGTTGGCGAAGTGAGCAGCATTGATCCTGCGGTGGTCGAAATGCTGGGTAATAGTGATTTCATCCCTGTGATTGCACCAATTGGCGTTGGCAAAGATGGCCATTCTTACAACATCAATGCTGACTTAGTCGCTGGTAAAGTCGCGGAAGTTTTAAAAGCCGAAAAGCTGATGTTATTAACCAATATCCCTGGGATTTTGGATAAACAAGGTGAGTTATTAACTGGCTTGAGTTTGACTGATATTGATAACCTGATTGCCGACGGCACCATTTCCGGCGGCATGATTCCAAAAACCCGCTGCGCCACTGATGCCTTAAAAGGCGGTGTGACGAGCGTGCATATTATTGATGGCCGAGTGCCTCATGCGGTGTTGTTGGAATTGTTTACCGATCAGGGTGTAGGGACTTTGTTGCATCGGCGTTGATTAAAAAAGGAAGGCGGTTAGAACACTCTAACCGCCTTATTTTTTACCCCAACAAACTCGCCAATTGATGCAACGGTGGCAACACCATCATCTTTGCCAAATGCAGCAAAAACAACGCCAACATTGGCGATAAATCCAAGCCGCCTAAATTCGGTATCACACTGCGGCAAATGCTTAGCAATGGTTCAGTGATGCTGTACAAAATCGATGATGCAGCGCTGTAGCTACCACCACCAACCCAGCTGAGGATAATCGTCGCAAAAATCGAGTAGTAATAAATATTCATCAACAATTGCACTAAATCCGCTACCGAGATTAATGCCAAACCGACAAAGCTGGTGGTTAAGCCTTGAATCGCTAACACCGAATAAGTCGCGGTCATTTGCAATAACAAAGCAAATACCAAGCAAGAGGTATCAATCCGACCAATCGATGGCACTACTCGACGTAATAGTTTGAGTGGTGGATGGGTGATTTTGACCACGAACTGCGAAATCGGATTGTAAAAATCAGCGCGAGTCCATTGCAGTAAAAAGCGCAATAAAACCGTAAAAATGTAGACCGAGAACAGGGTGTCGATAGCGAATATCGCTGGGTCTGAGATGTAATTGCCGCCCATTAGTCTGCTCCGAGTTGTTTGGACATTTCGATTGAACGGTCACGCGCCGCATGTAGGGCTTTGCCGACTAATACTTCAAAACCGTTTTGTTGGAAGGTTTCGATGGCTTTTTGGGTGGTACCGCCCGGTGAGGTGACGCGTTCGCGCAAAATGGTGGGTGATTCGGAAGATTCCAAGGCGATTTTGGCCGCACCTAAAGCGGTTTGTTGAATCAATAACCGCGCTGAATGTTCGTCTAAACCTAATTCCAAAGCGGCTTTTTCCATCGCTTCCATCATTAAGAAATAATAGGCTGGGCCGCTGCCTGAAACCGCAGTGACTGCGTCTAATTGTGCTTCGTCATTAACCCATAGCGCTAAACCAACCGCGCGTAAGATGTTTTCAGCTAAGTCTTTTTGTTGAGCGCTGACTTTGTCGTTGGCGTGTAAAGCGGTGGCACCGGTTAAAACCAAGGCTGGCGTGTTGGGCATACAGCGGACTATCGCCACGTCTGCGCCTAGCCAACGTGACAAGCTGGCTTGAGAAATGCCGGCAGCGATTGAAACTACTAATACTTTGCGTTGTTGTACCAAGCTGGCAATTGATTGCGCGACTTCGCGGAGGATTTGCGGTTTGACGGCTAAAACCACTACATCAACTTCGGCAACCACCGCGTCATTATCGGTAGTAATGTTGACCTGTAATTGTTCGGCATGTTGGGTTAAGGTCGCTTGATTAGTGTCAGAAACCCAGATTTGTTGTGGCGCATGGCCGCTGGCAATCAAGCCTTTGATAAGACTGGTGGCCATATTGCCGCCGCCGATAAAACCAATGTTTTTTGTATTCATAGTTAACCTGATTAAATTGCAAAAAATTCTCAGCTGGGATGTTGTCCAAGCTGACGAGGTCTAAAGCCTAATAATAACAACGCTACAGCATAAACTAACATCGCCAAGACTATCATTAAGGCCAGTTGTAAACTGCGTTGTGACAAATTCCAAGTGAGCCATAAATCGGCTTCGGTAAAGCGGTATAAGAAAAATCCCATCGCGGCATTAGCTAATATCACTCGTAATAAAAACCGCCACCATTGTCCGATAGGCCGATAAATCTGTTGTTTGATTAATAACAACAATAACCACCCCGCATTCAAATAGGCGGCCAAACTGGTCGCTAAAGCCGGCCCTGCATGAGCTAATGGGGCGATTAAGGCCAAATTCAAGACTAGGTTGCACAGCATCGAATAGATGCCTAATCGAACCGGTGTGCGTGTGTCGTGGCGCGAGGTAAAACCTGGCACAAGCACTTTAATCAAGATAAACGCCAGTAAACCCAGTGAAAAAGCCGCCAAACTTTTTGCGGCCATTTGCACATCGTTGGCACCAAATTCGTTGTACTGGAACAAAGTCGATAACAACGGCTCGGCGAGCAGGGTTAAACCTAAAGTAGCGGGTAAGCCGATTAACAGCACCCACTTTAACCCCCAATCCAAAGCCTGTGAAAAAGCTTGTTGATCGTCATCAGCATGGTGTTTGGCCAAATGCGGCAAAATCACTGTCGATAAGGCCACGCCAAATATACCAATAGGAAACTCTACCAAGCGATCTGAATAATACAACCACGACACGCTGCCAGACGGTAAAAACGAGGCGAATAAGGTATCGACTAATAAGTTGATCTGCACCACCGACACACCAAAAATCGCCGGTAACATTAAGCCCATCATCCGCCTGACGCCAGCATCGTTAAAACCCAAGCGAGGGCGCGGCATTAAGCCTAAGCGGATTAAGGCTGGGATTTGGAACAGCAATTGCACCACGCCAGCAATAAACACGCCCCATGCTAAAGCCATCACTGGCTCGGCCATTAAAGGCGCTAACCAGATGGCGGCGATTATCATGCAAATATTTAAAAATACCGGAGTAAAGGCAGGAATCGCGAATTTGCCGTGGGCATTTAAAATCCCGCCAGCGAAGGCGGTCAGCGAGATAAATAGCAAATAGGGGAAAGTGATTTGTAATAACTGTACTGCGAGTTGGTATTGATTGCCTTCCCATAAGAAACCGGGCGCGAACAGCATAATCAACACTGGCGCAGCGATAATGCCGATTAAGCTCAGTAAAGTTAAAACTAGTGCCAAGCTGCCAGCAGTACGGTCGATGAACAGTTTTAAGGCGGCGTGACTGCCTTTGCTTTTGTAATCGGCCAACACGGGCACAAAAGCATGGGCAAAAGCGCCTTCGGCAAATAGCCTGCGTAGGAAGTTTGGGATTTTAAATGCGACAAAAAAAGCGTCGGTAGCAGCATTAACGCCAAACAGATTGGCGAACAAAATATCCCGTGCAAAGCCCATCAGCCTTGAGATCATGGTCATGCAAGCGACCACAATAGTTGATTTAAAAAAACGCTGACTCAAAATAGTTTAAGATGTTGTTGAGTTATAGGTTGACAATCATAGCATCCAGACAGATAATTCACCGTTTCCAAATTAACCTAAGAAGACTGATAGACTATGGCTAATTCACCACAAGCTAAAAAAAGAGCACGTCAGGCCGAGAACAGCCGTATTCGCAATGCCGGACAGCGTAGCAACTTGCGTACTTTCATTAAGAAAGTAATCGCCGCTGTAAGAGCAGGCGATAAAGAACAAGCTCAAGCAGCATTTAAAGTTGCTGTTCCTGTTATTGACTCAGCGGTCAATAAAGGCATTATTCATAAAAATAAAGCCGCTCGTAACAAAAGCAGACTGAACAACAGATTGCGCGCGATGGCTTAATTCGGTTATATCGAATTCCAAAAAAAGCCGCTGTAGATTAAAGCTACAGCGGCTTTTTTATTGCCTGTTGGTTTTGTGAGTAACCAATGTGATGCAGTCACAGCGCTTTTAACGCCAAGTGATGTGATCATCTTTCGAAAAAAGCATACTTTGAAACTCTGACCGACTTTGTTTTTGTCATCCCGTTAGGGATCGCTTAACTTTAAACGTATTGAATAACTTAGAGGTTAAGCGATT
>Ga0208223_1000101_pt1 | contig 21980 bp, 29 predicted proteins | sample LakMenE07Oct09ns_FD_150678 | JGI IMG/M metagenome (GOLD analysis project Ga0208223, IMG submission 150678) | Freshwater microbial communities from Lake Mendota, WI - 07OCT2009 deep hole epilimnion ns (SPAdes) | ecosystem: Environmental > Aquatic > Freshwater > Lake > Epilimnion/Euphotic zone ...
CCACAGTAATCTGTGCTGTGACGATCCAAAGCGATTAATTCACCCAAGGGCGCTAGACTGCGTTGCAACTCCCAGCCAACTTGGCCGTTTTTGCCGAGTAATAAAATTCTCATTAGTGTCTAGCGGCGTAGTTGGTGTCTAGCCAAGATTGATAATCACCAGATAGGACATTGCTGACCCAAGCTTGGTTATCCAAATACCATTGCACGGTTTTTTGAATCCCCGTTTCAAAAGTTTCTGCGGGTTTCCAGCCTAATTGTTGTTCAAGTTTACGAGCATCAATCGCATAACGGCGGTCGTGACCTGGGCGGTCGGTGACGTAGGTGATTTGCTCGGCGTAAGATTTACCGTCAGTTCGTGGTTGAAGTTGATCAAGAATGCTGCACAAAGTATGCACCACATCCAGATTAGGTTTTTCATTCCAACCGCCGACGTTATAAACCTCGCCGACTTGTCCAGATTCCAACACTCGACGAATCGCGCTGCAATGGTCTTTGACATACAACCAATCACGGATTTGTTGGCCATCACCGTAAATTGGTAATGCTTTGCCAGCCAATGCATTTTGAATGCACAACGGAATCAGTTTTTCGGGAAAGTGATAAGGTCCGTAGTTGTTGGAGCAATTGGTGGTTAAAACCGGCAAGCCGTAGGTGTGATGATAAGCGCGAACTAAATGATCACTGGCGGCTTTACTGGCCGAGTAGGGGCTATTGGGTTGATATTGATTGTCTTCGGCGAATGGTGGGTCGGTTTTATCTAAAGAGCCATAGACTTCGTCGGTGGAAACATGCAGTAAACGGAATGCTGATTTTGGCTCCGCATTCAAGTCATTCCAATAATGGCGAATGGCTTCTAATAAGCGAAAACTGCCGACAATATTGGTTTGAATAAAATCTTCAGGGCCATGAATCGAACGATCAACATGGGATTCGGCAGCGAAATTGACTACTGCGCGAATTTGATGGGTTTTCAGTAGATTGCTTAGTAAATCGTAATCAGCAATATCGCCTTTGACGAAAATATGACGAGGATCATCTTTGAGGCTGGCGAGGTTTTGCAGATTGCCAGCGTAGGTGAGTTTATCGAGATTAACCACAGCTTCGTCGTGTTGTTGTAGCCAATCTAAAACAAAATTACTGCCGATAAAGCCGGCACCGCCGGTTATTAAAATGGTCATAGTTCTAAAAATTTAAAAAGATTAAATGTAGGGTGGATAAGCGCAGCAGATCCACCAAAGGCTTTGAATTTATAGTGGCTGGTTATATCGAAACTACCTCATCAAAAAGGCTTAGCGATTAGAAAAACTGTTTTGCAAAGTTAGCAATCGCAATGGCTAGTAATACTCCCAGCATCCATTTGACTAAAGCTAATTCGCCCATTACGGTATTCAGCTGGCCAATTAAGCGAAGCTCTACCCGTTCTAAATCATTTTTTGTTGCTAATTCGGCTTCGCTACTCGCATCTTGATAAGCTTCGGCCATTGCTGTCGTTTGTTCACGAGTTACACCTGCTTTTTCAAGCTTCTCAACAAACTTTAATGTGTCAAAAGTAATCGTTGCCATAACCTATGCCTTCGGTTTTGATTTGTGATTGAAGTATAACAACAAAATGTAGGGTGGATAAGCGCAGCGCATCCAACAATGGCTTCAAACTTAAGGTGGTTCTCTAATCGCAGAACCACCCCAAAAGCTTAATGGTTGGCAAAAACCTCAAACTTGCCTTCTTTATCAAACGAAACCACTTTATACGGATCAGCTTGACCGCTCATTTCCATGCCTGGGCTACCCATTGGCATTCCAGGTGCGGCAATTCCGGATACTTTGGCTTTGCTTTCTAACATTTTATTAATGTCGCCAGCCGGTACATGGCCTTCCACCACATAACCATCAACAATTGCTGTATGGCAAGAAGCTAATTTGTCAGGCAAGCCGTGTTTTTCTTTAATTGCTTGCATGTCATCACTGACGATGTCTTTAACTTTAAAACCGTTTTGTTTAACGTGTTCTATCCATTTGCCACAACAGCCGCAAGTCGGGCTGCGATAAACCGTCATTTCGGTGTCAGCCGCGATTGTGTTTAAGCTTAAACTGCTTAGCAATAAAATCATCAAATTACGCATAAATTCCTCTCTATTCGCCGTTAAGGGTAACGATAATGGTGCGTGAGTCGGCATGATTGCGATGTTCGCACAGGTAAATGCCTTGCCAAGTGCCTAACCCTAATTGGCCTTGGCGAATCGGGATGGTCAGCGAATTGCCGATGATAACCGATTTGATATGAGCTGGCATATCATCCGAACCTTCGAGCGTGTGCCGATAATAGGGTTCATTTTCGGCAACTGCGCGAGAAAAATAGCGTTCCAAATCACCGCGAACATCAGCGTCAGCATTTTCGTTCAGCGCTAACGAAGCTGATGTGTGCTGCAAGAAAATATGCGCTAAGCCAATTTTAAAGCGTTTTAATTCCGGTAACTGGCTGATAATCTCGCGGCTGACTAAATGAAAGCCGCGCGGTTTAGCTGTCAGTTGTAACGAGTTTTGAATCCACATTAGCCAGCGCTGTGATATTGCGGGCTTAATTCATGCACGGCATCCACCATCGCTTTAACGTGCTCTGGATTAATATCCGGCAAAATACCATGACCAAGATTAAACACATGTCCTGAGCCTTGGCCATAGCTGTGCAAAATCTTGCCAACTTTTTCGCGAATTACTTCGGGTTTGGCGTACAAAGTGATCGGGTCCATATTGCCTTGTAAAGCCACTTGGTCGCCGACTCTGGCCCGCGCTTGGGCAATGTCAGTTTGCCAATCTAAACCTAAACCATCGTAACCAATATTCGCCATCGACTCTAACCACAAGCCACCGCCTTTGGTGAACAAAATCGCTGGGATTTTTTGACCATCGCGCTCCAGTTTGAGCAAATCTTTGACTTGTTTGGCATAGCGCAATGAAAATTCCAAATAATCATCATGGCTGAGCATTCCGCCCCAAGTATCAAACACCATCACCGCATCAGCACCGGCAGCAATTTGCGCGTTCAAATACGAGGCTACTGATTGCGCTAATTTATCCAGCATTTGGTGCATCAATTGCGGTTGTTCGAACATCAAGCTTTTGACTTTTTGAAAGCTTTTGCTGCTTTTGCCTTCCACCATATATGTGGCTAAAGTCCAAGGACTGCCAGAAAAACCAATCAACGGCACCCGACCTTGCAAATTAGTTTTGATTAAACGCACCGCATCAATCACATAACGCAATTCGCTTTCTGGATCTGGAATTGGCAGTTGTTTAATGTCTTCGGCAGTTCTGATTGGCTTGGCAAATTGTGGGCCTTCGCCTTCGGCAAATGACAAGCCCAAGCCCATCGCATCGGGAATGGTCAAGATGTCGGAAAACAAAATCGCCGCATCAAAAGCAAAGCGTTCTAAAGGCTGTAAAGTCACTTCACAAGCCAATTCTGGATTAGTGCAAAGCTGCATAAAACTACCGGCTTTGCTACGAACTGCGCGGTATTCAGGTAAATAGCGTCCGGCTTGGCGCATCATCCAGACTGGGGTGCGTTCGATGTCTTGTTTTAACAGGGCGCGGATAAATAAATCGTTTTTTAATGAAGTCATGCGTTTGCTTTTGAGTAGTTGTTCAACGTGTCTTGTAGTTGCGCCAGTTCGACGTTAACCGGTAATGAAGCTTTGCCAATCGCTTCCAATAAAATCACTCGAATTTTGCCATCGACATTTTTCTTGTCTACTGCCATTAAATCCACATATTGTTCGGTGCTCATTTCGGCCGGTGGTGTGACCGGTAAGTTGGCGGCTTGGAAAATTTTGATGACGCGTTCAACATCGGTATCGTTCAGCCAACCTAAACGTCGCGATAAATCCGCAGCAAAGCAAGTGCCAATCGCCACCGCTTCACCGTGTAAATAATGACCATAACCGCTGCCAGTTTCGATGGCGTGACCGAAAGTGTGGCCTAAATTTAAAGTGGCGCGAACTCCCGATTCAAATTCATCTTCGCCAACCACTTCGGCTTTATTGACGCAAGAGCGTTCAATTGCGTAAGCCAAAGCGGCTTTATCACGAGCCAGTAAGCGCGGCATATTGGCTTCCAGCCAGTCTAAAAATTCAGCATCGCGAATCAAGCCGTATTTAATTACTTCGGCTAAACCGGCGGCTAATTGGCGGTCGTCCAAGGTATCTAAAACATCCGCATCAGCAATCACGCATTGCGGTTGGTAAAAAGCGCCAATCATGTTTTTACCGAGCGGGTGATTGACGCCGGTTTTGCCACCGACTGATGAATCCACTTGAGCCAGCAAGGTGGTGGGAATTTGGATAAAGACGATGCCGCGTTGGTAACATGCAGCAGCAAAACCGCCCATATCACCAATCACACCGCCGCCCAGCGCGATTAAGGTCGCATTTCGGCTAAATTTTTTCGCTAATAGCTGATCAAAGATTTTCTCTAAATGCGCTAAATTCTTGTATTGCTCGCCATCCGGCAGAATCACCGTTTCCACTTGATAATCGCCAAGTGCGGCTTGCAAAGTTGCTAAATACAGCGGGGCAATGGTTTCATTGCTGACGATCAGCACTTGTTTAGAGCGGATATGCTGGCGCAATAATTCGGCTTGGTTTAGCAAGCCTGAGCCGATATAAATCGGGTAGTTGCGGTTTTGATCTAATTCAACGTGCAATACTTTCATTGGTCTTCTAGCGCAGCCTGATATTGCTGCAAAATGGATTTAACGACAGTTTTGGTGGGTATTGAGCCGGAGTCAATTTTAAAATCGGCACATTCTTGGTAAAGCGGTTCGCGTTGCGCTAATAGTGTTTGCAAGCGTTGTCTGGGATTGTCGGTGCGTAACAGTGGCCGCTGGGTATCGTGGCGGGTGCGGTAGAGAATTTTGTCGATTGAACAATGTAGATACACCACAAAACCGCTGTTTTTTAAGGCTTCGCGGTTTTCGGCTTTAATAATCGAACCGCCGCCAGTAGCCATCACAATCTCAGACATTTCTGTCAGTTCTTTAATCGCTTCTTGTTCGCGAACCCGAAAACCGTCTTCACCTTCATGAAAAAAAATGGTGGGAATATCAACGCCAGTTAAGTCTTCAATCACCTTGTCACTATCGTAAAACGGTCTTTGTAAAGCCTTAGCCAATTGTTTGCCTATGGTAGTTTTGCCAACGCCCATCAAGCCGATAAGGTAAATATTCTCCAGTTTTTTCATAACAATCGGCGATTCTAGCGCATTAAAAGTCCGGCATTATGCCCACTTTTAAGCGCTAGTGAAATTTTATCTAGTCTACAAGCTGACAAAATCGGGCTGGGTTTTAAGCAAATTGTGCGGCAATTTGGCTTTGGATTTTTTCAGCCATGGCTTTGCGGTCAGCGGCATCACGAATCGGGCGACCGACGACGATGTAATCAGCACCGTTTTGAATTGCTTGTTCAACGCTAACCGCGCGTTTTTGATCGTCATCTTCGCGGTTATCGACCGGTCTGATGCCTGGAGTGATGACTAATAAGCGTTCGCCTAATTGTTCACGAATCATTGCTACTTCCAAGCCCGATGAAACAATGCCGTCACAGCCGATTTGCAAAGCGCGTTTGGCACGTGACAATACCAATTCTTTAACATCGCATTGAAAGCCTAAATCATCCAAATCGCCACGGTCCAAGCTGGTTAAGGCTGTTACCGCCAATACTTTTAAATTACCTTTGGCAGTGGCAGCGGCTTCCATGATGGAATCGTTGCCGTGAATGGTGGCTAAATCAACACCTTTGCTGCTCAGAGCTTTGATTGCACGGCCCACGGTGGCAGGAATATCGAAAAATTTAAGATCGACAAAGACTTTTTTATCGCGCTCTTTTAACCATTCAATAAAGCCAAAATAATCACCCGACATGAAAATCTCCATGCCGACTTTATAAAAAATCACCGCATCACCCAGTTCTTCGACCAATGCTTTGGCTTCGTCAATGCTGGAAACATCCAGCGCCATGATTAAACGCTCGCGGCTAGGAATGGCTTTAGTGGAGATAAAGGTTGGATTTGTCATGCTGGGGTTCCGAAAAGTAGGGATGGTTTTAATAATAAGAGTTTATTTAAACAAAAACTGAGTTAATTAGCCGTACCGTCAAACCTATCAATCTTGCTTGCCACCTAAGCCGTTCGTGCTGAGCTTGTCGAAGCATGAGCGGCGATGGTTGGCGACCGACTCGGCTTTCCCGTTCATCCTTCGACAAGCACAGGACGAATGGGAAAGCCTTAACTGGATAGCAATCAAATAGGAAAATTGCCTCTTTACCGATTTATTTTTTTAGTACTATGTTGTGATCGGTTTTTAGCTAATTGGCTTACAGTTAGCCAATCGCCGCGCATCATGGCTTCTTTTTTATTGCGACTCCAGCCTTTTATTTGGCGTTCTGCTGATAATGCTTCTTCTCTAGTAGCGGTTTCTTGTGACCAAATCAGTTCTACAGGTAATCGACTGGCAACATAACCGCTGCATTGGCCAGCGTGATATTGTCCGATACGGTGTTCTAAGTCATCGGTATGTCCAGTGTAATAACTATCATCAGCGCAACGCAGGATATAAACCCAAAACATAGTGATCTGTATCGAGAAGGTTAAGTTGTTTGGTAAAGATTATTTTAAGCTTAGGTGATTGATTGCCAAAATTTAATCCATTCATCCTTCGACAAGCTCAGGACGAACGGATTAAATTTTAAGTTTTACCATAAAGGTTAGTTATCTTTGGTCTAGTTTTTAAATTTGATAATATCGGTTGCCTCGTTTCCGTTCGTCCTGAGCTTGTCGATACCTAAGCTTGGTTTTAAAAAATCTAACTCGATGAGCTTGCCATTTTTTACATCCCTTAAACCTTGGATAACTGCTTTGATAAAGTCCATTTGGTTTTTATGATCCACGTTACACCTCACCACATCAAATCATCAGGAATTTGATAATCCGCATAAGGGTCATCTTCGGCTAAAGTAGCTTGGCTGATTTGATTGAGTACCACCACGCGGCTGGCATCGCGGTCTTGGATTTTACGGGCAATTTCAGCAGGGACAATTTCATAACCGCTATCCAAACCAATAATCCCCGCCCGACCATTAATTAAAGCCTCGCGAACTTTTTCGCTGACGTAAATGGTCTTGACTTTGTTTTGATGATTAAACTGATACGCCAAGCCGTTGCTGTCTTGCTCAATTCGGTTCAATTGGCTGATTTGCACAATCTGTGCTGCTAATGCCTTTTGTGCTTCGGCTTGTTGTTTTAATCGGTTTAATTCGCGGTCGCGTTCAGCTTGCTGTTGACGGGCTTGTTCGGCGCTGAGTTTGATGTCATCAACAATTTCCACACCGTTATTGCGTTGGACTTTGGCTTGTTTGCGTTTTTCGGTTTTGACCTGTTTGGCTTTCGCGTCGCTGGCTAGACCGGATTTTAAGAGTTGGTCTTGTAAGGATAGAGTCGGTGTTTTTTTCATGGCGTATCGGATCAAATGTTTGATTTGTGATGTCGAGTTACCGATGTATTAAACCATGACATTGGTCGAAAGTTGTTGAATCAAAATTTGCACACTTAGCCAGACCAGACTAAGCTGGCGTTTTTGGGAGAAAACCATGCAAACCGTCAATATGTTACAAGCGAAATCCTCGCTTTCTCGTCTAGTCGATACGATTGAACAAGGTATTGAGCGCGAGATTGTGATTGCTCGAAATGGTCGGCCTGCGGCTAAGTTGGTGGCAATTGAAACTGCCCCAGCGAAAACGCGCATTGGTGTGGCAAAAGGTTTGTTTGAAGTGCCTGATAGCATTGATGAGCACAACGATGAAGTGGCGCAGTTGTTTTTTGGCAAGGTGCAATCTTGAATTTGTTATTGGACACTCATATTGCGCTGTGGGCGATTACCGATAGTCCAAAGTTGTCGCCAAAGGCCCGTGAATTAATTGAATTGCCTAAAACTACGATTTGGATTAGCGTCGCTAGTATCTGGGAAATTGCCATCAAGTATTCGCTGGGGCGAGGCGATATGCCGATTTCCAGTCAGCAAGCAATGAGCTATTTTCGCGAATCGGGTTATCGCTTTTTGGCCGTTGACGCTGAACATGCGATTGCTGTGGAAGAATTGCCGACCCATCATCAGGATCCGTTTGATCGTATTTTGGTTGCTCAAGCACTTGTTGAGCCAATGCGTTTAATGACTCACGATAGTTTGGTGGCACTTTATAGTGACACTATTATCAAGATTTAGCTTAATGCCCCAAAGCTTTCGCTGTTGCTTCCTGCCACCAAGTCAAAGGTTTGGTCAGTGGAGTAGGGCAGCTGTCGTAGCCTTGGTATTCGATGTTTTCAAACACGTCTTGTTTTAGCCATTGATAAGCTTCTGGTGCGCTTTGTTTCAGGCGTTCTGGAATCAAAATGTATTGGGCTAATAATTCAGCTAATTTTTCTTGAGTGTTGCCGTCATAGCGACCTTCATTGACTTCCCAAAGTGCTTCAAAGGCTTCAAACCATTTTGATGGCCACAAAGCCAGCTTGGCATCGGCGATCAGTTTGGCGGTTTCTTGGGCGTTGGAGATTTTTTTGTATTTATAGAAAAAGTACAAATCGTCTTCGCCATTCCAGAAATGGAAATTGTCGATGGTGTGGGCGATTTCGTGAACCACAATCGGTAGACGAAAATCGACCAGATACTGCAAATCAATATCCCGATAAGTGCGGCCTTCTTTGCCTTTGTCAAAGGCTTTGATGGTAAACACAATCAGGTTTTGACCGCTGAAAACTTGCGCCACAGTTTTCGAGCGAAAGCCATGCCCCGGCACTAAGGTCAGTGGGTGAGTGTGGTCTTGCCAGATGCTGGTTTTATAGTCGTCGGGAAAGGCGTCGAGAATTAATGCCTGCATCGCGCTGGGTTTGTCGGCGATTTCCTGCTCTAGTTTGTCATTGGGTTTGGCTTTGCTGATTCGCTGGCGCAAAAAGGCAGGAATTTTCCGCACAGCTTTTTCAAAAATGCGGACATGATCGGCTTTGAAATACGGCAGGTTGTAGTCGTCGCTTTGTTTGACCACGGTTTTGGTGTCGTAAAACAAGGCTAATGCGCGTTTTGCGGCGTCTTGGTCGCTCCAGTAATGTTCTAGCAAACATAAATCCGCTGAAGCATTATTAACACAGTCTTCGCGGTAATCCGCTAAATCGTCGAGATGGTCGGGATTTTTGTGATCGGTTAACACTGCAACCGCTTGCTGGCGCAGGTTAGGGTGGTGATTTTCGTAAAACTGGATGGCTTTATCGAGTTGTGCGCTGGGTAAATATTGCTGTTCGCTGGTAGCGCATAGCAATTGATTGTCTTGCGATAGGCTAAAAAACCGATTTTGAAATAGGGCTTCGGGTTTGTTTTCTGCGCTAACTAATAGCGGAAAAACCAGCAACAGCCACGTTAAACGTCGCTGTTGGTTGTCTGTGAAAAGCTGAAACAAGGCTTAATGATCCAATCCCATTGTGTCCCAAGCTTTTTGGATAAAGGTGTCGTCTTTATAATCGGCTTGTGGTGCGCCGTTGGGATAGTTGAGTTTAAATACCCGATCAGCATCGGCCGCTAAGTCATTCAAACCTAACTGGGTGTAACCGTCTTGCATGATTTGCAAGGCCATCGGCACGGCTGGTGTGCGTTGATATTCTTTAACCACATGGTTGGCGCGATTAACTGCGGCTACATAGGCTTTACGGCGCATGTAGAAATCAGCAACGTGAACTTCGTACATGGCTAAGTTGTTACGCAAGGCGATCATTCGCTGTTTCGCATCAGCAGCGTATTGGCTATTAGGAAAACGACGAATTAATTCGTTGAAGTTATCGTAAGAATCGCGCGCAGGGCCTGGGTCGCGCTGCGAGGCGTCAGTCGGTAAAAAACGGTCGATAAAACCAATCCCGCGATTGTAATTGACTAAGCCTTTCAAATAGTAAGCGTAATCAACACTAGCGTTACGTGGATGGGTTTTGATGAAACGCTCGGCAGCGGCGATGGCGGCTTCGGGATCATCATTTTTATAATAGGAATAAGCCACGTTCAGCTGAGCTTGCGGGGCGTAATCGCCAAATGGATAACGGGCTTCCATCGCTTCGTACATCGATACGGCTTTTTGGAAGTTTTTGTTATCGAGTGCTTCTTGGGCTTGATCTCGGAAGCGTTGTTCATCCCAGTCTTTGTACTCATCTTCTTTGCTGGAAGTGTCCTTGCTCATTAGTCCTTGCAAGGTTTCGCAACCTTGTAAGCTAAAAGCCAAGCTGATGATGAGGATAGATTTTACTAAAAGTAATCGCATACGATAGACAACACGTTGTAATATTGCAGGTTTTTTGCGGCCTAACGGCGGCATTCCGAGCGCGAGTATAACTTAAAAACCACTATGACGATATTAACGGCAAGAGTTCCTGAGGAACTGGCGGGTATGCGGCTCGACCAATGTTTGGCTGAGATGTTCCCTGATTATTCGCGCAGCAAGCTGCAAACTTGGATTAAAGCAGGGCGAGTCAAGGTTGACGGCGTGGCTTTGCGCGGTCGCGAGAAGCTCGATGGTGGCGAAGAAATCGAGTTGGATGCTGAAGCCGAAGTGGTTTTAGAGTCCGATCCCGAAGATATTCCGCTAGATATTGTTTACGAAGATGATTCCTTGCTGATTATCAACAAACCAGCAGGATTAGTTGTACATCCTGCAGTAGGGAATTGGAATGGCACTTTGGTAAATGCCTTGCTGAACCATGATCCTAATCTGAATGTTCTGCCTAGAGCAGGGATTGTCCATCGTATCGACAAAGAAACCAGCGGTTTGTTGATGATTGCTAAAACCTTGCAAGCTCACAATAGCTTGGTTGAGCAGTTGCAAGAGCGCAGTATCAATCGCGAATATCTGGCTTTGGTGAAAGGCTGGATGACAGCCGGTGGTACCGTCGATGCGCCAATTGGTCGTCATCCGGTTGATCGCAAACGTAATGCGGTGCGTCGTGATGGCAAAGAAGCGGTGACGCATTACCGTTTGGAGCAACGCTTTAAACGGCATACCCTGATTCGGGTTAAGCTCGAAACGGGTCGTACCCATCAAATTAGGGTTCACATGAGCCATATCAATTACGCTTTGGTGGGTGATCAGGTTTATGGTGGTCGGTTCCAAATGCCTGCCGATTGCAGTCCTGAATTAGCTGAAGCTTTGCGAGCCTTTAAACGTCAAGCATTACACGCGACCAAGCTGGGTTTAGAGCATCCTGAAACTGGTGAATATTGCGAATGGGAAAAACCGATGCCTGACGATATGCAAAATCTAGTCAATTTGCTGGCTGCTAATGAACTGGATTAAACCCGATTGGCAATTGCCTGAAGGCCTTCATGCGGCGGTGACTTTACGCTCCGGTGGCGTTAGTCAGGGGCTTTATGCCAGTTTAAATCCTGCTAGTCATGTCAATGATGCCGCTGATGCGGTGCTTACTAATCGAGCGATGATTAAACAAATGCTGGCGTTGCCTGCCGAGCCAGTTTGGTTGCAGCAGGTGCATGGTGTTGATGTGGTGAAAGCCGATCAAGTTACTGATTTGCCGGAAGCAGACGCTAGTTTTACTGATCAGTCGGGCGTTGTTTGTGCGGTTTTGACGGCTGATTGCTTGCCGGTTTTATTTTGCGGTGATCAAGGGGCGGTGATTGGTGCTGCTCATGCCGGTTGGCGCGGTTTACAAGTTGGCGTGATTGAACAAACCATTGCCGCGATGAATTGCCGTGATCTGCAAGTTTGGTTAGGTCCTGCGATTGGCCCAGCGCATTTTGAAGTTGGCGATGAGGTGCGTGAAGCTTTTGTTAGCCAAAATCCTGATGCCAGCGTTGCTTTTTCTGCCACCCAAGCGGGCAAATGGTTGGCGGATATTTATCAGCTGGCGCGAATTCGTTTAGCTAACTTAGGTGTCGAGCAGGTTTATGGTGGTGGTTTATGTACCGTTAGCGATGCCCAGCGTTTTTATTCTTACCGCCGCGATGGTGCCGCTACTGGGCGGATGGCCAGTCTGATCTGGAGAGATTAATTTGAATGTTTTGCTGTTTATCATCCTGTTTACTGCCTTAGGCGGGGTGTTGAGTGTTTTGGCGGCGAGTGTGTTTTTGTTGTTGCCTGAAACTTTGCGCCAAAAGGTATTGCCACATGGGATTAGTTTTGCAATCGGGGCGTTATTGACCGGTGCATTTTGCGGCTTGATTCCTCACGCTTTTGAAGAAGTGCCCGTGGCTGAAATGGAAAATTTATCAGCGACGATTTTGGTTGGGATTTTGTTGTTTTTTGTGCTGGAAAAGTTATTTATCTGGCGTCACTGTCATTCTCACGCTTGCGAAGCCCATGGTGAAGAGGCGCATGAGCATCACGGCCATTCCCATAGTCATGGACATTCGCCATCGAATCGTCGTGCAGCCGGTGTGTTTATTATCTTGGGCGATAGCATCCACAATTTTGTTGATGGGGTGTTAATTGCCGCCGCATTTTTGACCGATATTCAATTAGGCATAGTCACCAGTTTAGCGGTGGCAGCGCATGAGATTCCGCAAGAAGTCGGCGATTTCGCGATTTTGTTACACAGCGGTTACAGTCGCAGCAAAGCTTTGTTGTACAACGTGTTAGCTAGTTTAGGTACGGTAGTCGGTGGGGTGTTGGCGTATTTCAGTTTGGGTGATTTTCATCATGTTTTGCCGTATTTATTAACTTTGGCGGCTTCGAGTTTTATTTATATTGCTGTAGCCGATTTGATTCCATCTTTACATCAGAAAACCGATATTAAAACTTCATTGCAACAGATTGGCTTTATTTTAGCTGGGGTGGTGTTGATTTTAGTGATGCAGGGCATCGCGCATCAGTTTGAAGCGAAAATGGATGTGATTGAGAATATTGATCGAGCGAATGTGGTTTGATGGGGTTACAACAGTTTCACTAGGGCTGCAACTAAACCGGCTTGGGCGATTAATAATCCAGCAATCCATTTAATCATGTCTGCTTTGCTGGCTTCTATTTCGGCTTTTAAGTGCATGTCGAAATAGTCACGAGTAACGGGTTGTCCTTCTGACTGAGCATCGCTAAAAGCTTGGGCTACTGCTTCGGCTTGTTTGTCGTCAAAACCTGATTTTTTCAGTGTTTGTACAAATTTCAATGTATCAAAGGTAACTGTGGTCATAGTCGGTTCCAAATTTCAGTTTCAATGAGTATAACATGATGGAAAAAACTCCAAACCGTGTGGCTTGGAGTTTTTGTTTTTACGGTTTTGAAATTTAAGTAATTACATCAGGCTCTGTTCTACCCGTCCGTTTTTTGACTTCGCACAACAACTCGGCAATTTCCACCAATTCAGCTAAAGCTTGGCCGGAATCTTGATCTAGCTGAGTTATATCTCGTTCATATTTTTCAATATAAATCCGCAAAGTCGCGCCAACTGTGCCGGTGCCGGATAAACGGAACACGATCCGTGAGCCGTTGCTGAATCCGACTCGAATTCCTTGATTAGCGCTCACGCTGTTATCGACGGGGTCGGTGTAGCTGAATTCGTCGGCATATTTAACGATGTTGTCGCCCCAACTTTTGCCAGGTAAGCGGCTTAATTGGCGGCGTAAGTGGTCAACAATGCCGTTGGCGATGTCTAAATCAACCGCTTCGTAATCGTGGCGGCAGTAAATGTCGCGGCCATATTTTTGCCAATGTTCGTGAACAATGTCCGCTACCGGTTGGCGTTTACGAGCGATTAGGTTTAGCCAAAACAATACCGCCCAAAGCCCGTCTTTTTCACGAACATGGTTAGAGCCTGAGCCGAAACTTTCTTCGCCGCATAAAGTGATTTTGTCGGCATCCAGCAAGTTGCCGAAAAATTTCCAGCCAGTTGGGGTTTCGTAGCATGGCAGGTTTAATGCGGCGGCAACGCGGTCAACGGCTTGGCTGGTAGGCATGGAGCGCGCTACACCGCTGATACCTTTGGCATAAGCCGGAATGCTGCGGGCATTGGCGGCCATAATCGCTAAGCTGTCACTAGGGGTGACGAAAATATTGGCGCCCATGATCATGTTGCGGTCGCCGTCGCCGTCAGAAGCAGCGCCAAAGGTGGGTGCGTTGTCGGCAAACATGATTTCAGTTAATTCGTGGGCATGTGCCATATTGGGGTCTGGGTGGCCGCCGCCAAAGTCTTCTAAAGGTACGGCGTTGAATACCGAGCCTGTTTCTGCGCCGAGTACGCCTTCTAAAATGTGTTTGGCGTAAGGGCCAGTGATGGCGTGCATGGCGTCGAAGCGTAAATTGATTAAACCGGCAGCAATGCTTTGTTTAATTAGATCGAAATCAAAGATTTTCGCCATCAGTTCAGCGTAGTCAGCAACTGAGTCAAGGATGCGAATTTTCAGATGATCAATGTTTAATTCGCCTACACTGTCCAAATCAACATCGTCGATTTCAGCGATTTGATAACTGTCGATGGTTTTGGTGTTTAGATAGAGCGCATCGGTAAATTTTTCTGGGGCTGGGCCGCCGTTGCTCACGTTGTATTTGATGCCGAAATCTTCGGCGGGGCCGCCGGGATTGTGGCTGGCTGATAAGACGATGCCGCCAAAAGCTTGGTATTTGCGGATGATGTTGGAGGCTGCTGGAGTGGAAAGTAAACCACCTTGGCCGATAATCAGTTCGCCAAAGCCATTTGCAGCGGCCATTTTGATGATGATTTGAATCGCTTGGCGGTTAAAATAACGACCGTCACCGCCTAAAACTAGGGTTTTGCCTTGGAAATCGTCCAAACTATTAAAGATAGATTGAACGAAATTTTCTAAATACCCTGCTTGTTGAAAGACTTTTACTTTTTTTCTTAAACCTGATGTGCCAGGTTTTTGATCATCATAGGGTGTGGTGTTGTAGGTTTTTGTTTGCATGATTTACCCATAATGCGACAATTGTAAACGGCTAAATTACACCAAAACTTTAATTATTTATAGATTGTTTATGACACGGAAAATTATGTTGCGCGTTTTGTTGTTAAGTTTCGTCTTGTTGCCAACCGTGAGTCTGGCTGATTCTGATGTATGGTTGCTGGTCGATACCCAGAAATTGAACATGGAAGTCAAAAAAGGTGAAAAGACTGTAGCGGTGCTTGAAAATATTGCGATTGGGCGTAATGGATCGGGAGAAAAAAATCATCGAGGTGATGATATTACGCCGTTGGGTAACTATAGAATTGGTTGGATTAACGAAAAAAGTGCCTTCCGTAAGTTTTTTGGGTTAACCTATCCTAGCGTCGAGTCTGCTGATGCGGCGCTTAAAAAAGGTAAAATTGATTTAGATACCTATGAATCAATAGCCAGAGCGCACGATAATGGATATGTACCGCCTCAGAATACAGCTCTGGGAGGGCAAATAGGTATTCATGGCTTGGGTAGTGGCAGTTTGGCTATCCACAGATCAATGAATTGGACACATGGATGTATCGCCTTGACTAATGATCAGATTGATCAATTAAGCCATTGGATTGAGAAAGGGACTCTAGTTACGGTGAAATAATGTTGGCAAAATCCAAAAAATGTTGGACAATTGACAACGTTTTTTTCATTTTTATTTTTTAAAACCACTATCAAGGGGAAAACCATGATGAAAGCTGTTAAATTATCTGCACTTGTTGCTGTTGCTGCATTGGCTACTGGTTGCGCTAGCAACTCTGACATCCAAAACTTGCAAGGTCAAATTGATTCATTGAAACCACAAGTTTCTTCTGCTGCTGCTGACGCTGCATCTGCAAAAGCTGCTGCTGCTGAAGCTGCTGCAAAAGCTGCTGCTGCTGAAGCTGCTGCTAACCGTGCTGCTCAATATGCTCAAGACACAAACAGCAAATTGGACCGTATGTTCAAAAAATCACAACACAAATAAGCAATTATTTGGTTTGATTTAAAAAGCCCGTGACCGAAAGGTCACGGGCTTTTTTGTTGCCTGAAAGAAAGTTATTGGGCAGGTTGTGCATCTGCTGCTGGTGGCGTAGTAGTAGCTGCAGGCGCTACAGCTGGGCGCTGGTAAATTGCGATTGGGGTACCGGTTACTTTTTCAACAGCTTGACGTAATAAAGAACCTTTTATCACTGGCATTTTGCCACCATTAGCTTGTTCGATTAGCGCAAGCGCTGAGTGTAAACGCTGCTCATAAGTTTGTGGTGTTTCTTCCATTTCAGGATAGGCTTCCAAATACAGCGTATCGTGATGCCAACCGACTTTAATCGGTTGATTAACAATATTCACTTCGGTGCCGACCTTAATCGTCGGGAAAAACTGTTCAATATCGGCCGGATACATTCGAATACAGCCATGACTAACCCGCATCCCAACGCCGTTGGTTTTGTTGGTGCTATGAATCAAATAGCCTGGAATGCCTAATTTGAAAGCAAACAAACCCAATGGATTATCGGGGCCAGGTGGGTAGTAAGGGTCAAGCACATCACCATCGGCTAAATGTTCAGCAATAATTGATGGCGGTGGTGTCCAAGATGGATTAGCGGTTTTATCCAAAATCCGTGTTTTACCCATTGGGGTTTTCCAGTCAACACGGCCAATACCAATTGAGTAAGTCACTACTTTAGTCGCATCTGCAAAGTGATAAAGGCGCATCTCTGGCAGATTAATCACAACGCCTTGGCGTGGTGCATTAGGCAATATGAAGCTATTGGGGATTCTTACTGGTGTGCCTGCATGAGGCAGCCATCTATCAACGGTTGGATTGGCTAAGACGATTTCATCTTGGCCTAAGCGATGATCAACAGCAATGTCGATCAAGGTGTCTTCTTCTTTAGCGCTAACGTATTTAGCATTTTCAGGCGCACTGCCAATAATGCTATCGCCAACCCGATCCGGTGGTGGCAGCGTCATTGCTGATGCCGCAGAGCTAGCCAACAGCAACAGGCTTGGTATCAATTTAAGTTTCATTAGGCGTTGCCCTCAGCATTAAATAACTCAATCAGGCGCGGGATAAATTGAGCAAGTTCCGCGCTCATAATGGAAAAATCAGCATCAAACTGTTCAACATCGTCAAATGCTTCAATATCAGCCGCTTGTTCTTGGATTAAATCCAAAAACTTTAAGCGTTTAACGGATAAATTCTCATCCAGAACAAATGACACTCTATCGGCCCAGCTCATCGCTAATTTAATAGCTTGTTTGCCACTATCTAAATGGTTTTTGATTTCTGGTAAGGCTAAATCATGGCGTTTACAGCGAATAATGCCGCCTTCTTCTTCTGGTGAGCGCAATTCGCATTCGTCCTCAACCAAAATGTCTTTAGGTGAAGTATTGGTTATTAACCATTCTGTCATCACCGTAGCTGGTTTAGTGCCTGCACCGATTGGCACCACAGGCAAAGAACCCAAGCATTTACGCAACAAACTTAATAAGTCTTCGGCCTTTTTTGGTGAGGCGGCATCAACCACAATCCAACCACCTTGACTATCGATATAAGCATAGGTTTTGCGCGAAAACGAAAATGCTCTTGGCAATAATTCAAAAATTAATTCATCTTTGACCCGAGAGCGTTCTTTGCCAGGCAATTTACGTGCTTCACGTTCTTCAATTTCGCTGATTTTGTCTTGCAGCATTTCATTGATTACAGAGGCTGGAATCACTTTTTCTTCTTTTTTGGCGCAAACCATGAAAAAGCCATTATTCGCATGAACTAACGCGTCAGACGCTCTGCCCAGTGGCGAAGTAAAGCCAAAGCTAAATTCATCATGACCACCGCAAGGCGTGAATGGATGTTGTTGTAATTTTTCTTCTAAAGCCTCGGCAGCTAAAGTAAAAGGCTCGGTAAACCGATAAACGGCAAGATTTTTAAACCACATGAAAGGACTCTTTTTTAGAAAACTTCCCATTATCGCAAATTTAATGAAGTGTTAAAAATCCCAGTGCATATAAGCTTGCTGTCGCTGGACTTGGCTTTGTGGGTTACAATCGCACATTGCACCAACGGTTGAATCCCGATAACGCCAAGAGAATAAGAATGACACCCGCGCAATTCAATCAATATGCCCAACAGGGCTACAACCGCATCCCCATTAGTCGTGAAGTGCTGGCTGATTTGGATACCCCGCTTAGCGCCTATTTAAAGTTAGCCAATGGCCCGTATTCTTATTTATTTGAGTCGGTTCATGGCGGCGAACAATGGGGGCGCTACTCCATTATCGGTTTGCCCTGTAAAACCCGAATTAAGATTAATGGCAATCAAATTCGGATTGAAATTGACGGTGCCGAAACTCAGCAATTCGAACATCCACAACCTTTAGCGTGGATAGAAGACTATCGCCAGCAATACAAAGTCCCCGATATACAAGGTCTGCCACGTTTTAATGGTGGATTGGTCGGCTATTTCGGTTATGAAACCATTGCCTATATCGAACCGCGTTTAAAAGCGACCGGTAAACCGGATCCGATTGGTACGCCCGATATTCTGTTGATGGTTTCAGAAGATTTGCTAGTGTTTGATAACCTGTCTGGCAAGATGCTGTTGTTGACTCACGCCAATCCAGCCGATGCCAATGCTTATGAAAATGCTCAAGCACGACTAGATCAATTAGTCACCACATTACGCGAAGCTAAAGCCAAGCCGCTGCCGCATCAAGTTGCTAAACAAGTACAGGAAGCTGACTTTGTTTCTGGTTTTACCCAACAAGGTTTTGAAGACGCGGTATTAAAAGCCAAACAATACATTACCAATGGCGACATTATGCAAGTGGTATTGTCGCAACGGATGTCGATTCCATTTGCCGCCCAGCCATTAGATTTATACCGTGCTTTGCGCTGTCTAAATCCATCGCCATATATGTATTACCTGAATCTCGAAGATTTCCATATCGTCGGCTCTTCACCAGAAATTTTAGTGCGCTTGGAAGATGAACAAGTCACCGTGCGGCCGATTGCCGGTACCCGTCGTCGTGGCGAAACCCCTGAGCAAGATTTAGCCCTAGAACAAGATTTACTCGCTGATCCTAAAGAAATTGCCGAGCATTTAATGCTGATTGATTTAGGTCGTAACGATACCGGCCGTGTTGCCAAAATCGGCAGCGTCAAACTCACCGATAAAATGATTATCGAACGCTATTCGCATGTCATGCACATCGTCTCGAATGTCACTGGCGAATTACAGACCGGTAAAAATGCTTTCGATGTATTGGCGGCGACATTTCCTGCCGGAACCGTTAGCGGTGCGCCAAAAATTCGCGCGATGGAAATTATCAACGAGCTGGAGCCGGTTAAGCGTGGCATTTATTCCGGTGCAGTCGGTTATATTTCTTGGTCGGGCAATCTCGACACCGCGATTGCAATCCGCACCGCCGTGATTAAAGATCAAACCTTACACATTCAAGCTGGCGCAGGTATCGTTTATGACTCAGTGCCACGCAACGAATGGGATGAAACAATGAACAAAGGCCGGGCAGTGTTCCGCGCCGTCAGTATGGCCGAAGCAGGTCTGGAAGGAGCAAAGTCATGAGCGCCGTGAAAGTGGTAATGGTCGATAATTACGACTCGTTTACCTATAACCTTGTGCAATATTTTGGTGAATTAGGCGCAGATGTCACCGTGGTGCGGAATGATGAAGTCACCGTGGCAGACATTGAGGCGATGCAGCCCGACAAAATCGTTATTTCCCCAGGCCCATGTACACCAAAAGAAGCCGGTATTTCGGTGGAAACTATCCGCACTTTAGCGGGTAAATACCCGATTTTGGGCGTTTGCTTGGGGCATCAAAGTATCGGATATGCCTTTGGCGGCAATATCATCCACGCTAAAAGCATTATGCACGGCAAAACCTCGCTGGTTTATCACCATGATCTTGGGGTTTTCAAAGGCTTAAATAATCCCTTCACCGCCACTCGTTACCATTCTTTGGTGATAGAGCAAGCCAGTTTGCCAGATTGCTTGGAACTGACCGCTTGGACCCAAGATGAGGCGGGCAATATCGACGAAATCATGGGGGTTCGCCACAAAACCCTTGATATTGAAGGCGTGCAATTCCATCCAGAATCGATTTTGACTGAGCATGGGCATGATATGTTGAGAAACTTTTTGCAAAGATGAGTCCGACCGTATTCAGAGAGGCTGGGTATCGTTTCTTTTTCTTTTCTAGGGAAGAGCCCAGAATGCATGTTCATGTCGTTTCTGAAGATGGGGAAGCAAAATTTTGGCTAGAGCCAGAGCTTGAGTTAGCCAAAAATTATCAGTTTTCAAGAAGACAATTAAAAGAAATCGAAATATTAGTGGAGCAACATTACCATGAACTCGTTACCGCTTGGCAGCAACACTTTCCCAGTTGAAGTAACTCATGTGTCAAGTCACGGCGTCTGGTTGTTAACCAGAAATGAAGAGTTGTTCATGTCCTATGCCGATTTTCCTTGGTTTAAAAATCAAGCGATAAAATCGATTTTCAATATTGAAGAACCTTCCCCTAATCATTTTTATTGGCCTGATATTGATGTTGATGTCACTGTCGATATGATTAAAAATCCCGAGCAATTTCCATTGCAATTCGTTGCTTAATGATTTCTAAGTCATTAAAAAATAGGGTGAGTTTGCGTTGGATTGTTGTTTTTACTAAATGTTAAAAAACTATCAAATCGCCATCATCGGAGCTGGCCCGGCTGGCTTGATGGCAGCAGAAGTTCTAAGCCAACACGGTTTACAAGTCGCTGTTTATGACGCCATGCCTTCCGCTGGCCGCAAGTTTTTGATGGCAGGCAAGGGCGGCATGAATATCACTCACGCCGAGCCATTTGAGCGGTTTTTATCGCGCTATGGCGCTCGTCGCAGCGAATTAGAAGCCATGATAACCGCGTTCTCGCCACACACTTTGCGGGATTGGGTGCAAGGTTTAGGGATTGAAACTTTCGTTGGTAGCTCCGGTCGGGTATTTCCTACAGAAATGAAAGCCGCGCCATTGCTTCGCGCTTGGTTGCATCGGCTCCGCTCCAATGGCGTGAGTTTTCACATGCGCCACCGTTGGTTAGGTTGGACTGATGCTGGTTTATTGGCATTTGAAAATCAGCAAGGGCAGTGCAACATCAAAGCCGATGCGGTGATTTTGGCTTTAGGCGGTGGTAGTTGGCCGCAATTAGGTTCTAATGCTGCTTGGTTGCCAGTTTTAAGCCAGCAGGGCGTGGCTTTGAGTCCCTTGCAGCCTGCTAATTGCGGTTTTGAAGTGGCATGGAGTGAATTTTTTCGCAGTCGCTTTGCCGGGCAACCTTTGAAGGCTGTGGTTCTAAATGTTGATAATCAAGCACTACAACAAGGCGAGTTGATGGTGACCGAGCATGGTTTAGAAGGCGGCTTGATTTACGCCTTGTCTGCGCCCATTCGTGAACAAATTAACGCTAATGGCTGGGCAAAAATCCATTTAGATTTATTGCCGGATCGAAGCGAATCTAGCATTGTTGAGCGATTAAACGCCCCGCGTGGCAAAAACTCTTTCAGTAATCATCTACGCAAACGCTTAGGCATTGATGGTGTAAAAGCGGCCTTATTACACGAAACGGCCTCAAGCGAAATGCTGAATAATCCACAGCAATTAGCTGATCATTTGAAAGCCCTGCCAATTACCTTAAACGCCACCCGACCTTTAGCCGAAGCGATTAGCACCGCTGGCGGCGTCAGTTTTTCCGCTGTCGATCAAAATCTAATGTTACAAACCATGCCCAGCGTATTTTGTGCCGGTGAAATGTTGGATTGGGAAGCGCCGACTGGTGGTTATTTGTTAACAGCCTGTTTAGCCAGTGGCCGTGCCGCTGGGTTGGGGGCTTTGGCTTGGCTGCAAGCTAATTGAGCCGACTAAGTTTGTTATTATGCTGATATGTTTATCTTTTAACCAAAACCGATTTTAGCCATGCAAATTCAAGCCACACTGCAAAAACTGCTTAATCAACAAAATCTGAGCGCCGATGAAATGC
>Ga0208223_1000103_pt1 | contig 21790 bp, 20 predicted proteins | sample LakMenE07Oct09ns_FD_150678 | JGI IMG/M metagenome (GOLD analysis project Ga0208223, IMG submission 150678) | Freshwater microbial communities from Lake Mendota, WI - 07OCT2009 deep hole epilimnion ns (SPAdes) | ecosystem: Environmental > Aquatic > Freshwater > Lake > Epilimnion/Euphotic zone ...
CACTGACAAATTAAATAGTAGTACATCTCCAAAGAATAATTGGGAGTTATCTGTTTTAAGAGCAACCTCTGTAGTTCAAATTTTACTAAACAACTCTAGTATGACTCCATCTCAAATTATGGCAGGAGGGCGTGGCGAATTTTTGCCAATTGATGTGTCTGATAAAGCAAAAAATAGACGAATAGAAGTTATTATTTCGCCGAATTTAAATGAGTTATTTGAAATTATTTCTAACGAGTAATTATCTAATAACATTAACGTGTCCACTTATTGTTTCGCGTTGGCCTTTGATTGTTAAATAATTAATGCGCCAAGAGTAAGCTCCACTTTGAACATTAGTATTTCCGTATTTCCCATCCCATTCAAAATTTAAATCGGCAGCCTCAAAAATCAATTCTCCCCAACGATTAAAAATTGAAATTTCTAAAGATTTAAGTCCAATGAAACTTCCATAAAAATAGCAGTTATGCTCATCATCATCAGGGGTAAATGCGTTAGGTATATAAATGTAAAGTTCTTCTTTAATTGTTATTGGCTTTGTAATTGTGTCAGAACACCCTTTATTATCAGTGGCTATTAGCGTAATATAATAAGTGGAATCAATGTAGTAAGTATTTATTGGGTTTACCAAACTAGAAGTAGTTCCTTCCCCAAAATTCCAAGAATAAAATGAAGCATTCGTTGATGTATTTTGAAAAGCAATGGGTAGGCCGATCATTAAAGTATTACTGCTAATTTCAAAATTTGCATTTGGTTCAATTACAATAACTGATGCTATTGCGGGGACAGAAAAAGTTTGACATTCATCTGACACATTTACGACATAATTTGTCGTTGCAGAAGGATAAACCCAAAGAGAATTTAAAGTTGTGTTATTGTGAGGCCATACGTAATAGTAAGATCCATTTCCTCCACTTGCTATTGCTGATATGAAAGCACTATCTCCGGGACAAATCTCAATAGCTGGACTTGTAGTTACAATCAAAGGAGGACTTGTTATTGTGTATATCACTGTCTCTGAAGCAACAGATCCGCAGTTGTCAGTAACAGTAGCAAGAAAGCTCGTGCTAACTGAAGGACTTACAGTTACGGAGTCAAGTGAGCTTATTAGAGTAGTATTTTCTATCCATTCAAAAGTGTAGATTCCAGAACCACCAGTTGGAGTAATATCTAAAAGTACCGGGATATATGGGCATATTTCCGTAATATCATTATTTACACTAATCGTTAAAGGTTGAAATACAGGAACGGTTACCATTATATTATCAGAACTTGGTTGATTGGAACAAGTTCCTGAAACTTCAACCGAATAAGAACCGCTTACTGAAGGAGTGAAATTAATCGTAGGTGTCTGAGCTCCGGTATTCCATAAATAGGAAAAGGGGGCGAGTCCTCCAGTAATATTTGTCGTTAAAACAACATTGTCGCCAGGACAATTGATTGTTGTTGCATTAATTTGTACAGTCAATGGAGGTATATCTTGAATTAATAAATCTAAAATCAAGGGGGTAATATTTCCACATGGATCAACTAATGGGAAAACTAAACTTATTGTCTCCAAGCCTTCCAGAAGATTGTCATAAAGAGAAGTTATAGTAAAACTCACAGTACTTTGACCTGGTGCAAATGTTATACTTGCGGGCACTCCTGAAAAATCAAGCCCATTTGTTGCAGTTCCGGTTATTTGGATTGGAATTGTTAAGGGTGACGAAAGATTTGTTTGACGAGAAAGAGTAACGGTAGCATTAACACAACCTTCAGCAATCCAGTCAGGATTGGAAAATAATGATTGAGATATGGTATAATCTAAATCAACGGGTGTTTTGGATGTTAAACTATTTGCTTCAAGAAAAATTCCTGAGTCCCACTGACCATCTCCAACATCTGCAAGAGCCAATATTAAGTGATATGTCTCTCCGCATTGAACACTTGAAACTGCCTCTAAAACGTCCGTGAAGCCATCGTATTGAATGTAAAAAGGAGATGAATTGTACGGAGATGAAATTCCATCTCCATTAATATTAAAAAAGGCAGGATTTATTATTTCATTTACATTATTAATTGAAACAATACTTCCATTATTTGGAAGTCTAGCGATATTTTGTAAACCGGTGATTCCTGGACCAGCAATAAAAAATCCAAATACATCATTATATCCAGAATTATTTGGTGGCGCAAATTCAGGGTATTCATCGGAACCAAATACATATTTAAAACGAACAGTATCGGAATACGGAATAAAGTCAAATTCTAAAATTGCGGCATCATAGGTTTGCTCACCGCCAATTATTCCGGAAAGTAACGTTGAACCTGCACCTCCATTTGTTTGACCAGCTCCAGCTTGATTATTTGGTCCGTGGGGGCCACTTCCATTGTCAATAACTGTTCCGGTAGTAATTATAATACCATTAGCAATTCCGAGATTAGTCCCTGTTCCAGAAAATGAACCAATTGAACTTGGAGAGCCATTAAATGTAATATTGGAAACGGTTACACCTGATCCAATTAAGGTATTTTGAACAAGTGCTTGTGGGTTGATTCCTGTATTTGTAGTTAATTGGGCAAAGCTAATAGTTGAGCTAATCAGAAGCAAGAAAATAAAAATATATTTTATTACAATTCGCATAATTAATTATTAAACGAAATTAAGCGAAAAACGTTGTTTTTTTAAGCCTTTCTTTTGAAAAAAAAATGAAATTAAATCTATTTTAAATCTTTGTTACTCGTATTTGGATTTTTAGGCTTTAGGATCATCTTTAAAAAGGACTTTGAGACTATTATTTCTTTAAAATTAACGGAATGTTAATACCAACATTTTGTTGTCTATATTCTAATTTTAATAGCTTATTCAAAGCTTCATTTATAATTAATTTTATAAAAAAAATGTTGAAAAAAGAAAAAATATTTGTGCTTGACACCTCTGTCCTTTTGCACGACCATCAAGCCATAACAAATTTTAAAAACAACAATGTTACCATTCCAATAACTGTATTGGAGGAACTTGATAAGTTTAAAGTTGGCAATGAAACTAAAAACTTTTGTGCCAGAGAAGTAATTCGATTCATTGATAAACTTTCAATTAAAGGCTCACTTCAAGAATGGATTTCATTAGGAAAGCTCCTTGGGAAATTTAAGATTGTTATGGATAGTCAGCCAATATTGATTAACGCAGAGCATGTTTTTTTAGCGGAAAAAAATGACCATAAAATCATCAATGCCGCATTGTATTTAAAAGAGCAAGAGCCAAAGCACATTGTTATTCTTGTCACAAAAGACATTAATCTTAGAATTAAAGCAAAGGCATTAGGATTAATGGCTGAAGATTATGAAACTGGAAAAGTTAACATTGACGATTTAAAAGGAGCTAGCTCTTATGGAATTGAAAATGTAGATTCAGAAATAATTCGGGATATTTTTATTAAAGGCGCCATCGATGAAAATGGTATTTTGGGAGATAAAAAAGAAATAAATGGTTACTACATTTTAAAAAATGGGAAAACCTCTTCATTAGCTTTTTACAACCACCTTACAAATAAAATCGAGCGAATAGAAAAAGAATTTATTTATGGTATTAAACCAAAAAATGCCGAGCAAACTTTTGCATTTCATGCACTTTTAAATGATGATGTAAAATTAGTTGCGCTTCAAGGTGTTGCGGGCACAGGAAAAACTTTACTCGCTCTTGCAGCTGCTCTTGAACAACATAAAAGCTACAATCAAATTATTCTTGCACGGCCAATTGTTCCACTTTCAAATCGTGAAATTGGTTTTCTCCCTGGGGATGTTAATGATAAAATCGGGCCTTATATGGAACCATTATGGGATAACCTGAAGTTTATAAAGTCGCAATTTGGAGACAACGAGAAAAAAAACCGAGCTATTCAGGAAATGCAAGAAAACGGAAAAATTATAATTACTCCACTTGCTTTCATTCGTGGAAGAAGTCTTTCAAACGTTATGTTTATTGTCGATGAAGCTCAAAATCTTACCCCACATGAAGTAAAAACAATTATAACTCGAGCTGGTGAGAACACAAAAATTGTATTTACTGGGGATGTTCATCAAATCGATTCGCCTTATCTCGATGAAAACAGTAATGGCTTAGCTTACCTCATCGATCGCTTAAAAAATCAAGCGTTATTTACCAATGTGAAATTAGAAAAAGGGGAGAGGTCAGAATTGGCGAATTTAGCGAATGATCTTTTATAGTTTTTCTGCTTTATTGTCTTTCAAAACACTAAGTTTCTCAAATGCATCTTTGATGTGTTTAACAGGTTCAATTACTAAGCGAAGTTTTTCATTTTGCTGCACTAAGCGATAACCTTCTCCAATAGCTGTAATCTTGTTTAATAAATTAGAGAAAACCGGTGTTTCAAAGAAATCAGATTGCGAATTTGAAATAAAATACCCAACTAATTTGGTTGATTTAATAACCAAGCGTTCTAAGCCTAATTCTTGAGCAAGCCAGCGCAATTGGAACGAAAACAGCAATTCGTTCACTTCTTTTGGAATTGGTCCAAAACGATCTTTGAGCTGCAGGGCATAGGTATCCAATTCTTCGGTATTCTTTAAATTATCAAGTTCTTGATAGAGACTTAAGCGCTCATTTACATTGTTCACATAATCATCTGGGATGCGGACTTCTAAATCTGTTTCAAAAATACAATCTTGAACAAAAGATTGAAAAGAATCCGTATTTCTGTCATCAAAAAGCTCTTTAAATTCACTTTCTCGAAGTTCTTGCATTGCTTCGTTTAGAATTTTTTGATACATTTCAAAGCCAATTTCAGAAATAAATCCACTTTGTTCTCCTCCCAGCATATTTCCGGCCCCACGAATATCTAAATCTTTCATTGCGATATTAAAGCCAGAACCAAGATCAGAGAATTGTACCAGGGCCTCTAATCTTTTTCTTGCTTCTGAAGTCATAACGCTAAATTTTGGCGCAACTAAATAACAAAAACCCTTCTTATTACTTCTTCCAACCCTTCCACGCAACTGGTGTAAATCGCTTAATCCAAAGTGATGCGCGTCATTAATTATAATTGTATTTGCATTTGAAATATCAATTCCAGACTCAATAATTGTTGTTGCGATAAGAACATCATAGCTACCTTCTATAAAGTCCATCATTACTTTTTCAAGTTGCTTTCCATCCATTTGTCCGTGTCCAATGCCAACGCGTACTCCAGGACAAAGTCTTGAGATCATGCCAGAAATCTCACGGATATTTGACAAGCGATTATTAACAAAAAACACTTGTCCTCCACGCGTAACTTCATACGAAATAGCATCTCTTAAAACCTCTTCATCGAAGGAAATAATTTCTGTTAAAACGGGTTGACGATTTGGTGGTGGAGTGTTAATGATACTTAAATCTCTTGCTCCCATTAATGAAAATTGTAGCGTTCTTGGAATCGGGGTGGCGGTTAAAGTTAGCGTATCAACACTTACACGAATTGTTTTAAGTTTATCCTTTACCGAAACGCCGAATTTTTGTTCTTCATCGATTATCATTAAGCCCAGATCCTTAAACTTTACTCTTTCTGCAACAATAGCATGCGTTCCAATAAGAATATCAATCTTTCCTTCTGCTAATTTTTTTAAGGTCTCAGAAGTTTCTTTTGTTCCTTTAAAACGATTAATATAATCAATGGAACAGGGAAAATCTTTAAGACGTTCCTTAAAACTTCGATAATGCTGCATTGAAAGAATTGTCGTCGGGACTAAAATCGCCACTTGTTTATTGTCAGCTACCGCCTTAAAAGCAGCTCTAACTGCGACTTCTGTTTTCCCAAAACCTACATCTCCACAGATTAGTCGATCCATTGGCCTTGAAGCTTCCATGTCTTTTTTCACATCTTGAGTTGCTTTGTTCTGGTCTGGCGTATCTTCATACATAAAAGAGGCTTCCAATTCATCTTGTAAATAGGTGTCGGGTGTATAAGAAAATCCTGCTTGACTTCTTCGTTTAGCGTACAATTGAATTAAATCAAATGCCAATTCTTTAATTTTCTTTTTAGTCTTATTTTTTAGAGTGCTCCATGCCTGCGTTCCTAACTTGTTCATTTTTGGAACAGAGCCATCCTTGCCTGTAAATTTTGAAATTCTGTGCAAGGAATGAATTCCAAGATACAAGACATCTCCATCCTTATAAACCAAGCGAATTGCTTCTTGCGGTTTTCCATTTACATCAATCGTTTCCAAGCCAGAAAACTGCCCAACACCATGATCAATATGCGTAATATAATCGCCTTTTTGAAGGTTGTAAATTTCTTTTAATGTCAAGGCTTGTTTCGCCTGCCGGAAACCTTCCTTTAAGCGAAAGCGGTGGTAACGTTCAAAAATTTGATGATCTGTATAACAGACTAATTTCATGCTTGGAGAAATAAATCCCTCTTGCAAAGCCAAGTGCATAGGAGAAAAAGAAACATCTCCACCAATGTCTTCAAATATTTGAAACAAGCGTTCTATCTGACGAGGTTGATTTGAAAAAATTAAATTCTCAAAATTATTTTCTTGTCGCGAAAGCAAATCAGTTTTTAATAAATCAAAGTTTTTATTGAAATTAGGTTGAGGTGTAAAATCAAAATGAATACTATCTTGCGTTTTAAAATAAAAATCAGACCCCCATTCAATGGTCTTATAATTTTCTAGACTTTGTTTTAATTCACTATCATTCAAATAGCGCATTGAAGGAATTGTATGCTTTACAGTGTCACCTAGTTTGTCGAATATCACCTCTGCTTTAGCATATTCTCTCGAAATAATTTGCGCCAAACGTTCGTGTGAACTCAGCCATAGGATTGCTGATTGCCCAATAAATTCAAAGAAAGAACCAATTCCTTCCAATGAAATTTGTCCTTGAATATTTGGAATTACGTTGAAGAAGGAGTGAGATTTTAGTGACAATTGTGTAGCTGCATCAAAAGTTCTTATGGTTTCTATTTCGTCACCAAAAAACTCAATTCTGAAAGGAGAATCATTCGCATATGAAAATACATCAACAAGTCCTCCTCGAATGGAAAACTGCCCAGGCTCATAGACAAAATCAACCCGATCAAAATGATATTCTAAAAGCAATTCATTAATAAAATCAATGGAATAGTTCTTGCCAACGTCCAGTCGTAAAGTATTATCTAGTAATTTTTTCTTAGTAGGAACTTTTTCAAAAAGAGCTTCAGGATAAGTGACAATCCATGTATTAAATCCACTTGCAACACGCTCTAAAATTTCTGCCCGATGCACCACATTTGCATTATCGGTTTCTTCAAATTGATAGGGGACTTGACAGGATGAGGGATAAAACAAGATGCGCTTGTCTTCAGGATATATTCCTTCTAAATCGTTTAAAAAATAAGCTGCTTCTTCCTTGTCATTTAGAATAAAAACATGGTGGCCGGGTGTTTGTTCTGCCACAGCAATAGCAGAAATGCTCCTTGATGAGCCAACATGTCCTTTCCAATGGATGTGCGAATTTGGACGACTTAATACTTTTGCCGTTTGATCAATTTGAGGAAATTCTCTAAATAATTTGAGGAAATTTTTAAGTTCCATTGTTTGGCGCAAAAATACCGATTCTTTTTCTTTTGAAGTAGTGAATTAAAGAAAGAGAAATAAATATAAATCACGAAGAAGTGGAAATTCCTATTTCAAGTGCCTGCCCGAAGTGAAAACAATCTTCATAACTTGTATAAAGTGGAACAGGCGCAAGTCGAATAACATTTGGTTCTCTCCAATCTGCAAGAACTCCAAGCGCACAAATTCGTTTAAATAATTCAATCCCTTGTCCCATTACTTTAATAGAAAGTTGACTGCCACGCTGTTTTTTATCCCTCGGAGTAATCAGTTCAAAACTACATTTTTCCTTGTAATTTTCTGATATGTTATCAATTACAAATTCTAAATAGGAAGTAATTAAATCTCGTTTTTCACCAATCTTATCCATTCCTGCTTCCTCAAAAATTTCCAGTGCTGCCAAATGTGCTGCCATTCCAAGAACTGGCGCATTACTCAATTGCCAACCTTCCGCTCCGGCTAGGGGTTGAAAACCTTTTTCCATTTGAAAACGCGCTTCTTTATCGTGTCCCCACCAACCTGCAAAACGCGGCAAAGAGGAATCATTTGCATGTCGTTCGTGCACAAATATTCCTGACACACCTCCAGGGGAAGAATTCAAGTATTTATATCCGCACCAAGTCGCGAAATCAACATTCCAGTCGTGCAATTGAAGATTTACATTTCCAGTTGCATGTGCCAAATCAAAACCTGCGATTGCACCAACAGCATGTGCAGCAGCAGTTATTTTTTGCATATCAAATAATTGACCTGTATAGTAATTAACCCCACCAATCATCACCAATGCTAATTCATCGCCAAGTTCTTGAATTTTTGCTAAAATATCTTCTAAGTGAATTAACTCCTCACCAGCTCTAGGAAATACCTCAACAATATTTTCTTGCTTTAAGCCGTGAAAATTAACTTGTGATTCCAAAACATATTGATCGCTTGGAAAAGCTTTTGCTTCGCAAATAATTTTTGTTCTTTTTCCTTGAGGTCGATAAAAAGAAACGAGTAGGAGGTGCAAATTTGTTGTTAAGGAATGTGTTACAACAACTTCTACGGGCTTTGCTCCTACAATTTTTGCTGTCATCTCGCATAAGTTTTCATGGTAAGAGTACCAAGGTCGTTTTGCATGAAAATGCCCTTCAACTCCAAACTTCGCCCAATCTGCGAGTTCTTCTTGAATATATTCTGCCGCTTTTTTTGGCTGTAACCCTAAAGAATTCCCAGTGAAATAGAGAATTTTTTTTTCGTGAAAATTTGGAAAATGAAACTTATCCCTGAACGATTTTAAAGGATCTTTGTTATCCAATTGACGCGCAAACTCTAAGTTGTTTTCAAACTGCATATGCTACTGATTATTGCTAATTTTGTGTTCGGATACAAATGTACAAAGAAATGAAGATTACAAGTCCCATCAAAAGAACGGAATCAGCAAGGCTTTTTGAAGCTTCAAAAACTTTTTTTCCTGGCGGAGTGAATTCACCTGTTAGGGCTTTTAAGTCTGTTGGTGGAACTCCCTTGTTTATAAAAAAAGGAAATGGTGCAGTAATTTGGGACGAAGATGACAATGAATTTATTGATTTTTGTTGTAGTTGGGGACCTTTGATTTTAGGCCACAATCATCCTCAGGTTTTTAGTTCAATTGTCAGCACACTGGAAAATGGCTCGAGTTTTGGAGCTCCTACGAGAAAAGAAAACGACTTAGCTCAATTTATTTTAGAGAGAATTCCATTTATCGATAAAATGCGTTTTACAAGTTCGGGAACAGAAGCAGTAATGTCAGCTATTCGTTTGGCTCGTGGCTATACAGGAAAAACAAAAATTGTAAAATTTGATGGATGTTACCACGGACATGTTGATGCGCTTTTAGTAAACGCAGGAAGTGGTCTAGCAACATTCGGCACCTCATCAAGCGCAGGAGTTCCTGAAATTTTTGCAAATGAAACACTGGTTTTACCTTTAAATGATATTGAAACATTAAGAACTTGCTTAACTGAATATGCAGATGATATCGCCTGTGTCATAATTGAGCCAATTCCTGCAAACAATGGATTACTTTTACAGGACAAGCATTTTCTATTAGTTTTAAGAGAAATTTGTACGGAATTAGGAATTTTATTAATCTTTGATGAGGTAATTTCAGGTTTCAGAGTAGCATTTGGTGGCGCCGCAGAATTGTATGCTATCACTCCCGACATTGTAACTTACGGAAAAATACTTGGTGGCGGATTGCCTGTTGGTGCTTATGCTGCAAAAAAGCACATTATGGCTTTTGTTTCTCCAGACGGACCGGTTTATCAAGCGGGAACACTTTCTGGAAATCCTGTTGCAATGGCTGCAGGGCTTGCGCAATTAAAAGAATGCGCAAAAAATAATTTTTACCAAGAGTTAGAGGAAAAGGCGCTCTATATGGTAAATCAAGTGAATGCCTTTACAGAAGAAAACAATTATCCCTTAAAATTAGTGTCTTTAGGATCAATCTTTTGGTTTTCATTTAATGGCAGGAAGTCGATTTCTGCAGCAAAAGAAATTAATCCTGATATGACAAACTTCAATCGTTTGCATGCATTTTTATTGGATGAAGGAATTTATTTTGGCCCCAGTGGCTACGAAGTCGGCTTTATTTCTCAAGCACACACGCAAGCACAATTGGAAAAAGCCAGCAAAAAAATTCAAGAGGGTCTAGCGTTTATTTTCAAGTCTTAAATCCTTGGTTTTGTAAAAGCCGGGTCATTATTTGTAATTTCGTCATATGATATTAATTACCGGAGCAACAGGTTTAGTGGGAAGTCATTTATTATTTCAACTTATTGAAGCCGGAGAAAACTGTAAAGCACTTTATCGTTCTGAGCACAAAATTAAATTAGTAGAGAAACTTTTTCATTACTATAATTCACCCGATGCAGAAGTTCTATTCTCCAAAATTATATGGGTTAAAGGTGATTTAAACGACCCTGAAAGTTTAGAATCCCTTTTTCTTAACGTGGATTACGTCTATCATTGCGCTGCAAAAGTGTCTTTTTTTAAGGCTGATTTTGAAGCATGTATGAAAGAAAATCGAAATGCTACGGCCAATGTTGTTAATTATTCTCTAAAAAATGGCGTTAAAAAATTGTGCTATGTTAGTTCAACCGCAGCGCTTGGTTCAAATCCAAATGGTGCAACAACGGAAGAATCACTTTGGGCTCCAGGACTAGATGTTAGCGGCTATTCTATTTCTAAATTTTCAGCAGAAAAAGAAGTTTGGAGAGGAATAGAAGAAGGCTTGCCAGCAGTAATTCTCAATCCTTGTTTGATCCTTGGGCCAGGAGATTGGCGCTCAGGATCTTTATCCATCTTTCGATCGGCAAAAAAAGGCATGTTGTTTTATACAAGCGGATCAAATGCAGTTGTAGATGTTCGTGATGTAGCACGTGCACTTTCTTTACTTATGAATTCAAACATTGTTTCTGAAAGGTTTCTTTGTATTGGCGAGAATGTAACATTTCAGTATTTATTCACCGCCTTATCAAAACGGTTTAACACGGCTCCCCCAAAGATTTCTATTCCAAAATCCTTAAGTCTATTTGCTGGAACAGTTTTAGAATTTATAAGTCAAATTTCCCGAAAAAGAAATGGGTTTTCTGTTGAAACTGCACATTCCTCGTATAAAAATATTGTCTACGATAAAACCAAGTTAATGCAGGCTATTCCAATCCAATTTTATACTTTAGAGGAGACAATTGATAATTCTATTCGCGGTCGGTTACAATGATAAAAAAAGCGTATCTACAAGCACTAATAGTAATTTTCTATGCAGTAGGAACCGTTGGGATTCTCCTTCCTGAAACAAGGCCCTTGTTTTTAAAACTTACCGTTTTTAATTTAATACTTTCTTTTTTAATCATTGTTTTTGCTAGAGGGCAAAATAAAAAGGCTTTTTATACATTTTTAGCAAACTGTTGGATTGTAGGTTTTGTCGTTGAATGGATAGGAGTGCACACAGGATTATTATTTGGGGATTATTCTTATGGAGAAAACCTCGGCATTAAATTTTTGGATGTCCCATTTGTAATTGGTTTTAATTGGGGGCTTGTAACGATCTCTGCTGCAGCACTTGCAAATAGGGTTTCTAAAAATAAAAAATGGATTCCATTAATCGCAGCTATTTTAATGGTTGCATTGGATTTTTTCATGGAACCTGTAGCCATGAAAAGTGATTTTTGGACTTGGAAAAATAATGTAATTCCCTTATATAATTATTGCTGCTGGTTCTTAGTTGGCTTGTTATTACAAGTTATTTATCAAAAAACTTCTTTGTGGGAGGAAAACAAAGTCAATGACACATTGTTTATTACGATGTTTGTATTTTTTATTATTTTAAATTTTAGTTTATAATGTATTGGTGGGGACCTTTTGTTTTATTAGCTACTTTTTTCGGTATGGAATTCATGGCCTGGGCTACGCATAAATTTGTAATGCACGGTAAAATGTGGCATTTCCATAAGGATCACCATCAAGTAGAGCCGGGGTTTTTTGAAAAAAATGATGTTTTCTTTCTTATTTATGCAATTCCTTCATGGCTTTGTATTATGCTGGGAATGATGTATGGAAACTATTTCTCCGTTTGGATTGGCTATGGAATTGCGGCTTATGGAATGGCTTATTTCTTAATTCACGATGTTTATATTCACAGGCGCTTTAAATGGTTAAGAGACATTGACCACCCGTATTTTTACGCCATTCGAAAAGCACATAAAATCCATCACAAACATTTAGGAAAAGAAAAGGGAGAATGCTTTGGAATGCTGCTTGTCCCTTGGGAATTTTACAAGAAAGCAAAGTTGGTTTATGATAGAAAAACCCCTGCAGAATGAGCTTGTATTTTTGGGTAATCACCCTTTCATTTATTGGCCCATTTTTATTAAGCTTCGATAAGAAAATAGCTTTTTACAAGAACTGGCGTTTTCTTTTACCAAGTATATTACTAGTTGCATTTTTTTTTATTTGTTGGGACGAATGGTTTACAAAAATTGGGGTTTGGGGCTTTACTCCAAAATATCTTCAGGGAATTTATGCTGGTCATTTGCCACTGGAAGAAATCCTTTTTTTTATTGTAATTCCTTACAACTGTTTATTTGTCCATGAAGTTTTAAAGGGTTATTTCCCATTAATTTCCTTAAAGACCTTTTCCTTCGTATTTATCTATGTATTTGGTATCTCAGCCTTGCTTTTATCCTTATTTAACCTTGATAATTATTATACTTTATCCGCAACTTCACTTGCATTTGGCTTAACACTTTTTCTAGTGCAACAAAAAAAAATATGGTTCTCACAATTTGTATTGACCTACATAGTTTGCTTAATTCCATTTCTTGTTGTAAACGGCATATTGACAGGCCAATTCACTGAGGAGCCAATTGTTTGGTATTCAGAAAACCACATTGTAGGATTTAGATTGGGAACTATTCCCTTGGAAGATTTATTCTACAATTATTGCTTAATACTCCCTATTATTTGGATTTATGAGGGTTTAAAAAACTCTTATTCTAAGAAATAGTGTTTATTGGATTGCAGAAGCATATTCCTTAACATCCTTTGTAATAAACTATTCTTTTAAAAGCTGATTAATGTGCATCATTAATTTTGTGACCTCCTCTTCTGAAGTCCCATCATAATAGCCTCGGATTCTTTTTTTCTGATCTACTAAAACAAAATTATTGGTGTGAATAAAATCACTTCCGGCATCTCCTAAATTTTTCGCTTCGGCGGGCTTTAAAATGAAAAAAGATTTTCTAGCGAGACTGTATAACGCTTGTTTTTGTCCAGTAAGAAAATGCCATTGACCTTCTTTAGCATTCATTTCTTTAGCATATTTCTCTAGCGCATCTGTGTTGTCAATAGCAGGATCAACTGTAAAGCTTAGAATTTTTAAGTTTTCATTGCCCTTGAATTTCTCTTGTATTCGCTGCATTTGCTTATTCATTAAGGGGCAGATACTTTGGCAGGTTGTAAAAAAATATTCCGCAACAAATACTTTCCCATTGATTTCTTTCTGCGTAATAGTCTTCTTGTTTTGATTTTGAAATCTAAAATCGCCAATTTGATGGCCTTGTCCTATTCTCAGAAGTTCGGGGTCTACCATTTCTTCATTCAAATCTTTTGGATTGATAATTGGAAGGGGCTTCTGTTTTTTAGGATTGAGAATGAAATAACTAATTGTTACACAAACCAAGAGCAAGCAAGCGATAAATAGAATTCGTTTCACAGTGCAAAGTTACTTCTTTAAGAGCAATTCCATCTGTTTTTTGCAATCAATAATTCTCTGATTTAAACTGCCTCTAAGGATAGAAAAACTACAATTATTTTTTGTAAGTAATTCCTCATAAAGCACAAACAAACGCTCACGATCCAAGGGATTTTCTCTAAGTTTATCTGCTTCCCAAGGAATATCTGGCGCACAGAGGAAAAGGTGGTCAAAATCCTGCGCTTCCCAAAAAGATTGTATTGTTGGTGATACTTCCTTGAATTTTTCCTTCGACCAAATAAGCATCACAGCCATTTCAGTATCTGAAATCAACAACTTGTTCTTTGATGCCTTACAAAGTTCTACCTGCTGTTTTGCAATTACATCTAAATCAGCAAGCGTATAAGTTGTTTTATCCTTTAAAAATTCTCTTGCACATTCAGGAATAAAAGAAGTAGAATAAGCTTTGGCAATTAATTCTGCCATGGTTGTTTTACCACTAGATTCTGGTCCTGTGAAGGCAATTTTAAGTTGTTTGTCCATCTTTCAATTCTTTCTTCCACTGATAAAAACCATAAACTGCCGTAAGGGCATAGCCAAAAAACAGAAAAACAGAAAAATTTAACCCTTGCGCCCAAAATAAATACATCGAAAGAAGGTTTAAAATTATCCAATAAATCCAATTCTCTAAAATCCCTTTTAGTGCCAAAAATGTCGAAAAAATCGCAAAAACTGCTATAAAAGCATCTAAAAATGGCAAAAACTGCCCATTTTTTGCAAAAATGCTTCCAAGAGCAAAACTACATATTGATCCAATTATAAGTGCTAAAAGATGCTTTTTCCAGGAAATAGTTCTTATCTTAATTTCTGCTTGCTTCCCCCACTTATAAAATGCAAAAACCCCTAAAAAAACATAAATTAATTGAAGTAAAGCTTGAATAGTGAGATTACTCTTACTGCATATATAACAGTAGAGCATAGAACTTATAATTCCAAATATCCAAGCAAGTCGTTTTTTACGCGCGATTAAAAATAGGTAAATAAAACCGAGAAGAACGGCAAGAATTTCGATGTACTCCAAGAATTTAATATAAAAGCTGTTTTTTAGAAGCATTTTTCCAGCCAGCTTGACTTTGGTAATCAACAAAAAAGATTTTTAAATCAGCTTGACTTTCGTAATCTACAAAAAAGAGTTTTTTCTTCGCTTGGCTTTCGTAGTTCACGAAAAACCATTTTCCATCGTTACTTCCAGCTTGACTTTCATAGTCTACCTTATACACTTTAAGGTCAGCTTGACTTTCGTATTTTACAACAAAAACTTTTACGTCCGCTTGACTTTGGTATTTAACAGAAAAAACTTTCTGAGCATTTGTTGTTCCTAAAAACAATAAAATTGCGCTTAAAACAAGTAATTTTTTCATAGGTTCATTTTTATAGTGTAGTGTAAATATAAAACTTAGTTACAAATATCAATGGGTTAATTCCACCCAATCGCCATTTTCTTTGATGAGGTCGATTAATGCTTGCACTGCTTCAGCTTCAGCAACATTCTTCCTTACAACATTTCTTTCTTTATAGAGATTAATTTTCCCAGGGCCTGTGCCAACATAGCCATAATCAGCGTCTGCCATTTCTCCGGGACCATTGACAATACAACCCATTATTCCAATCTTAAGACCTTTTAAATGCGCTGTTCGCTGGCGAATTTTTGTCGTAGTTTCTTGTAAATCAAATAAAGTTCTACCACAAGAGGGGCACGAGATGTACTCCGTTTTTGAAATGCGAGTTCGTGTTGCTTGCAAAACCCCAAAACTAGTAGCATTTACAAGGGTTGTCGCTTGGATTGATTTTAGCCAAAGTCCGTCACCAAAACCATCAATTAAAATTGATCCAGCATCACTCGAAACATTCAAGATAAATGTTTCTGAATCTTTTTCCTCAGAGTTGTATTGAAGAAGAACGGGGTACTCAAAATTCATTCTCGAAAGCGCGATAAAAAATTTGCGAAATAACTGAGTTTTATTCGAAAAATCACTTGTTACCACTAAAATTAAATTTGGGAAATCTCCTATTTTAGCAGGAATTTCTTCCTCGGCTTTTAAAATACAAAAGGCAATAGTATCACTAGATAATTTATCTAAATCAGCCACTGAAACAAGTGGATAAAACCCTGATTTTTTGCTATAATTAGCACTCCAATTTTCATGATCGCAGATTACACCCAAAGTACCAGGCACTTCGAAATCAAGTTTATTTTCTCCAATGTAAACGTAATCAGCTGCTAAATCTTGAAGGTTCCATTTGTCTAATGGAACTGAATAATTATACCCAAACCCATAAAAATTTGCAGGTGAAATTTCTTGTTTTTTCGAGCAATCGGCCACTACAACAGGTACGTTTTTTCCTCCAACATTTTGAATGCTTTTTGCTATTCGCCGAGTGTAAGAAAATGGGTCGTAGGGCAAAACACCAGAAAATGCTGCCAAAGGAAAGTGATTTTCGTTTTTATATTTCTCTGCTAATTTTCGTGCAACAGGAATTTCAAATTCTGGTTCTTCTGTAAGAGAAACACGAATCGTATCGCCTAAGCCATCCTCCAATAAGGCACCAATTCCTACGGCAGACTTTATGCGTCCGTCTTCGCCATCTCCAGCTTCTGTGACTCCCAAATGCAGCGGATAACATCGTTCATTTTTTAGCATTTGAGCAGCCAAAAGACGGTATGCTTGCACCATTACTAAGGTGTTGCTCGCTTTCATGGAAATAACAAGTTCAAAATAATCGTTCTTTTCGCAAATACGTATAAATTCCATAGCAGATTCCACCATGCCTTCAGGAGTATCACCATAACGGCTCAAAATACGATCGGAAAGCGAACCGTGGTTAGTTCCAATTCGCATTGCGGTTCCGTTTTCCTTGCAAAGAAGAACCAGGGGTGTAAATTTCTGTTCGATACGTATTAATTCCTCTTCGTAACTTTCATCGGTATATATTATTTCCTCAAATTTCTTTTTATCAGCATAATTCCCGGGATTTACACGAACTTTTTCAACAAGTGTAGCAGCAATTTCCGCAGCATTTGGGGTAAAATGAATGTCTGCCACTAATGGCGCGGAATATCCTTTTTCTATGAGTGAAGCACGGATATTTTTTAGATTTAAGGCTTCATTTTTACTTGGTGCCGTTAAGCGAACAATTTCACAACCTGCATCAATCATTCGAATGGATTGCGCAACTGATTTCTCAGTATCCATAGTGTTAGTTGTTGTCATGGATTGCAAACAAAGAGGATTTTCACCACCAATTAAAACGGTGCCAATACGAACTTCGCTTGTATTAAGGCGCTTACGGTTAAATAAGTCAAAGCAATAAGATGGAAAATTAATGGGCATTTTAGCTAACTATCTTTATCAAAAACAAAGTTAAGAAGAATTAGTTTGTATGATAAGTTATATCTATCCCAAATATTTTATTAATGTAAAAATGTTTACTTCAAAAAAACAGTTTGTTGCAGGTCTTTATTTAACTTAAATTTTGCCTCCTGAAATGATGGTGCACTAAAGGAGCGCCTTGCATTATTTGAAAATCCGTAAATTTCTGTTGGAACACCGAGTAGATTTTTATCTAAAATTTTATTTCTGTTTACATCCTGATAAATAGCAAGAGCATATTCTCCTTCGGGTAAATTATCAAAGTTATAATTTTGCGATTTTCCTTCTACTTCTTTTATAATTCCTTTGAATTGTTTTCCGAAAACTGGAAAATCATCAGTTGCTCGAAATACCGCAATAAATAAGCTGCCTTTTATTTTTGAAATACCTGAAATATGTATGGAAAGCTTGTGTGTTTTTACACCTGAAAAAAGCAAAATAAAAGTTAAAAAGAGCAGTTTCATTAAGGTTCAATTTGTTTTATGGGAATTTCACGTGGAGCAGCTTTGACTTTAGGTTTATTATTATTTTTATTTTGGTAAAACAGCAGATAAAAAGCGATTATAAAAGAAAGAAAGTAAACACAAAAGCGGAAAACATACATTTTACTGTATTTCAAGGGTAAAAATTGCCTTAAGTTTATTTTTTCATCCTCGAGCATAGTGCAAAGATAGGAATTCAAAAATTTATTTTTTAGTCCTTCTAGCCTTTCTATTTTTTCAAAAAACATGAAATTAGCAACATTCACTTCTCTTTCCTTATCTTTGTAGCTATATTATGAGAACAAAAAAACCTGCCGTACAAAAAACCCCTGTTAGCTCCCGAAGCATTTCTAAGAAAGTAAAGGAGAAAACCCCGCTTGACAAAACGAAAACAGTAACTGATAGGGACAAACGAAAGTACATAGATTATAAAATAAAAGTTAAGAAAGGTGATCCTCTTCCGTCTTTTAGAGAAGAGAATGTTCGCTTGAATAAATACATGTCAAATGCTGGGATTTGCTCTCGTAGGGAAGCGGATGTTTTAATTCAAACAGGTGTTGTTAGTGTCAATGGAAAAGTTGTCACGGAATTAGGATTCAAAATCCAGCCTACAGATGTTATTCAATACGATGGAGAAACGATTAATCTTGGAACCAAGCGCTATGTTTTATTGAATAAACCTAAGGGTTATATTACCGCCATAGACGATCCAAGAGGTCGAAAAACAGTTATGTCGCTTGTAAATAAAGCGTGTAAAGAACAAATTTTTCCGATGGGAAAAATGGAAAAAGATACAACAGGCCTGTTGTTATTTACCAATGATGGTGACATGGCGAAGAAATTAACGCATCCTCGCTACCAAGCAGCAAAAATGTACCATATAGAAGTAAATAAACCTGTTTCCAAAGAAGATTTAGAAAAACTTTTAAAAGGAATAGACTTAGAAGACGGCAAGACTAAAGCTGAAAAAGCAGAATATGTAGAAGGAGGAACTTCGAGAGAAGTAGGTGTTGAAATTCGCTCTGGGAAGCAACAAGTTGTCCGTCGACTTATTGAAGCATTGGGGTTCCAGATTGTAAAATTAGACCGCGTGCAATATGCAGGGCTTACAAAAAAAGATCTACCACGAGGATATTACCGTCACTTAACTGAACAAGAAGTATCATTTTTAAAGATGACAAAATGAGTTATTTGCGCTTGCTATTTTTAGGTTTAACCCCTATTTTATTTTTCGGCTGTACTTCTAAACCAGATTTTAAATCTATAAATCCGAATGCAGCTTATTTTTATCAGCTTCAATCTGAACCACAAGTCTATTTGTATCGAAATATTGTGAATGGATTAGAGGAAGAATTTCATCGTATTTATACGATTACAGATCAAGCAGGAGACCACATAATTGTTGAGCGTTATTCTAGCGATTTTAGAATTTTAGAAGCTCTAAATTATAACATTGACTCCTTAAATGTCTTAGATCACATGGTTGTAAATCGCTTTCAACAAAAAGAAAAAGCATTTATTTATAAAAACGGCTTATTCCCCATGGATCTGAACGAAGAGCTTTGGTTTGCTTCAAAATTTTCAGGACCTACAGATTCAACAGTTATTTTATATGAAAAGAAAAGAAAATTTCTAGAAAAAAAATCAACTGTTATTTTAGAAAAAAATACAAAAACGTTAGTTTTCAGTGATAAAATAATCCAAACAGTATTAAATCCATACACAAGAAAAGAAAGTGCTAATCAAGCTGAAATGCTTTCTTTATTTGCAGAAGGATTGGGCTTAGTGGAATGGCATAGCAAAGACAAAAAAGCACATTTCCGTTTGGAAAAAATACTTTCTCAAGAAGAATGGATAAAAATAATTGCGAGATGAAAACCTTAATTGTTCTATCATTTTTAATCTTTTTACCGTTTTTTGGTGCAAGTCAAAAAACAAGTAAAGATTCACAAGCAAAACGCGCTATGTTTGTTTATTGGGGCTACAATCGAAGTTTTTATACTGACAGCAAAATAAGTTTTTTTGGTCCGGGATATGATTTTTCCTTGGCGGGAGTTCAAGCAACAGATCGCCCATCACCAGAATTTAAAACGTATGTAGATCCATCAACACTTACAGTTCCACAGTTTAACACCAGAATAGGCTTTAATTTTAAAAAAAAATGGGCCCTTTCTTTTGGTTACGACCACATGAAATATGTTATGGTACATGGACCAAGATATTTATTATCTGGGAAAATAAATCCCTTAATTGATCCATCATCAAATTGGTCTTGGTCTGGAGATTACAATGCAGAACCTGTAACTACAGATGAATCAACCTTTCATTACGAAAACACGAATGGGATGAATTATATTCGTGCAGAAATTAGTCACATTGATAAATTAGTCCGTGCGAGTAATGCATTTGCTATCTACTCTGTTTCAGGTCTTGGCGCTGGACTTGTTTTAAACTACAATGATTTCACCTTTGCTGGCGAAAAATCCATGACGACTTTGTCAATGTCCGGAGTTGGTGCATCAGCGCATCTTGGCTTGCGTTTAGAGTTTTTTAGACATTTCTTTCTTCAGGCAAATAATAGCGTGGGATTTTTATACCAACATCGCGTAAAAACTCGAGGGAATGACCCATATGCTTACGCACGACAATCTTTGGGGTATTTTCAAAGTGATCTTGTACTTGGTGGAATTTTTTATCTTCGACCAAAAGATAATTGTAATACCTGTCCAAATTGGTAAAATAAAGGCATGAAATTTCTAATTGTAGGCTTAGGGAATCCCGGTTCTGAATACGAAGAAACTAGACACAACATCGGATTTAAGGTTGTTGATGAACTCGCCAAAGAACTAAAAGCAGATTTCTCGCTTAACAAAGCAGCATTTAGGGCTGAAGGAAAATTCAAGGGAAAAACGCTTGTTTTCATAAAGCCAATAACTTACATGAATCTATCTGGAAAAGCCCTTAATTATTGGCTGCAAGCAGAAAAAATTCCGATAGAAAATTTATTGGTAATTACCGATGATATTGCGCTTCCATTCGGCAAATTACGCATGAAAGCGAAAGGAAGTGACGGCGGACATAATGGCTTAAAAGACATCCAAGAAACATTGAAATCAACTGAGTATGCTCGCTTGCGTTTTGGTGTTGGAAATGATTTTGCAAAGGGCCGGCAATCAGATTATGTGCTTGGACAATGGACAAAAGATCAAGCGCTAGAATTACCAGCTAGAATTTCTGTGGCTACAGAATTTATAAAAAGTTTTTGTGTTCAGGGTCTCGATTTAACAATGACTCACTGGAACGGAAAATAAATAGGCTTTATCTGTAAAGAGTAATTCTGAATTTATTTTGTCTTACAACTGCTAACTTGGTAAATCCTGCCATTTTCTTGCAGATTATTTCCTATAAAAACATAAATTTGCACCATGGAACGATTAAAAATAAAGAGTTTACTTGAAAATTCTGCCGGAATTCAATTAGGAAGTGAAATAACAGTCAAAGGTTGGGTGCGGGCGTTTAGAAGCAATCGTTTCATTCAAATTAATGATGGTTCCTGCCTTGCCTCTTTACAAGCAGTTGTTGATTTTGAAAAATTTGACGATGCCCTTCTCAAGCGGATTACAACAGCAGCTTGTGTTTCATTAAGTGGCACTTTAATCGCTTCACATGGCGCAGAACAAGCAGTAGAATTGCAAGTCACAAGCATTGAACTTATTGGCGACGCACATCCAGATGATATTCAAAAAACAGTAATGCAGCCAAAGCGTCACAGTTTAGAGTTTTTGCGTGAGCAGGCACATTTGCGTTTTAGAACCAATACTTTTGGTGCAGTATTTAGAATTAGACATGCTGTTTCCTTTGCAATTCATAAATTTTTTAACGACAGAGGTTTTTTCAACCTACACACGCCAATCATAACAGGATCTGATGCGGAAGGAGCTGGAGAAATGTTCCGTGTTTCTACCCTCGACCCAAAAAATCCTCCATTGAATGAGGATGGAACAATAAATTACAAGGAAGATTTTTTTGGAAAGCAAGTCAACTTAACGGTCTCAGGACAATTGGAAGCAGAATTAGCGGCCTTA
>Ga0208223_1000105_pt1 | contig 21648 bp, 18 predicted proteins | sample LakMenE07Oct09ns_FD_150678 | JGI IMG/M metagenome (GOLD analysis project Ga0208223, IMG submission 150678) | Freshwater microbial communities from Lake Mendota, WI - 07OCT2009 deep hole epilimnion ns (SPAdes) | ecosystem: Environmental > Aquatic > Freshwater > Lake > Epilimnion/Euphotic zone ...
CTTGTTGATATGTAATAAAGCAAAGTGCAAATAAGGCAAACCAATAATATAAACTCTTTGATGTCTTCATTTTTTGAAAGTTTCTCGCTATAATGTTGTCATTTTAAAATGCCGCATAAATCGTAAATATGCGCTACAAATTTATATAAAGAAATCAAATGTCTCAGCGAAAACGCAAGCCCGCATTTGCTTTAGCGTTTATTGGCAGCAGTGTTTTATTTATCTTATTATCAATAAATTATTATAAAAATGTAATTTATATAATTCTTTTTGTAATCTATTGTTGCTTTTATGTAATTTATACATTACATTTGTGCCGTAATCTTAAATCTAAACGTATGAAAACAAAATTTCTTTTTCCAAACAAATTTAATAGAATTGGCTTGATTCTATTGTGTCTATCTATCTTAATAACATTGTTCTTTGGCATTAATGGTGAAAACAAATTACTAACAAAGGTTCCAGTCTTTTATGTCTATGATTCAGGACCCTTTTTACAAGACTCTACAATTAAAAGTCCGATAATGGGATTTAAATATGATGACATTCAATTTGAGTTAAGTATCACATTATTTGTATTAGGATGTCTGTTGGTCGGATTCTCTAAACTTAAATCAGAAGATGAATTTACAATCAAACTGCGTTTAGAATCATTACTTTGGGCAATGTATATTAATTATGCAATCTTTTTGTTTGCTGTTATTTTCATTTATGGCATGTTTTTTATCCAAATCCCACTACTTAGTTCGCTTGCATTTTTAGTAATATTTATAGCAAGATTTCATTACGTTCTATATCAATCTAAAAAATCAGCTAGTTATGAAAAATAATCTCAAAGTCGAAAGAGCTATTAAAAATATAACCCAAGAAGAATTATCAAAACAAATCGGAGTAACTAGACAAGCAATTAATGCCGTTGAGCTCAACAAATATGTGCCTTCTACAGTCCTTTCTCTAAAATTATCTAATTTCTTTGGTAAAACTGTCAATGAAATATTCTCTCTCGAAGAAAGCGATTAAATATAAAATCTCTTTTATGCGGTTTTTAATAATTACTTATTCTAGCGCATAAAAGCATACATAAGTATATTTGCTCCCATTTGTAATGCCATTTTTCGTTTTTCAGGCGGATCATTGTGAACTTGTGGATCTTCCCAGCCGTCTCCTAAATCTGTTTGGAAGATATAAAGGCAAACTAAATTAGTTGTTATTTTTTTGCTTTTATTATGGTCTTTTTAAGCGGTAAAAAGTTTTCACCTGTTACCACACTCTTTCCTGTTTTTGCTTCCAATTCTTTACGGGCATTTTTGGCAATTTCTCCTCCTTTCTTACTTGCTTTTGCATTTTCTATCAGACCTTTTGCTTCTTTTGTTTCAGCAATTTGACGTGTTGAAAGTTCTGCTAATGCAGTGAAAAGCAATTCAGCTTCACTCATGTGATCTCGCAGGTTCTGCGATTTCAATCCTTTGATTTCTTTGTGTTTTTTTACGCTAAGCCCTGTCCATTCCTGATGTATAATATTGGTCAATATGGCAAACTCATCTTTTTCTGTAACACCGCTATCTTTCCAATAATCGGTCAATTTATTACGGGTTTCTTGTCCCGTCATACGTTGTTGAATCCATTTTTCGCTTCGCCCCTTGTTTTTCCAAGTGTCACGTGCTCTGTCTATACTTAAACTAGGGTCTTGAATTTCTTTTAAACGCTCGTAACCGACTTTGGCTAGCCATTGTTTGAAGGGCTCTGCCTTTGGTGAGGGAATGGATTGAATTAACCTGAAAATTTGTTCTACCTTCCCGGCCAATGTTTTACGATTTTTACCATTGGTGAGCATGGCTACCTGGGGACAATTTGTCCCTATGTAGCCGTTTAATTCAGCATCCCTCTTCCGCATTTTTTTTAGGTAATCTGTGGCGTTCACAGAATCTGTCAATGCCCCAACGATATCAACCAATGAAAAATACCAAACCTCATTTTCTGTATCGTAATGCCTACGGATTTGGCTGTTTTCAAAAATAATTATTTGTTTAGTCATAGTTAATGGCTATTTCTATTTACGTGTCTTTATTCTACTGCAACAAAGTGCCTTTCTCCTTTTCTTCCTGGATCATCTTTTAATACAATTTAAAAGGTACTCCAAACGCTCTACATCACTATTTAAAGGTTTACTGCCGTAACAACGCACCACTGCATCATCAGTTAAACGGAATGCTTCTTTCAAACCTTTTGGTATTTTATCAGAGTCATAAAGTTGAGCCAATATTTTTTCGGGATATTTTTCCCATTCTTCAAATGATCATCTGCCAAGCGTACTGAAATACCTAATGAACCAATAAACACCAACTTTATTTTTTAGTTTAACTTCTCAAATGTTATTAACTAGATTCAATTGCTAATGCAAGTTTTTAAAATTACTTATTCTAGCGCATAAAAGCATACATAAGTATATTGGCGCCCATTTGCAATGCCATTTTTCGTTTTTCAGGCGGATCATTGTGAACTTGTGGATCTTCCCAACCATCACCTAAATCTGTTTGGAAGGTATAAAGGCAAACTAATCTACCATTTGCTACAATGCCAAAAGCTTGTGCTTTTTTTTCGTCGTGCTCGTGTATTTTCGGTAGACCATTGAAGGTGTATTTTTGATTGTAAATCGCATGATTTGAAGGCAGCTCAATAAGTGAAATGTCTGGAAAAACTTTCTTTAATTCAACACGAATATATTCATCCATTCCATAATTATCGTCAATGTGTAAAAATCCACCTGAAAGCAAATATGTTCTTAAATTTTCAGCTTCTGCTCTTGAAAATACAACATTTCCATGTCCTGTCATATGAATAAAGGGATAGCGGAATAGATCCTTACTTCCGACTTCTACATAGGGAACTTCTTTGGAGATATTTGTTCCAAATTCTTTATTACAGAAAGAAATGAGGTTTGTTAAAGAAGTTGGATTTGCATAATAATCACCGCCCCCACTGTATTTTAGAACTGCTAATTGATATGTGCCTTGAGCTTGAATGTAGCTTTTAGCAAAAAAAATAAAGCAAAAAATAAGAATTCGCATAGTCAAAAGTACAATTAATTCACTAAATAAAAGAGGTAAATTGCTAAAAGAGAACAACACAATCCAAGGCCTTTCGCCCAAGATATTTTTTCCGAGAAAATAAGTGTTCCTAAGAGTGTAGATATACAAACAATAGCAACATTAATAACTGCCAGAACAGAAGAATCTGACCAAGTAACTGAATTATAAGCGCGCATCAAGTGAAATATCGAGAAAAAATTGGGTACGCCTAAAATTACTCCTCCGATAACATTCCTGAATTCTATGCGAGTTCTTCGCCTAATTATCTGAGCAATAAGAATCCCCAAGCCAATTAAACCGGCAAGACCGAAGCCAAATGCAGAGAAAAGGGCCGTACTGATTACATCAACCTGTGTTTTTTGGACATAATTAAGCAGTAAATCTAAAATTCCACTGCCAAAAAATAAGATAAGTAACATCCACCATGTTTGCTGCTTTGAATCACTTGATTTCTTTGAAAATGAAACAAGAATCACCCCAGAAAATGCCAATAAGATTGCTATAATTTTTAAGAAAGGAAGTTGTTCATTGTAAATAAAAACCATTCCAAGAACAGAAACCGCCATGCTCATTTTTACAGCTACTGATGTAATAGCCATTCCATTTTTCTGAGCGCTTTTTCCCATCAAAACAAAGAGAGAGATAAAGAGTAAAGCGGCTAATACTACATAGAAAATCCAGTTTGTATTTTCCCAAGCTTCTTCTTTTAAGTCACTTCCATAAAGAATGTAACCGCATAGAAAAGCGCTGATATAATTAAATACAATTGCTTGAAATGTATCTATTTTAAAGAGCGGGAAAACTTTAAAAAGCACGAAAATCAAACTTGATAAGAAGATGGCAAGAAATAAATCTGTCATTTTCGCTTGTAATAATAAATCATATCTGACCCAAACTTATAATTATCATAAGGAACCTTATTAATTACTGGCGCTTTTATGCCTTCACCAAAACTAATGTCTCCAACAATTACACGGGCTTCATCCCAAACATTATCAATGATAAAATATTGTAGCGTTCTACTGCCACCTTCAACGAAAACAGAAAGAATATTCCTTTTGTAAAGTTCCTCTAAAATATTTGCTGTTGAGGTTTCTGAAATTTTCACCCACTCGATATTTTCTTTCAGTTCGTTTTTCAAGCGATTAAAAACAATGGTCGGTGCTTCTTCGGAATAGATATTTACATCACTACTAATTTGTAATTGACTATCGATAACAATTCTTATTGGATTTTTACCTTTATATTCTCGAACTGTTAAAGATGGATTATCATTTATAATGGTATTCCTACCAACTAAAATACTTTGTTCTTCACTGCGCCACTTATGAACCAATGCTTTTGTTTCTGGTGCAGAAATCCAGTTACTTCCAACTTCTCCCTTTTCTCGCAACTTATCTAAATAACCATCATTTGTTTGCGCCCATTTTAAAATAACATAAGGTCGTTTTTTTTCATGAAAAGTAAAAAAACGTTTGTTTAACTCCTTGCATTCGTCTTCTAAAACTCCTTCTATCACTTCAATTCCTGACTTTATAAGTTTTTCAATTCCTTTTCCTGCAACAAGTGGATTTGAATCCCTACAGCCAACGACAACTTTTTTGATCTTATACTTTATCAGTAAATCAACGCAGGGAGGAGTTTTTCCAAAATGAGCACAAGGCTCTAAAGAAATATAAACTGTAGATTCTGCTAGCAAAGATTTATCTTCAACTAATTCTATCGCACTATTTTCTGCATGTGAACTTCCAAAATGCATGTGAAATGCTTCACTGATAATGCGATCATTATGAACTATTACGCATCCAACCATTGGATTAGGAGCTACCATTCCTTTTCCCAATAGGGCAAGATCAATACATCTTTGCATGAAATCACAATCATTCATATTGCAAAGTTAAGATATAAAACGTAATCTTAGAATAGACAATTTGAAGTATAATTTTGAGTTTTATTATTCTTGAAAATTTCAGTTTTTTGTTATTTTTGTTTAGTTCAATAAAATATTAATTTAACGATTTAACAATGCTCATTACAATTTTACTTTTAATTTTTACACTCATAATAGTTCCACTTGTTTGTTTCAATTTTGGAATCGCGCCCACTGACTTACAATGGGCAATTCTTTATCAGATGCTCTATATTTTAAGTGGCGTAATTGCTTATTGTTTTATAATCGGGGAATTAGCAAAAAATAATTCTCAAGTAGATAAACTGTGGAGCATAGTTCCAATTTATTACGTTTGGCACATGACAGCTTTGGGGCTTTGGGATCCAAGAATGATTTTAATGTCAATATTAGTTAGTCTATGGGGTATTCGCCTGACTTATAATTTTGCAAGAAGAGGAGCCTATTCCTGGAAATTTTGGTCTGGAGAAGAAGATTACCGTTGGGAAGTTTTACGCAAACGAAAAGGATTTAATAATCCAATCATTTGGATGTTATTCAACTTATTTTTTATCTGCACTTATCAATTAACATTAATCTTCCTTTTTACTTTACCAATCCTAGTTTGCTTGAACACAAATATTGACCACAATTTAAATTGGATCGATGGAGTTCTTGCTTTGCTTATGATAAGTTGTATTTACATAGAATTTATTGCAGACAACCAGCAATATGCCTTTCAACAAGAAAAACATAGGAGAATAGCGAATAATGAAGAACTTGGAGATTATAAAAAAGGATTTATCTCAACAGGTTTATGGGCTATTGTTCGCCATCCGAACTACGCTATGGAACAAGCAATCTGGCTTATCTTTTACTTATTTAGTGTACATATCACAGGTTCCTGGATTAACTGGTCAATTGCAGGTTGTGTTCTTCTAATAATTCTTTTTAAAGGAAGTTCTGATTTTTCTGAGGAGATTACAGAAGGTAAATATCCGGAATACAAAGCTTATAAAGAAAGAACCCCACGATTTATTCCATTTATGAAGTTAAATAAAGATAAATAGTAAGGAGAATTAAAGATTAAAGAATTAATAATTCCATACATCAATTTCCCATTTACGAACTTCATCCTTAATTCTTTCAGCTTCATACAAAGCATCTACTCCATATTTGTAATCTTCAATCTCACGATCAAACTTATCAGATGTTTTATAGATTTGAGCATTGAATTGTCTTTTCCAAAATAAATCGTCAAAAGACATCCATTGAGCATCTGATTTATCATTGTAAACAAAATAGTTAACAATAACATTTCTTAGTTCAGGGAAATATAACCAAAAAACTTCTCTCTCCTCATAGTTATCTGTATACTCAATAAAACCTCCATTATCATAAATAAATGCTTTTCCTTCTTTGTCATAGACTAGTAGATTTCCACGTTCAGGAATTTCCAAATTAGGATCAATAGTGTACCTAGCTAAAGGCGCAATCGAGATAATTCTTCGATCTAAAAGTGAGCGTTGTTTATCAAAAAACCAGTCTTCTTTAATATTATAACCGAAAATACTATTAGATGCCAGATATAAAATTTTAGGATCCTTACGTAAAATACTATTTGCATTTGCTGCATCCCACCAAAACTTAAATTTATCTTTATCTAAACCTGAAAGCAGGGCATAGTCGCTATTAGATAGAACCATTGAGTCAATATATTCTTGTGCTGCTTGATTTGTTTTTATTACATCAAAAGTATCAAGAGGTTCAGATGCCATAGGTAATCTGAGATACTCGCCTACACCATTTGAAGAAATTATACCATTTATTTCCTTTCTATATGATTGATCATTAAAATAATCAGATCGATTAAGATTAGGTTTTTGAGCAATCGGATATTTTAAGCTATAGCCGTCCTCCAAAGCCGGATAAGCGTCTGACGCAACTTTGTATACTGTCAGGTCTCCCAACAAAACATGTCTAAATATTATTGTCCACAAAGACCATCTACTTTGATCTTTATTCCAACTATAATCGTCAACTTCTTGAATTTTAGTTGGTTTATAAAAAGAACCATCAGTTGTTCCATCAAAAGAATCAAAAGGAAGAAAAAGTGGTTGATTCATTTTTTCGCGAGCATCAATTCTAGAATACAAGCGCTTTGACCAAACATAATCTGCTGCACGAACAGACTGGTAAGGTACGGTTAAACGAGTTGGCAATTCTTCTTTTAAAACTACACCATCAATAACTCCATTTGATGGTTGATTGAAAGGTCCTCTTAATGGCGTATCCTGACAGAAAAATAAATTAGCTATCAAAAAGAAAAATGATGCACAAAAAAATATTTTTTTCATAATTATTTAATTTACAACTTTTAAAACTCCGGTAGCAATTTCTACCTTGCCTGAACCATTGCGAGTATATGAGACTTCGATAGGTACTTTTTTACCTATTCTCACTTTACTAATTACACTTGCAGGTACAACTGTACCATTAAAAGGTATATCATCAACATTTCCTCCGACAACTTTGAAAGTAACACCTGTAAACGGACTATCCGCACCAAGACTAACATTAGCAATAAATCCAGATGTTTTTGAAATTGTTGTACCTGCTAGTTGTGCTTTTGGAAAAGATTTTACTTTATATTTAAAAGTACCCATATTTTTTGTTTTGCCATCTTTATCCTTTCCGGTTAGTTGAATTGTTACTTGCTTTGTACCTGAAGCAACGTTGACAAAATAACCATCGTATTTAGATCCATCCAAAGTCCAAGAAGTTTTTCTTTTAGTTCCTCCAATTACATTTATATCAGAACTAACAGAACCAGCAACAACAGGAACTATTTTATTATCCCAACCTGTATACAAAACACTCATTTCTGGAAGTGAAATTGAACCCTGTGGAGCTACAATTACATACTTATGTTCCCATTTCTTTGTATAAGGAATATATGATTTGCTCAAAATTGTAACGGATCCAGAAACAGTTTGCTCACCATTACCAGTAGCTATTTTCTTGATATTTACAACCCCTTTACCTGTCTCTTGTGATCCTCCACCATTGATTACAACAGTTGGGTTTTTATCAGAGTCATATGCAGCCATTGTAACTTTTAAATTCAATTCACCACCGTTAGTTACTACAGCATCTCCAGCAACAAAAGCCTCAATTTGGTTAAACGAGAATTCACCGGTACTAACTTTACTCTTTAAAAGCGCGATTAATTTTTCACGAGCTTGAAGAACATCATTTTGCAAAGATGATAAAGATGCCAATGCCCCAACTAAAGGTGCATGATCAAAAGTTCTTCCTAACCAATGAATATTCGCTTTATCCTCACCGTACTCATCAAACTCATTTTTCGACATTAATTCATACACCAATTGTAAAGTTGATGAATCTTCAGGATTTACTTTGTTACCACTAGCTTTCATCATTTTATTCAACTGTTTTTGCAAATCCTTACTATCTTCAAATTTATTAATATCTCCAACTTTAAGCTTCCAGATTTTTTTCTTACCGTCTTGTCCTATACCTTCGGAATATGATCCTGCAATTTCAACCATGCTTTTACGAAGTTTCTTAAAATTATTCCATAATTCCATACCATCTTTAGAAGTAATTGTACCGATTTCTGAACCAACTAAAGCATGCATTGGCACATCAAAATTATCTTTGTGCTCTACTTTAAATAAGTTAAACCGGATAGGTTTAACAGGTTCCTTAGAATCATATTTTGACCAGATAATAAATTCCTTATCTTTAAGTTTAGGAGAATTTTTATCAAACTCTTCATCTGCATCTGTTAAAAGTTTAAACTTTATACCATCAATATACTGAATCATTTTTCCAGTTTCCTTATCCAGCTTATCAATAATTGAAAGATATGTCTTTATTTTTGCTTTCTTTGCTTTATCTTTTGGATCATTTAACGTTTTAAAATCTTCAGCAAGTGTTGCTAAATTTTCTTGACCTTTAATATATAAATTTTCATTTGATCTTTGGGTATTGTCTTCAATAGCTGCAAATGCTTCCAAAACTTGTTTGGATACATTTAATGCTAAAAGCGCCGTTAATACCAAGTACATCATCCCAATCATTTTTTGTCTTGGGCTTTCTTTACCACCTGCCATAATTTCTAATTTTTTATTTAATAAATTAAAATTTCTTCTTGGTTACAATTAACCTTTCAGGGCTTTCAACATGTTACCATATACTGTATTAAGTTCCGTTAAGTTCTTAGACAACATGGACATGTTTTCACGGTAAATTTGTGTATCTTGAGCGGAAGAAGCCAAATCATTCATTACTCCTTTGATGCTATCTTGTAATTGATTCATCTGACCAATGCTATTTAAGTAGTCTTGAGACGATTTTAGTTGCAGCTCATAAACATTATTTAAAGCAGATATATTTTGACCTAATTTATGTGTTTCTGTTCCAAAATTTCCATCAACACCCGCTACAATTCCAGCTATAGCTTTTCCAGAAGCTGCATATTCATCTGCAAGTTTATTAATTCCACTTGCTGCAGACTCTAAACTTTTAACGTAAGAATCAGTAGCCCCTGCAGCAGAAGATACTGCTCCAAGCGATCGGGCATTGTCTGCTAAATTAGACATACTATCTCTCAATTTAGCAAGTAAAGGTTGGTCTATGCCAGCTTGCTCTAATTGTTTAGCAAGTAAGTCCCCTGGACTTCCAGCTTCTACGTCGTGACCTGCATCTTCTAAAGGCATAATAGCATATAAACCAAATATGAATGCTTCAGTTAATAAACCGATAATTAACATTGTATCACATCCTTTCCAGTGCATTATTTTAAATAATGCTCCAACAATTACAACAGAGGCCCCAAAGCCTGCTACAACGTGAGTACTTGATCTAAAACTTGGTGTTCCAAATCGTGTATTCCATTTTACTTTTTGATTTACTTCAGCACTCATAATTTTTAAAATTTTAATTGATTTAAACTACTTTAATTGAATATCGCTTTGGATTTCTTCACCATTTTCCTGATCGATATCTTTCCCACCTCGACCCAAATGAGTCATAACATTTCTAAATCCTATATATGATTTTGCAGTATCTTGGTACTCATAAGTTCTAGTACTGTTCATTAAATAATAACCTATATCTTTCCAAGAACCTCCTCTAATTACTTTTCGCTTTTTTACAGCAGGATCTCCGTCTTGAGCTTGATAATCATATTCTCCACTCATATCATGACCAAATTCATACATTGATTCATCAAAAGTAGTAGAACACCATTCAGCAACATTTCCAGCCATACAATAAAGACCAAAAGCATTAGGATTATAAGAGTAGACCTTTACTGTATGAAATCCACCATCTTCAAAATAGCGGCCTCTCAAAGGTTTAAAATTTGCTAAGAAACATCCTGCTGCATTGCGAATGTATGGCCCTCCCCAAGGATATTGGGATAAATCTAAATCTCCCCTAGCTCCTCGTTCCCATTCTGTTTCCGTAGGTAATCTAAAGTCATTCACAAACATTTCACCGTTACTTTGCAACCAACTATGAAATAGTTGAGAGCGCCATACTGAGAATGCTTTTGCTTGAGGCCAAGTAACCCCAACAACTGGATAATTGTCATAAGCACTATTCCAAAAATAATTCTGAGACATTGCTTCATTATTAGCATATGTAAAATCTCTCATCCAGCATAAAGTATCAGGATATACATTAATTCGTTCCTTTACAATAAACCTGCTTCTATCAGTATGACCACGTAAAGCGTTGTGTTGACCTTTGCTATTTGTAAATCCTAAATCCAAATCTTGGCCAGGATTTTGTAAAACAGTGCCATATAAACTATTCGTGTCAGCAATACTATATATTGTGTTGTCAACTTCAGCACCTTGAGGATCTCCATATTGTTTTCCTTTTCCAAAAACAGTAGTATCTACCCAAACCTTATCTCCACCCTTGTCGGTATACAAAGTAGAACGATGAGAATCTGATACTTTGTAATCTTTTCCGAGTGGATCACGTCTTCCTTTTTTATAAATACCTCCATCACGAGTTGGTAAAATACTATCATAATGAAAATTATTTCTTGAATCAACAGATTTAGTGATGATTTTTCCTCTCTTGGCAGCTTCTTTGAAATCAACCCAGTAATAGTCAAAAAATAATAAACGAGTATCAATCTCTTTTCTCTTATAAAATTGTTCAGATTCTGAATAATACATGTCTGATAAAAGAAAAGAAGTTTCTGCATCTTCGTAATCAATCTTTTGTTCCCAATTAAGAGTGAAGTATTTTCTGTTTTCTAATCTACCTCCTTGATCAAACGAGGAGTTTACTTTGCCAGATTTAGATGCCTTATCTGAATTACCTGCTTTTACTTTACGTTCTCCTTTATTTATTTCCTTATTTGTATATTGTTGAAAAATACTTCTCAAGTCAGCATCTGTCATTACAACCTCTGGTCTTTTTTCAGATGAAGGAATATTATTTTTTTGGTCTAATTTATACCCGTTAATCAAATCCAACGGCTTTTCAGACTTAATTTTCTTCATTTTTGCTCCTTCGATATCTCCCAAAAGACCAAGTAATGTTTTATCAACCTCAGCATTATTTGTACTATCCATAAATAATTGGAAAGGGGTATTACCACCCTGAACATCTGACCCCATATTGATAAAAGTTCTGTAGGGTTCTTTAAAGAAATTGTCTGGAACGTTTATCCAACGCTCAGCATCATCATCATAACTTCTTCGGTATAATTTTTCTCTAGCAATTGAATCTCTTACCCAATAAATGAATTGGCGGTATTCATTATTAGAAATTTCAGTTTGATCCATGTAAAAAGCAGGCACAGAAACAGTTTTTACCCTTGATGTGTGTAAACCCATTATATCTTCATCATCTTCACCTGTTTGATATGCACCAGATGGGATATAAACCATACCTAATGGTAATTTTCCCGGACCGAGTACATCAGGATAAAATGTTTCCCTCCCCCTTACTCCAACAAGATTTCCTTCTACACCACTATTACAAGAAAATAGTATTGGAAAAAGAAAAGTTAAATAAATTAATTTTTTCATTGTAATGTTTTTGGTAATTTGATTGCTAAAAAACATGAGCTATTTATATTTCTTGTGTAATTTAATATTAACGAAAATGAATTAATATAGTTACATATTTAAAATTGTTATAAAAATCTTGGGTTTCTTGAAATTGTTGGTTTTGGCATCTTAATAAAATAACAGTATTTGAAAACTATTTCATGAGAACCTCTTGAAACTGAAGATAGTTTGTTGATTGAAATATCGTAAGAGTATCCGATTGTAAATTTTTCAGTTGGAGAAAATCCTAATAAAACAGCTACTGCGTCTGAATTTCTATATGTGATTCCTCCAAATAGTTCTTTGTTATTAATATTAAAAAAATAACGCGCATTGACATCAAAAGAAAACTTAATAAGTTCAGTTCTCATTAAAACTTGTGCGTCTATCTTACCATTTAAAACGTTATCAAAAGTTTTACCACCCATAAAATAATAATGTCGAGCTGTCTGATAGTTCTGGTCAAAACCATCAACTGTTTTTTTTAAAAGTGACTCAGATAGATGTGTAGATGATAGACCAGCATAATAATCTTTTCCTTTAAAATAGAACCCTAAATTTACATCTAAATTAGTTGCAGAAAAACCAATGGGAAGTGATGGATCAGGAGCAGCTGAAGGTGGATTCCAGTCTGGATCTAAACCATAATTAATAATACCTAGACCTATACCCAAACCTAAAACTCCTACATTGCTTATTTTAATTGGATAAGAATAATTAAGCAATAAATTATTTTGACGAGAAAAACCAATAGCATCGTGATAAAAGGCAAGGCCAACACCACCTTTGAAAAATCTCGAAAAATTTCCTTCTATATTTAAAACTGCTGAGTTTGGAGCTCCGTTAACTTTATCCCATTGATTTCTGTAGATAGAGGTTGCACAAATACTGTTATTCATATCAATGCCAGTTTTTCCGGGATTAACAGTCATTTTATCAAACATGAAATTTGTTACTAATTTATCCTGTTGTGCAAAAAACTGAGAAAAGACAAAAGAATAAACAAATACTAATATACTATTTTTTAATTTCATAACAAAATTTTATAAAGATTACACAAGTAAACAATAGTTTCTTGAGTAAAAATAATGTGCTAAAATAATCATATTAATTGAAAAATAAAAAATTGTTAAAAAAAAAAGGTCTTTCAAGAAAGTTTTTGGTAGGTTTTCCACCACAAATCAGGCATCTCATTTTTCATAGCATTTTCGTAATCTTCTTTATTACATGGAACAAGATAATGACGTTCGTATTTACTTTGATTGCTAGGAGGAAATGGAACTTCCATCCACCACCGAGATGACTTATTACTTTTAAAAAAAACCAATTCATTATTGGATTCCTCCATGACAACAGTAAATTTTTTGTAATCTACTTTATTTCCAATAGGAAAATCACCAAAACGCGAGGCAACACCATCAATAAAATACCAAATCAGCTGCGCTAAAAGTTGATCAGAAACTTGTGTTTGATTTAGATAATTAAATATGCCAAAAGAAGAAACTTTATCTGATATTCCTGCATATTTTCCGATCTGACAAATTTGTTCGGCATAAAAGCCATTTGGCAGACCACTTCTATTGAGTGTTTCAGATGCTTTAATAGATTCAAAATCAATATTAATTATATCTGCATTTCTTAAGTGAGGTTCAGCTTTCTTAAAGTCAGCATTAAACTCTCCTAAGCGACAAATATCAAAGTAAAGTTTTTCAAACAGTGCTAATTCCTTAGGATTTGAGTACGGTACTTGTAATCCAATATTAGCATGATTGAATAAATAACAAGGTCGCTTTAACAACAAATGACTCACGTAACCATTTGAATTTATCTCATCTTCGGGGGCTCCTAAATCTAGGGCATAATCAACAGAACAAATATTTATCATCTGCTCTAATTTTTCATAAGCTGAATAAAGCGCTAAAATAAGATCTTGACTTCCACCAACTACAATTGGTATTACATTTATTTTTACTAATTCTGAAACTACTTGAGAAAGGGCGAAATAGGTATCTTTTAAATCTTGTCCCGGAAGAATATCACCTAGATCATATAAATTACTCTTCCAATTTGTGCCTATTTGCAGTTCATAAAATGATTCTCTAAACTTAGATTGGATTTCTTGTTTTATGTCAGAATTTTTGAACCCACGAAATTCAGGAACATAAATTAAAGCACAAGAATTTTTTTGAATTTCTGGAAAGGAGCTATGATTTGTGACGATTTTTGACCCTATTTGATCTTCGTGCCATTCTCCTGTAACATCAACAGGACTAAAATAGATCGATATATCCTTCATTTTTATGATTGCATAGATTTAATTTAATCAAAACTACTTATTAAGTAATTATCTAAGTGCTTGTTTGATATAAAGTATTAAAGACTAAATCGTGAATAACTCTATTTTTCAAGAATTGCTTTAATATTTGGACGAAAATAAAGTGAAGATTTTAAAACCTTACCATCTTCACGGTAAATTGGGTTTCCATTTATGTCTAATTTAGACATGTTAGAGCGTTGAATTTCAGTAAAAACCTCAACTATTTTGTGCTGTAAGCCATGTTTTAAAATAGTACCACAAAGAATGTATAATTGATCTCCTAAAGCATCTGCAACTTCGACAATATCGCCATTTTTTGCAGCTTCAAGGTATTCAGAATTCTCCTCATTCATTAAATTATATCGTAATTCAATATCTTTTTCAGTTAAATCAATTGTTGGCTCATAATTATTTTTAATCCCAAAAGCATCATGGAAAATTTCAACAGCAGAAATAGTTTCTTTTAATGTCATCGTACTTTATTTTTTATTGCGAATATACTAATCTTTCTATAACGAATAAAGACAGTATATTTTAAATATTTTAATGAAATAGAAATAGTTTTATTATATTCACGGGCGAATAAAATTGACAATGAAAAAAAAAATACTCCTCTATTTAATTTGTTTTTTTGCATTACAAATTAAAGCTCAAATAATACCTCAAAACGGAACGATAGCTTCAAGTCCAGAATTTATTGCTTTAAAAAATGCTAGTGTTTACATACGTCCTGGCTTAAAAATTGAAAAAGCAAGTATTTTAATTTCCTCTGGAAAAATCATTGACATAGGAAAAAAGATTACTATTCCTAAAAACGCAATAGAATATGATTTAGAGGGAAAAACAATTGTTCCGGCTTTTATAGAACTTTATTCTAATATTGGTATGCCGAAAGGAAGCGAACAAAATTATTCCCCACGACCACAAATAGAATCTAGTAAAAAAGGCCCATACTATTGGAACGAAGCAATTCATCCTGAAATTGAAGCTCATAATTTTTTCGCTGTTGATTCGAAAGCAAATGAAAATTATTTGAAGTCAGGATTTGGTTTTGCAGTCTCTCATGTTCAAGATGGAATTGTTAGAGGAAGTGGAACCTTGGTTTCTTTGGGTGATGAAAATAGTAGTAAAAATACAATCAGTCTTAAATCAGGAATGTTTTATTCCTTCTCAAAAGGGACTTCTAAGCAAAGTTATCCCTCATCTCAAATGGGATCTATTGCATTACTTAGACAATCCTTGTATGATTTAAAATTTTATTCAGAAAATGAAAAACACGATCAATCTATCTCATTAGAAAGATGGAAAGCAGACATTGGTTTACCAAGTTTATTTAAAGTCAATGATAAATGGGAAATTCTTCGCGCAGAGAAAATAGCAAGTGAATTCCAACTGAAAATGAATTACATTGGATCAGGAAATGAATATGCTGCCTTGAGTTCACTGAAATCACTAAAAGGAGCAATAATTATTCCTCTTAATTTTCCTGAAGCTTATAATGTTAAAGACCCATATCTATCTCGCCAGATTCCATTGAGTGATATGAAACATTGGGAGCTTGCAGCATCTAATCCTTCTTTGCTGAAAAATAATGGGAATACAATATGCTTAACCTATAATGGCTCAAAAACTCCCGAAGATTTTTGGAAAAATTTAAGAAAAGCTATAACTCGAGGATTAAAAATTGACGATGCTTTGGGAGCTTTAACAATGGAGCCCGCAAAAATACTGAAGATGGATACTGAAATTGGAAGTTTGGAAATTGGAAAGATCGCTAGTTTTTCGGTTTATAGTTCTGATCCATTTACAAGCGATGCAAGTTTACTAGAATCTTGGTTATTGGGTGAACAAAAAGTACAAAAAAGCATTTCAGAAAACTCAATTATTGGAAAATATACCATGAATATTAATGGAAAAAGTTACCGTATAGAAATTTCAGGATCAAATGAAAAACCTGCAGGGAAAGTAGAAACCTTTAAGTCAAAGGATACGATTCAACAAAAAGCACTTGTTTTATTAAATGAAAATGATGTTACCATTCAATTTAATTGCGATGACGATGCATACAAAGGCAGCTTCAATCTTCATGGAAAAATAGCAGGAAAAGGAAGTGTTTTAGAAGGTGACGGGACGCTTCCCAACGGAAAATGGATAACATGGTCTGCGATTCGAGCTCAAAAAGAAAGTGAAAAAGAAAGTGAAAAGGAAATTAAATTAAACACTGATAGTATTGCTAAACCTTGGTTACCAAATTTAGCCTACGGAATGGATTCAATTCCAAAATCCCAAAGTATTGCAATTAAAAATGTAACAGTCTGGACAAATGAACAAGAAGGCATTCTTAATAATGCTACAATTTTTATCGAAAACGGAAAAATTAAAAGAGTAGAGATTGATCCTAAAAAAAGCGTTGAACTAGCAAAAGACATGATCATAATAGATGGAAAAGGAAAGCATTTAACAAGCGGTATAATTGATGAACATTCACATATTGCAATTTCTCGAGGTGTTAATGAGGGAGGGCAAGCTGTTACTGCAGAAGTTAGTATCGGAGATGTTGTAAATCCTGATGATATAAATATTTACAGGCAACTATCTGGCGGTGTCACAGCTGCTCAGTTACTTCACGGCTCTGCAAATCCAATTGGTGGGCAGTCTGCATTGATTAAATTAAAATGGGGGTTTTCACCAGATGAAATGTTAATTAAAGACGCTCCAAAATTTATTAAATGTGCGTTGGGAGAAAATGTAAAACAAGCAAATTGGGGCGATTTTAACACTGTCCGTTTTCCACAATCAAGAATGGGAGTTGAACAAGTTTTTTATGATGGCTTTACACGGGCAAAAGCATACAAAAAGGAATGGGAAGATTATCAAGTTAATCTTGGTAAAATAGGTGCTTCTACTATTTTTGCGCCAAGAAAAGACTTAGAATTAGAAGTCTTAAATGAAATTCTCGACAGTAAAAGATTTATCAGTTGTCATTCTTATGTACAGTCAGAAATAAACATGTTAATGCATGTAGCAGATTCTATGGGATTCAAAATAAATACATTTACCCATATTTTAGAAGGTTATAAAGTCGCTGATAAAATGAAAAAGCACGGTGCAGGAGGATCAACATTTTCAGATTGGTGGGCTTATAAATTTGAAGTAAATGACGCTATTCCCTACAATGCAAAATTAATGCAAGACCAAGGACTTGTTGTAGCGATTAATTCCGACGATGCAGAAATGGGAAGACGTTTGAACCAAGAAGCAGCAAAAAGCGTGAAATATGGCGGAATGAGTGAGGAAGAAGCATGGAAAATGGTGACTTTAAATCCTGCAAAATTATTACACCTTGACGATCGAATGGGAAGTGTAAAAATTGGAAAAGACGCAGATTTAGTTTTGTGGACAGGAAATCCATTAAGTATCGAAAGCAAGGTTGAACTTACAATGATAGATGGATTAATTCTCTATAATAGAAACAATAATTTAGCTCTTGAAGAAAGAAATACGAAAGAAAGAGCTAGATTAATTAATAAAATGCTCGAATCAAATGAAAAAGGGGAAGAAACAAAACCTTTTATTAAGAAAGGAAGACGTCTCTATCATTGTGATACCCATGGTGAAGAAGGCGAAGAATTAGAAAATCAACATTAGTATTATGAAAAATAGACATATAATTTTACTATTTATAGTGTGTCCATTCCTGCTATTTGGACAAGCAAAGAAAATACTATTTACCAATGGATATCTTCACGTAGGAAATGGACAAGTGCTTGAAACTGCTCTTCTTGGTGTTGTTGATGGTAAAATTTCTTTGGTCAAAAATGTACTAACTAGCACATATAAAAAAGGAGATTGGGATACAATCATCGAGTTAAACGGGCAGCATATTTATCCTGCGTTTGTTGCGCCAAATTCTACATTAGGTTTAACGGAAATTGATGCAGTTCGTGCCACGCGTGATTACGCTGATGTTGGCGAATACAATCCTCATGTTCGAACACAAATTGCTTTTAATTCAGAATCCCGGGTAATTGAAACTGTAAGAACAAATGGTGTACTAATGTCTCAAGCAACACCAAGAGGAGGAAGTATCTCTGGGACATCTTCAATAATGTCTTTGAGTGCTTGGAATTGGGAAGAGGCAACGATACTAAATAACGATGGAATTCATGTGAATTGGCCAGAATCAAATCAAGGAGGAGGACATTGGACAGAATCCGAACCAAAAATACGGAATGATAATTACGTTTCCCAAAAACAAAAATTAGAGGGATTCTTTGAAATGGCAAGCGCTTATTCAAAAAGCAAAAAAGAGTTTGATAGGGATATTAGATTAGATGCTATGAACGAGTGTTTTCTTGGAGAAAAAAGGGTGTATTTTCACGCAAATGAGTTACAACAAATACTTGATATTATTGAATTTTCAAAGAAATACAATTTAAAGAAGCCCGTAATTGTTGGAGGATACGATGCTTACTTAGTTGGAAAACGACTAAAGGATTCAGGAATCCCAGTAATGTTAATGCGGGTTCACAGCTTGCCCGAGCACGAAGAAGATGCAGTTGATCTGCCCTACAGGTTACCCTCCTTGTTGCAAGCTCAAGGAATATCATTTTGCCTTCAAAATTCTGGAGAAATGGAAGCCATGAATGCACGTAATTTACCCTTCCAAGCAGGAACAGCAATGGCCTACGGATTATCTGAAGAAGAAGCAATCCGAGCAATTTCCTTGAGCACTTGTGAGATTCTTGGAATTGATAAAAATTATGGGTCCATAGAAGTTGGAAAATCTGCTACTTTATTTGTTTCTAAAGGTTCCGCATTAGATATGCGTACAAATCAAGTTTCAACAATCTTGATGCAAGGGAAATTTGTTCCTGTTGATAACTTTCAAACAGAGCTTTACAACAAGTACAAGCGAAAATATGAATCAAAACAAAAATAAATTTCAAATACGCTGTAACATATCTAATACGAAGTCGTCCTAAGAATAACTAGGATGAATATTCAAGATTACAATCAAGCTGTTGACCAGTTTTCGGATGGTTTGTATCGTTTTGCTTTAAAGAGCATTAATGATTCAGACCAGTCCCGTGATTTTGTGCAAGATGCTTTTGAAAAATTGTGGGTAAAGTTAGAGACAGTGGAAAATGCAAAATCGTATTTATTCACAACTGTTTACCACGCAATTGTCGATCATTCTAGAAAAGAACAGCGCAATAGAACCTATGAAAGTCAAGTGGAACAGAACCCAAGTCACGAGCTACAATCATTAGATTTACATGAGATTCTCAGTAGAGGATTAAGTGAACTTTCAGAAATTCAACGCAATGTTGTTTTATTACGCGATTACGAAGGATATTCGTACCAAGAAATTGGTGAAATAACAGATTTAAGTGAGCAGCAAGTGAAAGTATATATTTTTCGCGCTCGAAAATTTTTAAAAGAATACATTGGTACAATAGAGGCATTAATATGATGATAACAAAAGAAAATATTGAAGCCTATTTACTTGATTTTCTAGAAGGAAACCTAAGTCAATTTGAAATCAAAGAGTTGATGGATTTTATTGCCTTACATCCAGAATATAATAATGATTTAGAGCTGGAATCAGTTCCAATTGATGTATCTATTCAATTTCCCGATAAAGCAAGTTTAAAAAAGGGTTTCTCCGTTAAACCTAAAGTTTTTAAATCCTTAAATGAAAACGAAACAGCACTTTTCATTGTTGCTAAAATTGAAAATGAATTAAACGAAAAAGAAGAGTTACATTTCAATCGTGCACTTCAAGCAGATAAAAATTTTGAAGTACAGTTTATAGCCTTTACCAAAACGATAATACCTGTTGACATTTCTTTGATATTTGAATACAAAGAACAACTTAAACGGACTGCTTCTTTGGCGCCAATTTTCAATTTCCGTCGCGTTATTTCTTATGCTGCAGCTGCAAGTATAGTTTTATTTGCAGGTTATTTGTTTTTCAAATCAAGTCCAAGAGGAACTGAGGATAAAAAAACAGCTCATAAAAAAGCATTTAAAAAAGATAAAAAAACACCATCTATTGCGCCAACTGAATCTAAAGAAAGTTATCAATTTGCAGAAGAATTAATTTCGTTAAAACCGTCTTTAAACATTGTTTTAGATTCAACTAAAAACGTGCAAAAAAAAGTCATCCCATCTTCAACTGAATTAATGGCTCAGGAAATTGAAACTATAAACAATGTAAAAAATGAAAACGAAGATGTTGCTTTAGTTTCACCAATTGAAGTGAATCCAATTCAAGAAATGATTGAAAATCTAGAGCAAGAAGAAACCTTGACAGTAAAATCTTTTTTTATTCAAAAAGTTAATAAAGTATTATATGGAATGAAAGATCCAAATGAAGACGAAAAATATGCTTCTGTTTCTCAAAGAGTTTCGTCCGCAACCGGAATTTCTTTTGATTTAAAAAGAAGAAAAAACAAGGAATTCCATTTAAAAATTGGAAAATTTTCAATCGACAGAAAAAAAAGTAAATAATCGCCGTAACATTTAAAAGACGAGTTCGTCCTACAGCAAAATAGAGAAAAAAATGAAAACAATTTTACTTACAATCGCAACAATGAGCTGTATTAGTTTAACTGCTCAAGTTACAGAGCCAATCAAAGCTCAAGAAGGAACCGTTACAATTGACACTTTAAGACAAACTATAACAGTTGATAATGATGGTGATACTACTCGAATTAAATTAGGAAAGAAAACCATCGTTATTATTGAAGATGATGATGATGAAGACGATGAAAAAGGAGATAGAAATGGAGAAGGTCATTGGGCTGGATTTGGAATCAACACAAACGGATTTCTAAATGCCGATGGTAAAATCGCTACTGGAAGTGACGCTGGGTTTTTAGAATTAGACCATGCAAGAAGTATCGGATTTAACTTCAATTTAGTAGAAAAACGTTTCCCGATTTATAGAGAATATGTTGGATTAACAATAGGTTTAGGAATTCAATGGAATCGTTATGCATTAAAAAACAATGTCGACGTAATGGTAAGCGCTGATTCAACTTATGGAGTTGAAAATACTACAGTTGATTTTAAGAAAAATGTCCTTCGTTCAACCTATCTGCAAATTCCTTTATTGCTTGAAATCACAACAAATAAGGATAATGATAAAGCTTGGCACATTTCCGCTGGAGTTGTTGGTGGAATCAGAATTGGTTCTAGTTTAAAAACTAAATGGGAGGATGCTGGAAAAACAAATAAAGACAA
>Ga0208223_1000106_pt1 | contig 21572 bp, 18 predicted proteins | sample LakMenE07Oct09ns_FD_150678 | JGI IMG/M metagenome (GOLD analysis project Ga0208223, IMG submission 150678) | Freshwater microbial communities from Lake Mendota, WI - 07OCT2009 deep hole epilimnion ns (SPAdes) | ecosystem: Environmental > Aquatic > Freshwater > Lake > Epilimnion/Euphotic zone ...
ATCAATTGAAAATGAGATAAGCACGAAATTAGAGGTCCAAATATTAAGCTCATCAGGATTATTAATATCTACTCGGTATGTTCCAATAGATGATTTAGGTGATACACAATTTGGAGAAGATCTAACACCAGGAGTTTATTTAGTGCTTGTTAAACAAGGAAATAATAGACAAACACTTAGAATGATAAAGTACTAGAAAAAACCTAAGTGATTTAACCTTTTGACTTTGAAACAATGAAATTGATTTATTAATTATCAAGTCATTTAGAGGCATTGAAATTCGTTAATTTTTTAAAATTGGAAAATATCTAAGTTTACAAAATTAACGGATTTCGTACCTTTGACAAATGTTATCAAAATTACCACATGTTGGGACTACTATCTTCACTACTATGTCAAAAATGGCAGGAGATTATAATGCAATAAATCTTTCTCAAGGATTCCCAAATTTCCCTACAGATGAAATCTTAATAGAATTAATAAAGCAAAATGCAGGGGCAAATATTCACCAATATGCTCCAATGGCGGGACTACCAAGTTTATTAGAAGGGATTTCAAACTTGGTTCATAAATATTATAAAAGGGATTTAAATCCTACAGAAAATATTCTGGTTACCGCAGGAGCAACTCAAGCTATTTTTACAATAATTCAAGCGTTAGTTCACAAAGATGATGAAGTTATTATTTTAGATCCAAGTTATGATTGCTATGAGGCACCGATTATTCTTGCAGGAGCTAAGCCAATAAGAATTCCTTTAAATGCATTATTTCTGCCAGATTGGGAAAATATATTTATGCAAACAAATGATAAAACGCGCTTAATTATAACAAATAATCCACATAATCCAAGTGGATCAGTTTGGTCAGAAAATGACATTCGTTTACTAGAGAAACTAATCTTAAAACACCCGAATTTAACTGTTTTATCGGATGAAGTATATGAATTTATAACCTTTGAAAAAGCTCATTTTTCTGTTAATTCATCAGAGATTTTAAGAGATCGATCTGTAGTTGTTTCTTCATTTGGAAAAACATTCCATATTACAGGCTGGAAAATTGGCTATATAATTGCCCCAGAAAAATTAATGATAGAAATAAAAAAAGTACATCAGTTTTTAGTTTTTTCTGTAAATAGTTTGGCTCAAGCCTGCATAAGTGATTATTTGAAAGTGATAAAAGTAGAATCCTTAGGCGACTTCTATAAAATAAAGCGAGACTTTTTCAGAGAAAATATGAAAAGTAGTCGTTTTGAATTATTTCCCAGCGACGGAACCTATTTTCAAATAGCCTCATATAAATCTATATCAAGTGAAAGCGACCTTGATTTTAGTAAGCGTTTGATAAAAGAATTTGGGGTGGCGGCGATTCCTTTGTCTGTATTTAACGGAAATCAAGACGACCAAAAATTAATTCGTTTTTGTTTTGCAAAAGATGAACAAACACTAATTTCAGCAACAGAACGCTTATGCAAAATTTAAGAGTTACTATTTTACAGATTGACCAAATTTGGGAAGATAAGTCCGCAAATTATAGTTTGTGTAATTCGCTTTTTGAAAAAATGATAGATTCAGATCTTGTTCTTTTACCAGAACTTTTTCATACAGGATTTAGCATGAACTCAAAACAGTTAGCCGAAGAATGGGGGAAATCTGAAGGCGTCAATTTTTTAAAGTTTTGGGCAAATAAAAGAAATACTGCGATTTATACATCTCTAATGATTTCAGAGAATGGAAAAGAATACAATCGTGGAGTTTTTGTGTTTCCAAATGGGGATGTATCCCATTACGATAAAAGAAAGTTGTTCACGCTTTCAGGAGAGCATAATCATTATACACCTGGGAAAAAACAAACAATTGTTTCTTATTTAGGTTGGAATATTAATCTTCAAATTTGCTACGATTTGCGTTTCCCTGAGCTAAGTCGTAATCATATTATTGACGAAAAACCTGCATATGACCTACTTCTTTATGTTGCAAACTGGCCTGAGAAAAGAATTGAACATTGGACTACACTTTTAAAAGCTAGAGCAATCGAAAATCAAGCGTATGTAATTGGAGCAAATAGAATTGGACTTGATGGAAAAGATTTATTTTATTCTGGAGGTTCATCTATTTGTGACCCAAATGGTAACACTATGGAATTAAAAACAGAATCTAATGAAATACAAAGTGTTATTCTTTCTATAGAGGATTTAAATAGAATTCGCGAAAACCTCCCTTTTTTAAAGGACCAAGATTAAGAATTTTACTAAAACAAAAAGTCATTATAGGGATAGCGAATACGAAATATTGCCTTCACCTCTTCGTACAAGACAGACTTTAATTCTTCCACATTTTCTTTTTCTTGAGCAGAAATAAACACACATTTTGTCTTATTCATTTTCGCCATCCAAGATTTTTTTAGGCTTTCTAAAGTTGTGATTTCTACTAAATCTTCAACAAGATCGTCATTTTTTGGGGCTTGATAAGCGTCAATTTTATTAAATAAAATAATTGTAGGTTTCTCAGTTTTATCAATTTCATTTAATGTTTCATTGACCACATTAAAATGGTCTTCAAAATTAGGATGAGAAATATCAAGTACATGAATCAATAAATCAGCTTCCCGAACCTCATCTAAAGTAGATTTAAAGGATTCCATTAATTGCTTCGGTAATTTTCGAATGAAACCAACTGTGTCTGTTAATAGCAAGGGCATGTTTTCAATTACGACCTTTCGAACGGTAGTGTCCAGAGTAGCAAATAGTTTGTTTTCTGCAAAAACATCCGCCTTAGAAAGCAAATTCATTACTGTGCTTTTTCCAACATTCGTATAGCCAACTAAAGCCACTCGAACCAATTGCCCACGATTTCCTCGTTGAATTCCCATTTGCTTGTCAATGTCTTTCAAGCGTTCTTTCATAAGTGAAATTCGCATTTGAATAATTCTTCTATCGGTTTCAATTTGAGATTCACCTGGTCCACGCATTCCAATTCCCCCTTTTTGTCGCTCGAGGTGTGTCCACATTCTTGTTAAACGCGGAAGCATGTACTGCAATTGAGCTAATTCAACTTGTGTTTTTGCATGAAATGTTTTGGCGCGGCTTGCAAAAATATCTAGAATTAAAATTGTACGATCTAAGACCTTACATTCTAATTCTCGTTCAATGTTGCGTAATTGGGATGGCGAAAGTTCATCGTCAAAAATTACTAAGTCGATATCTGCGGCTTTAATGAACTGTTTTATTTCCTCAAGTTTTCCTGTTCCAACATAGGTTTTGGGGTTAGGATATGGAAGTTTTTGAAGAATTCGATGCTTGGTTATGGCACCCGCTGTCTCTGCAAGAAACTCCAATTCATCAATGTATTCTATGGCAATTTCTTCGGAAATGTCTGCATGAATTACGCCAACTAATAGGCAATGTTCTTCTTTGGCATCGGAAGTAAGATGTCCTTCGCTCATTATTTCCTTAAAGATAGAACATGATTAACAACCAATTCCTGATTTTCCTTTGTTCCCAAAAGTTCATTCATTGGAGGCATTGCATTTTTTCCATTCGCTAAAATTTCATTGATTTCGGCGATACTAAGTGTCGATTTTGAGAGATCTTTTGCGCCAGAAGAACCTAATTTTCCGTCTTCTCCATGGCATGAAGCACAATACAAGATAAATAAATTTGCGGATTTTTGAGCAGGTGTTTCTTGTGGAATTGTATTTTTTTTATGTGGCTCACTTGAACAAGCAAACAAAATACTGACTAATAAAAAAGCAACTAGTTTTAAAACCATCCCCCACCAAGAATTGATCTAAATGGCCAAGGAATGAATAATAAAATAATTATTAATCCAAGTGTATAAAATATACGTATAGCTTTAAATTTATCAGTATAATTTTCCTTGCGTTTTGCTTTGCTATAACCAATCGTAATAAGTGTAATTGCCAATAACATTCCTACTAAATGCTCCATTCCATAAAATCGAAGTAAGGGATTTTTCATCCAAGCATCAATAAATTGAACTTTATCAGAAAGAAAATATTGGAATAAGCCAATTACCAATTGAAGGTGAACAGTAATCAAAGCAAAAAAATTTATCATTTTATGCTTCTTCTCGAATGATTTAGCAGTAAAAGCATTTACTACTGCGAGGACTAAAAATAGTAGTACTAACCAACGAAGTCCCGAATGACTGTGATTTAAAATAGAATTTAAGGTTTGCATAAAAATAGTTTAATCATTTAACTTTAAAACTGCTAAGAAAGCTTCTTGTGGCACTTCAACGCGACCAACTTGTCGCATGCGTTTTTTACCTTCTTTTTGTTTTTCTAATAATTTTCTTTTTCTAGAAATGTCGCCGCCATAGCATTTTGCAGTAACGTCTTTGCGTAGAGCTTTTATCGTTTCACGAGCAATAATTTTTGCTCCTATTGCTGCTTGTATTGGAATTTCAAATTGCTGACGTGGGATTAATTCTTTTAATTTTAAGCAGATTCGCTTTCCAAGATTGAAGGCATTGCTTCTGTGAACAAGCGCGGAGAGTGCGTCTACTTGTTCGGCATTCAGCAAAAGATCCATTTTTATCAAATCTGATTCACGGTAGCCAATTGGATGATAATCAAAGGATGCATAGCCACGGGAAACAGATTTTAAGCGATCATAAAAATCAAAAACTATCTCCGCCAAGGGCATTTCAAATGAAATTTCAACGCGGTCTTGGGTTAAATAAATTTGATTGGTTAATTCACCTCTTTTTTCAATACACAAGGTCATAATAGAACCGACATATTCTGTTTTTGTAATAACCTGTGCTTTGATATATGGTTCTTCAATTCTTTGCATTCCAGAAGGGTCTGGTAATTCAGAAGGGTTATTTACAATTATTGCTTTATCCGGATCTTTTCGCATGTAAGATTTATACGAAACATTGGGAACAGTTGTAATAACTGTCATATTAAACTCTCTTTCCAAGCGTTCTTGGATAATTTCCATGTGCAACATTCCTAAAAAGCCACAACGAAATCCGAAGCCTAAGGCAGCTGAAGATTCTGGCTCAAACACCAGTGAAGAGTCATTTAATTGCAATTTCTCCATTGAATAACGCAATTCTTCATAATCTTCTGTATCTACAGGATAAATCCCTGCAAAAACCATTGGTTTTACATCTTCAAAACCCTTAATAGCAGAAAGACATGGATTTTCTGCCAAGGTAATTGTATCGCCAACTTTCACTTCATTGGCTTGCTTTATTCCTGAAATAATATAGCCTACATCTCCCGCACGAACTTCCTTTTTTGGTAATAAATCCATTTTTAAAATACCAATTTCATCGGCATGATAATCTCTGCCAGTATTTAAAAATCGTATTTTTTGACCTTTTTTTAAGACCCCATTACGGATTCTATAATAAGCAATAATACCTCTAAATGGATTAAAAACAGAATCGAAAATCATTGCCTGTAAGGGCTCATTTTCATCTCCTTTTGGAGCAGGAATTCGATTGATTACCGCATCTAAAATTTGGTCAACTCCCAAGCCTGTTTTACCAGAAGCTTGAATTATATCTTCGATTTTACAACCGATTAATTCAATTATTTGATCTGAAACTTCCTCTGGCATAGCACCAGGTAAATCCATTTTATTTAGGATAGGGATTATTTCTAAATCGTGCTCTAAGGCCAAATATAAATTGGAAATCGTCTGTGCCTCAATTCCTTGTGATGCATCTACGATTAATAATGCACCCTCACATGCTGCTATTGATCTGGAAACTTCGTAGGAAAAATCTACATGTCCAGGAGTATCGATTAAGTTTAAAATATAATCTTGACCCTCGTGCTTGTAATCCATCTGAATAGCATGACTTTTTATCGTGATGCCGCGCTCACGCTCTAAGTCCATGTTATCTAATGCTTGAGCTTGCATATCGCGATCTGCAATTGTATTTGTTACTTGCAATAATCGATCTGCCAAAGTGCTTTTACCATGGTCGATGTGTGCGATAATACAAAAATTACGGATGTGTTTCATGTTCAGTCTGCAAAAATACACTATTTTAAAGAGAATTCAACGTTTTCATTCTTAGATAAAGTTGTTGAAAAGGGATACTAATAAAACCGATTTATTGCTACTTCCTTAGAAATTGTTCCCTCGCCAAGTAAATACTCTGCCATCTCTCTTGCTAATGTTGGAGCCATAAGATATCCCTTTGCGCCTAAACCATTAAATATAAATAATTTTTTGTGGATTTTATGTTGCCCTAAAACAGGTCTTCTATCTAATACTGTTGGACGAATCCCAGCAACTTGATCTATTACTTTTATTGGTAAATCGGAAATCACAGAGAAATTCTCAAGCAATAATTCTCGTGCTTCCTTTGTGGTATTTAATGAGCCGTCATCCCATTCGTAAGTTGCACCTATTTTAAAGGTATTATTCTCCAAAGGCAAAACAAAAGTCTTACGATTTAAAGATTCATTTTCTGGTAAGTCTTTACAGCTAATTGTAAGGGTTTGCCCCTTTGTTTTTTCTATTGGAATATCAGAGAAATAAGGCATTTCCCCATTATTTGAGCCACAGCAAAAAATAATTTTATCATATAAAATATCTTTATAAATACCTCCTTCAGCACTAAAGTCCTTTTCACTAAAATTTTCCTTAAGCAAAAGCCCCAAGGATTCAAAATAGTTAATTTGGGAAGTATAGTAAGTTTGTGCTTCAATCCAAAAGGCTTGCTTTACACGGCCACTTCCAAAATCATTTTTGGTTAATGAATAATTTAAATCTTCAGTGGTTAGAATTTCTAAATATGCTGAATACTCTTTTTCAAATTGTCTTTTTTCCCAAAACTCCTTTTCTTGAAAAGAGGAAAATAAACGCCTTAAAAACAAAGGTTTTATTAATTTGATGTTTAAATCATCTTCAAGATTTTTATAATATGTTATTGCCTCTTTTAAAAAATCGTCAACACGCCATGATTTATTCATACGTCGAAAAACCATTGGATTGATTATTCCAGCGGCAATTGCTGTTGAATTATTTTGACCCGAATCGATAAGGGTAACTTGCTGCTTTTTTTCAAGAAGCTGTTGGGCCAAAGATGTACCAGCTATACCAGCACCTACTATTAAAATTGATAGCTTTTCCAAGGATTATTTTGCGATTGCTAAACTAATAATACTTATCTTAAGTTCAGGGTTATTTGCTAATAATTCTCTTGAAAGCGCCTCTATTGTGGCGCCAGTTGTTACCACATCATCCACAATAGCAACGTGTTGAAATGGAATGGCCCTTGATGTTCCACCAAAGATTGCTGCTACATTTTCCCAACGCTGAAATCGGTCTTTTTTTGTTTGACTTTCAGTATGCTTTATTTTTTTAATGCTTTTTTGAACGATAGGAATAGCTAAGATCTTAGAAATACCAGCTGCAATTTTTGCACTTTGATTGTATCCACGTAAAAATTCTTTTTTAGGATGTAATGGAACTGGAATTAGAGCTTGAATATCACACAAAAAATTATTCTCCTTTAATTTTTTACCAATAATGTGACCCATAAAAACCCCCAAATTAGCTTTGTTTTGATACTTTAAAGCGTGAAGTATTTTTTGTGATGGCTTATCTTGTTCAAAATATAACAAAGCATAAGTCTTCTGAATAGGAACCCTTCCCCAAAAAACTTTATCTAATGGACTTGGTTCGTGAGCAGTTTCAAAATAAGTAAATGTCAACTGAGCGAAACAAAAATGACATAAATGCTCTTCCGATCTGCTTAATTCGCAAGAACAGGATAAGCACAAATTTGGGAAGATAAGATGAAAAAATCCCCCGAAAAATAATTTGGTGTTTTCTTTAAATTTTCTGAAGGGTTTATTCATCCTACATTTTTCGTATTTGAACATTAATATGTTTAAAACCTTTATCGAAAATACTAATTTTCTTTATAAAATCAGATTAAATTTAAAATCTTATTAGATATCATTTTTTTTAAATAAACCACTCTTTTTAAAAAGAAAATTTATTAAAAAATTTTGTTTTGGTATGTGGATATCTTTCTTCGAGGTGTTAATAATCGCTGAAGATATTGGTAGTGATAGGATGTAAAGAATGAGTGTTGAAAACATTAAAAACTTGTTAATTTCTTTAATTTTTTTGACCAATATTTTTAACAAAATTTGTATGCTTCTTGTCGCTTAAGTGAAATCCTCAAAAAATTTCATTCTACAGCCAAAAAAAGAGGAAACAAAAATAAGTGCTGGGGTGTTAAAATCTGAGATCAGAAATCTGATTCTGATTTTTTATAATTTTAAAAACCATATAAAATAATGTCTTCAAAACACGAACCAATTTTAGAGTCCAATAACAGTCGCTTTGTATTATTTCCAATCCAGCACGATGATATTTGGAGTTTTTATAAGAAAGCAGAAGCTAGTTTTTGGACTGCAGAAGAAATAGATCTTGGTGCAGATCTAACAGATTGGGAAAACAAACTCACAAATGATGAGCGGCATTTTGTTAAACATGTTTTAGCTTTCTTTGCAGCATCTGATGGTATTGTGAATGAAAATTTAGCCGAACATTTTTTATCAGAAGTACAGTATACGGAAGCAAAATTTTTCTACGGCTTTCAAATTACAATTGAAAATATTCATTCTGAAACCTACTCACTTTTGATAGATACCTATATCAAAGATACCGCGGAGAAAAAACACCTTTTTAATGCGATTGATACAATGGATTGCGTCAAGAAAAAAGCTGATTGGGCTTTGCGTTGGATTGATAAAGGCTCTTACGCCGAAAGATTGGTTGCTTTCGCTGCTGTTGAAGGCATTTTCTTTTCTGGTTCTTTTTGCTCGATTTTTTGGCTTAAAAAGCGGGGATTAATGCCTGGACTTTCTTTTTCCAATGAATTAATTTCAAGAGATGAAGGGTTACATTGTGATTTCGCTTGTTTATTGTATACAAAACACCTTGTGAATAAGTTGTCAAAAGAGCAGGTTAGAGAAATAATTATGGATGCTGTGACAATTGAAAAAGAATTCGTAACAGACGCAATACCGGTAAAATTAATAGGTATGAATAGCGACTTAATGAGTCAATATATAGAGTTTGTCGCAGACCGCTTGCTAACAGAACTGGGAAATGAAAAAGAATACAATGCTACAAATCCATTTGATTTTATGGAAATGATTTCTTTGCAAGGGAAAAGTAATTTTTTCGAAAAAAGAGTTGGTGAATACCAAAAATCTGGAGTTTTAGCTGGCAAAGATAATTTGAAGTTCACTATGAATGAAGAATTTTAAGTTAGAATAAAAAAAATAGAATATGTACGTAGTTAAGAGAGATGAGAAAAAAGAAGCAGTAAAGTTTGATAAAATTACTGCTAGGATTATAAAAATGTGTTACGGATTAGATCCGCTTGTCTCACCTGAATCTGTTGCAATGAAAGTCATTGAAGGGATTTACGATGGCGTATCTACTAGCGACTTAGATAATTTAGCAGCAGAAGTTGCCGCTGCAAAAACAATAGATCATCCAGATTACGCTTTATTGGCATCCCGAATTGCTGTTTCAAATCTTCACAAAGAAACAAAAAAGACTTTTTCAGAGGTAATGAGCGATTTGTATTATTATATTGACCCGAAGACAAACCAAAAAGCTTCTTTGCTAGCTGATGATGTTTATAATATAATCCAAGAGCACAAAGAAACATTAGATTCAAGTATAATTTACGATAGAGATTTTAGATACGATTATTTTGGCTTTAAAACCTTAACGCGTTCTTACTTAATGAAATTAAATGGCAAAATTGCTGAGCGACCACAACAAATGTTGATGCGCGTTTCGCTGGGAATTCATAAGAGCGATATCGCAGGAGCAATAAAAACCTATCACCTAATGTCTGAAGGCTGGTTTACACACGCCACACCTACCTTGTTTAATTCAGGAACTCCAAAACCTCAAATGTCATCTTGTTTTCTTTTAACGATGAAAGAAGATAGTATTGAAGGTATATACGAAACGCTTAAAGCTTGCGCTCAAATATCACAATCAGCAGGAGGAATAGGACTTTCAATTCACAATATACGCGCAACAGGTTCTTATATTAAAGGCACAAATGGTACGTCAAATGGAATCGTTCCAATGCTTCGTGTTTTTAATGATACAGCGCGCTACGTTGATCAAGGTGGTGGGAAAAGAAAAGGTTCTTTTGCAATGTATATTGAGCCATGGCACGCAGATGTATTTGATTTCTTAGATCTAAAGAAAAATCATGGAAAAGAAGAGCAACGAGCTCGTGACTTATTTTTTGCTCTTTGGATTCCAGACTTATTTATGCAGCGCGTAAAAGAAAATGGTGAATGGACCTTGATGTGTCCGCATGAATGCCCTGGACTTTCTGATGTTCACAGTGCAGAATTCGTTGCTTTATATACAAAATACGAGCAGGAAGGAAAAGGAAGAAAAACTATCAAAGCACAAGACTTATGGTTTAAAATTCTAGAGTCTCAAATCGAGACAGGAACACCTTATATGCTCTACAAAGATGCTGCAAATTCAAAATCAAATCAGCAAAATTTAGGAACAATCAAATCCTCAAATTTATGTACTGAAATTATTGAATATACTGCTCCTGATGAAATTGCAGTTTGTAACCTTGCGTCCTTGGCTCTTCCCAAGTATGTTACGGAAGAGAAAACCTTTGATCATGATAAATTATTCGAGGTAACCTACCAGGCGACTTTGAATCTAAACAAAATCATTGATGAAAATTTCTATCCTGTTGAAGCGGCTAAAAATTCAAATTTGCGCCATCGACCAATTGGATTGGGCGTTCAAGGATTAGCCGACACCTATATTTTAATGGGCTTTCCATTTGAATCAGATGATGCAAAAAAATTGAATAAAGAAATCTTTGAAACAATCTATTATGCGTCAATGACAGCTTCTAAAGATCTATCAAAGGAACTTGGTCCCTACTCAACATACGAAGGGTCGCCAGTTTCAAAAGGTATATTTCAACCAGACATGTGGGGCGTTACTCCATCGACACGTTGGGAATGGAACGTATTAAAAGAAGAGGTGCTAAAATATGGTGTTCGAAATTCTCTTTTACTTGCGCCTATGCCAACAGCATCTACAGCTCAAATTTTAGGAAATAATGAATGCTTTGAGCCTTATACTTCAAATATTTATACACGTAGAGTATTATCAGGAGAATTTATTATTGTAAATAAGCACCTTCTAAAAGACTTGGTAAAAGCAGGATTGTGGAATAAAGATATGCGTCAGAAAATAATGACTGCAAATGGTTCTGTTCAAAATATAAAAGAGGTTCCACAAAATCTCAAAGCCCTTTATAAAACTGCTTGGGAAATTTCGCAGAAAGCTATTATAGAACAATCTGCTGACAGAGGGGCATACATTTGCCAAAGTCAATCCTTAAATATTTTCATGGAAAACGCCAATTTTGGGAAGTTAACATCAATGCACTTCTATGGTTGGGAAAAAGGACTAAAGACAGGAATGTACTACCTAAGAACAAAGGCGGCAACTGATGCTATTAAATTTACAGTTGAAAAAACCATTGCAGCTGAACCAGCATTTTTAGATGTTGAAACGCAACAAGCAGAAATCGCCTGTTCTTTAGATGATCCTGAAAATTGTGAAATGTGCTCTGGGTAATATTAAACCTAGTAAATTAGAACTTTTATTTCTTCTTCAGTTGCTCTTTAATGAAAAGCTCTAAAGCCGCAACCATAGATGGAGCTTTTGGATGTGGAGCATGAACATCTAATCTCAGATCGTGTTTTATTACAGCACTTGCAGTTGTTGGACCAAATGCAGCAATAGCAGTATTATTTTGTTTAAAGTCAGGGAAATTTACAAATAAGGACTTAATACCTCCGGGGCTAAAAAACACTAATATATCATAATATACATCCTCGAGATCTGAAAGATCAGAAGCTACAGTTCGGTAGAGAATAACTTTACTAAAGGGTATGCCCTGTTCTTCTAAGGTAGCAGGAATATTGTCGCGCAAAATATCAGTGCAAGGGAGTAAATATTTTTCAGTTTTATGTTTTTTCATGATATCGGTAAGCTCTAAAATGGTTTGCTTACCATAAAATATCTTTCGCTTCCTATAACTTACATATTTCTGAAGATACAATGCGATTGCTTCTGAAATACAGAAATATTTCATTGTGTCAGGAACTTCAAAACGTGTTTCTTTCGCTATTCGGAAGAAGTGATCAACTGCAACTTTTGAAGTTAAAATAATAGCTGTTTGTTCACTAAGATTTACTCGTTGAGATCTAAAGTCTTTTGAGTCAACGCTTTCAACCTTGATAAAAGGGCGAAAATCTATCTTTAATTTATACTTATTAGCTAAATCAAAGTAGGGGGACTTTTCTCCTTCAGGTTTTGGTTGTGAGACCAATATTGTTTTTATCGCCAAGGTAAACGCTAATTAAGTTATTTAAGCAGCTATAAAGTTCTAAAAATAAACTAAATCCTTGAGCACTAAATTGTAAAGTAACAAGGTTGGCATTATCTCTAAAGTGCAAAGATATAAAAATAAATAATACCATTTTATTCCAATTTTGTAACAAAGGAAAATACCTTTTATGTATCGGTATGCTAAAAGGGATAGTAAAGTAAATAAAAAAAAGGGGGAAAAGCTTTTTGTAAATTGTTGATTTAGAGACCAAATCAATCCAATAATTAAAAGCAATAAACCTCCTAAATGCCAAATTTGTTTTGTGAGATACCCCATTTCCTCAGAAACCATATGTTCTCCACTTAAAAGTGTTGCAAGGCGAAAACTTATTTGTTGAATAATAATTAAATAAGAACTTAAACACAGAGCATAAAATAAAGCTTCATTGACATAAACAAAATTTGTAAAAGCTAAAAAGAAACAAATTGTTAAGGAAAGAATAAAATTAATATTAAGAAGGATGGAAGTGCCAAAGCCGATTCGGTTTTCATCATTAAAATTGTTTTCAATCAATTTAAATCGAAAGAAACTCTTTGTAATACTTCTAAACAAATCTGAATTATTGAATTTACTTAGGGCAATTGTTGCAACACAAAAGAGTAAAATCGCCAATATTATTTTTATTGATTCATTGCCTCTTTCAGTAATTTGTAAACTAACTGCAATAATATTTGTTGTAATTTTCATCAAGAACAAAATTAAATAGAATATGAATACTACAGCCAATTTAAGAATTCCTTACTTTTGTAGCACAAAAATCATTCTTTAGAAATAAATTCAATATGAAAACAGACCTTTATAACCACCCAGACCACTATGCTATGGATGATTTATTATCCGAAGAACACAAATTAGTACGTGATGCTGCACGTGCATGGGTTAAGAAAGAAGTTTCACCAATAATTGATGAACACTACGAAAAAGCAACTTTTCCAATGCATTTATTGAAAGGTCTTGGTGAAATAGGTGCTTTTGGTCCTTATATTCCGGAAGAATACGGTGGTCCGGGATTAGATCAGATTTCATATGGCTTAATAATGCAAGAATTGGAGAGATGTGATTCTGGCTTACGTTCAACTGCTTCTGTGCAGTCTTCTCTAGTAATGTACCCCATTTGGAAATATGGTTCGGAAGAACAAAAACAAAAATACTTAAGAAAGCTAGCAAGTGGAGAAATGATGGGGTGTTTTGGGCTAACAGAACCAGATTATGGTTCTAATCCAGGTGGAATGATTAGTAATTTTAAAGATGCGGGAGACCATGTAATTTTAAATGGAGCAAAAATGTGGATTTCCAATTCTCCATTTGCTGATATTGCAGTTGTTTGGGCTAAAGATGAAACTGGGAGAATCCATGGATTAATAGTTGAACGTGGAATGGAAGGATTTTCAACACCAGAAATGCATGGAAAATTATCGTTGAGGGCTTCTGCTACGGGGGAATTAATATTTGATAATGTTAGAGTTCCAAAGACAAATATATTACCTGGTCGATCTGGATTAGGTGCACCTCTAAGTTGTTTGGATTCTGCTCGATTTGGAATTGCTTGGGGCGCACTCGGTGCTGCAATGGATTGCTATGATCAAGCCCTACGCTATTCAAAAGAAAGAATACAATTTAATGTTCCAATTGGAGCTTTTCAGTTAATTCAAAAAAAATTAGCTGAAATGATTACAGAAATTACAAAAGCACAGCTTTTAACACTTCGTTTAGGACAATTGCGCAATGAAGGAAAAGCAACAACAGCTCAAATTTCAATGGCTAAAAGAAATAATGTTGAAATCGCTTTAAATATTGCGCGTGAAGCACGCCAAATACATGGCGGAATGGGAATTACTAGCGAATATTCAATGATGCGTCACATGGCAAATTTAGAGTCTGTAGTAACGTATGAAGGAACTCACGATATTCATTTATTAATTACAGGAATGGAAGTGACCGGGATTTCTGCATTCACAAGAGAAATGCCCTAGTAGATATCTTCTTCGACATTTTTATCACCTCTTAATATTCTAATCCGTTTTATTGTTTCAGCACCGTAAAAACTTCCTTTGTAATCAATAGCTAGTTTTTTATAGTACTCCAAAGCTTTATCTTTATCTAATAGTATTTGCTCGTAAATGTCGCCTAATCTAAAAAGTGCATCATCTGCAAAAATATCCTTGGAATAAAATTTAATAATATCTTCGTAAAGCATGCAAGATTCAGCCCACTTTCCTTGCATTTCCATAGCTTTAGCTTTACGATATAGAATGTCATCTGCCAGTGAATGAAGAGGATAATTCAATTGGATACTGTCAAAAAGTGTGAATGCTTCTAAATATTTGTGCTGTTCAATAAGTAATTCTGCTGAAGAGAACCAAGTCATCGCTGTATAATTACTATCTAATCCAAAATTTTCTGTAATTGAAACGGATAAGTTCATAGCGTCATTTGCAATAATTTTAGAGGTAGATTCCTTCAGAATATTCAATTGACTCTGCGCAAAATCAAATTCGCCATCAAAATAAAAAATACGAGCGTTTTTATACTTTGCCTCATCGCCTATAGCTTCAAACTTAAAATCTTTATCTATTTTCATATAGAGTAGTGAGGCTTCCCAGATATCACCTTTCAGTACTTCAATGTCTGCTAACTGCATTTTTAGCTGAGCTCTTTGGATATCTGTTAAATTTTGTACTAAGATTGCATCTTGTAAAATTACTATTGCCTCAGCAGCACGATCTGCATAAAATGCTAAAATATGAGCCTGCTCATTTAAAATACCTATTGTAAATTTTGTCTTTCCAAGTCGAGCTATGACAGAATTATAATCTACTAAAGTAGCATCAATTTCATTTTGATTATAAGCTCTATTTGTTGTGAGCTCTATGAATCTAGAATTAAGTAATAGCTTTTGCCCCTCTATGTAATATTGATTATCTGAACCTAAGGTTATTATATAGTTAAAACAATTTCTTGCGATATCATAAGATTTATTCTCCAAACAAATATTACCTAAGTCTAAAACTCTAGAACCATCTCCCTGGATTCTTTTGTCTAAGGCAACCACTTGCGTAAATGCTGAACTAAAATTTTTATTTTGAACGAATAACCAAATAAGCATTTCAGAATAAATAAAATTTGAATTATCCGCTTGTATTTTTTGAAGTAAAATTTCTTTTAAAATTAAATAGTCTTTCCCATCACTTTTACTTAAATCAATTCGGGAGGAAATAGCATTTTGAATGGATTCAAACATAGATGGCTGCAAAATCAAGTAATCAATATACTCTTCTATCATTAAACGGTTATTTCCTGTTAGAGAATATAAATCTGCATATTGAAAATTGAAAGGGTAATAAGGAGCAATTTTTTTGCCTTTATCCAAGACTTTTTTTGCAAGGTCAAATTTTCTTTTGCCTACAAATAATTGGAATAGATTAATTATTTCTCCGGGATCTGCTGAAACAACTGAAAGTAATTCTTCGTAGACTTTAGCAGATTTTTGGGGCTCATCGATGTCTTCATAAAATTGACCCAACACTACTTGAATTTCCATGTCATTCTTATTCTGAGAAATGTACTTTTTAATGGTCTTTTCAGCGGTTTTGAAATCTTTTATTTGTATCAAGCACTCCAAATACCTTGTAAAATAAATTTTTGTGCTTTGTGAACTATATAGTTTTTCATAATATGACGTGGCTTTATCAAATTCGCCATTTGTAAAATAGTGCTGAGCCAATTGAATGTCTGTTTCTGATTGAGCGCTCAAAATAAACGAGCGAAGTAAAAAAGTAAAAATTATAAGGTTTCTCATAGTTATTTATCCTTAAATTTTTCTTCTAAACGAATTGAATAGTCATTTAATACAGGGTGTAAACTATCAAAAGCAATCGCAAATTCTTTCTTTTTATAAATGTACTCGTCCAATAAAATTTTAATTTTTTTTGTTTTATTCTTCTCAAAGTAAATGTACTCCTCATACTTTTCACGTTGCCCAAAGCCATTTAATACATCAGATTTAAGTTTTCTTAATGCTATTTTTTCTTCCCGTAATGCTAGTCTTATTTTTTCATAATCGCTCTCTAATATTATTAATGATTTTCGTGCTGCTTTATAGGAGTTCATTTTTTTAGCAAATTGATAATCTATTGTATCTGTAAAATAATAAGATTTTATTCTTTTTATTACAGTATAAACTCTTAATTTTTTTTCGGGGACATTATTAATTTTGTTTTGAGTGAGAGCTATTTTTAGTTTTTCAACTGAATTAGTTAACCCATTTATTTTTTTTACCTGTCTGTCTTTTTCAATATCAGAGCAGGAGAATAAAAAACTAAAAATGACTAAAAGAATACCAAAACGCATAGTTAAATAATTATAGAGTAAAAAACGAAATAAAGTCATATTTGTTTTAATCCAAAAATAAGTGTTTTGAAGTTAATTAATCGGATAATAAATGCAACATATAAAGGTAATCATTAAAGCAAGTGACCAACCGCTGTAAACTTCTAAAGGTGTGTGTCTTAGTAAAAAAAGACGAGAAGAAAGACAAAGGCCTGATGCAATAATTGCAATAGCAAAAAATAGGATGGGAAATCCACTATTTTCAAGCATAAAAACTGAAAGATACCCAACTAAAATTCCTGCTCCTCCCCCATGCAACGATATTTTTACCCAACGATTAATTATCATAAAAAGCAAAGTTACAATTGCGCCCGACAAAGGGAGAGCATAAAAATATTTTGGGAGAATATTATTTGGGGCCTTAAAAATAAATAAGGTAAAAAGAACCATGCAATAAGCAAACATAATTAAGAGGGGAAAATTGCGTTCTTTAGAATCTTCAATGTCTATTGTAGATATTATTTTTCGTTTGTGTAACAGATAGAATGATATTCCTGGTGCAAGTGCACTAAAAAGAAAAAAAATTATTAATAGTTGACCTTTTAGGTCTAATGGTATTTGATACATTCCTTTACCTGAAAGTGATAATTCTTCGCTAGGAATATATAAACTAAGATACAAACCGTAAAAAGGCATTAGTAAAGGCAAAAAAAGCCATGAAAAGATATGAGCTAGTGTTTTTTTCATTACATTTCTTTTCTCATACGTGCAACAGGAAAATTTAATTGTTCGCGGTATTTTGCAACTGTTCGCCGGGCAATATTGTAGCCTTTTTCATTTAATAAGTCCATTAATTTTTCATCTGTCAATGGTATTTTCTTACTTTCAGAATTAATTGCTTCTGATAAAATCTTTTTTACTTCTCTTGTAGAGACTTCTTCCCCGCTATCGGTAGAAAGCGATTCTGAGAAAAAATATTTTAATGGATAAATCCCGAAATTTGTCTGTACATACTTACTATTTGATACGCGAGAAATTGTAGAAATATCTAAGTTTACAATATCTGCAATGTCCTTTAAAATCATCGGTCGTAATTTAGCTTCATCTCCAGATAAAAAATAAGCAAATTGATAATTCATAATTGCATTCATCGTTAATAATAATGTTTGCTGTCTTTGTTTAATTGCATCAATAAACCATTTTGCACCATCTAATTTTTGGCGGACAAAAGAAACAGCTTCTTTATCAGATTTTGTCGTCTTTGCTCCCTCAGAATAAGAACGAAGCATGGATTCATATTCCCGACTAACTTTCAAGGATGGTGCATTTCGACTATTCAATGATAATTCTAAGCTACCATCAGTTTCATTAATTACAAAATCGGGTGTGATTTGTAATTGATTTTTTGCTGATTCACGTAAAGAACCTCCTGGCTTGGGATTTAATCTTAAAATTTCATTAATAGCATCTTTTAAATCCTTGTCTTCAATTTCAAGTTTAAGGGCTATTTTATCGTAATGTTTTTTTGTGAATTCTTCGAAGAAATCTTCTAGTATTTTTTTTGCTGTAAAACGTGAAATGTCCCCGTCTTGCTTACGATTTATTTGTAATAATAAGCACTCTTGTAAACTTCGGGCGCCAACTCCTGCCGGATCAAAAGTTTGAATAAGCCCCAAAATACTTTTCACTTCTTGTTCTGAGGTAATTACATTCATGGAAAATGCGAGGTCATCAACAAGAGCTTCTAAGTCACGATTTAAATAGCCAGATTCGTCCAAATTGCCGATTAAAATATCCGCAATTATAAATTCAGTTTCGTTTAAATCTAGTAAATGTAATTGCTCGCTTAGCTTTTCTTGAAAACTTTGTTCCCCAGAAAGAGGAATAACTCGTTCTTCATCATCCTTAGATTGATTGTTTGCATTTGTTTTATAATCTGCAATATCATCGTCTATGTAGACCGAAAGATCGAATTCATCGTCTGTATCATTTTCTTCTGTATCATCTTGATTGTCAAACTCATCTTCAAGTTCATCTGACCCCTCCTCTAATGCTGGATTTTCCTCAATCTCTTGTTTAATGCGCTGGTCTAATTCCATTGTTGGAACTTGCAACAATTTCATTAATTGAATTTGCTGCGGCGAAAGGCGTTGTTCGAGTTTTTGTGAGAGAAATTGTTTTAATGCCATTGTGTTTGCTCAATACACTCAAAGATAAGTTATTTTGTGCATTTTCCCATTGACTGTGGGATTAATTTGCAATCTTTTGCTTGATTACCTGATATATTTCCCAAGTTGAGCGATCATATACATAAACCAAAATATGCATGTTGGAAGCATTATAATTTCCATCTAATTGATTCGGAACTACAAAACTATAATTTACGTAGTATTTACCATTTATTAAATCTGAATTTTCAAGAATTCTTCCAAACGCTTGATTATTAAGATTTCCCCTATGAATGTCGCGGTGTATATAATTTTCATTGTGTGAATTATCACTCATTTTTTGATCCCCCACCAATGAATCTTCAATTATGTAGGCAACTATCCCCAATTCATTTGACAATGATTGATTTAATTTTTCTACCTCAACATGCAAGAAAGCACCTTTTGTTTCCGCATAATAATTCAATTTTGATTGGATATTTACATTTAAAACATTTTCCGTAAGCTGGGTGCTAACCATTGACGACCAAGAATTAGGACCTTGAAAAATAGAGCCATTTGTTACACGATTTATAGTTCCTCTTGGATTTCCTGGAAATCCACCATCATTTGTACCGAAATAAGTGCCAATCTCCAAGCCTTCAGGATTTGTGAAATCTAATGGGTAATTTGGTGGATCTATTTGCTGAAAATCGCCAAGACCTGTTGGTCCTGCATGAATAGAAGTTGTAAAAACACGGGTAGGATTTGCTAAATGTAAAGAATGAGCAAGTTCTGCAGCTGCAGGACAAAACACACATTTATGTCCAGTAAAATCTTCAATTAAAATAGCGCGATTATTATTTGTGTTGGGCATAAATTCTGGCCACTCATTTGCAAGATAGTCACTCCAGTTTCCTGGATAAAGTGTTGTATCTAAATCTAAAACTTCAACTTCAGGATACGGATTTGAAACTCTGTCACAACTACAAAAAATAAGTGTAGAAAGAATTAAACAACTAAAAAACAGACTTTTCATAGTTAAAAACTTTGCGTGAAACTGAAGGTTAAACCATTATTAGCAGGAACAAATCGGCAGACTCCACCAACACAAAATAGACCTGCTCTTTGGCGACCATAGGAAACTGTAAATCGTGTTGCATCTTTAATATAGCCGCAAGTTATTATTGGATAATGTATGCGTTTTGATTCTATGGGATTCCCATAATTGTATTGATTCATAAAACTGAAAAAATAACTCGGCGAAATACTGTATTCGACCAATATTGTTGCCCAATTCCCCTTGTCTTTAATAAGACCATTTTCTTTTTCGACAAACATTCCTTGAAGCTCGGTGCGAATAGAATGTGTCTTATTAATTTTATATGCTGTCTCTATGACGCCAACATGAGATGAAAGAATCCCCGCTGCATCATTTGATATTTTTGCAACGTCATTATTGATTGTAATGTTAAAGTATGAAAAAATGAAACTCAGATTTTTATTGATTTTTTTTGTCACATTAACATTTATATCTCTCCAATATAAACTATCACTTTTATCAAAGGGTCTCGTTATGTAGGCAACACCTGTCGAGTCTAGAGGATTAATGGATGAGGTGTGTTTTATTGGTTGATATGTCGTAGAAACATTAAAATTGATTGAAGTTCCATATTTACCGCCAATTTTCGTTCCTTTTTTAAAGGTATAAAGAACATCTCCTTGAAAAGCTACTTCTCCTAAAAGCTGTGTAACATAAGGATATAAAGTTGAAACAAGATTATAGGTATGTGTTTTGTTTAAGGAGGGCAAATAATTTATCAGAACATCTTGTAAGTCTTTCGTTCGGTCTGAGCGGTAGCTCATATTATCAACGGATTTACCCGATAACAATATTCCAAGACCTTTTTTTGTATAACTAAGGTTAAAAACAGAGGCATGACCGTAATTGTAAATTTTAGAATTATCATTCGAAGGGTCTTGTTCTTTAATGATGTATTCCCCATCTAAGGTTACGTTTTTATAACGAAATTTAGCTCGTGCTCCATAAGCTCCTACATTTTTTGGTAAGATAAGCGATGGATCATCGTCAACCTGAAATTTACTTACGAAAGATGTCCCAAGAACCATTGTCAACGGAAAATCCTCTAATTTTTTAACAGCCTCGTTTAAGTTAATTTCTCCATCAACACCACGTACAATCCCATCTCCATAAATTAATTTCCCTTGTTGAAAGGATAAGCGTTGGTAACCATATACCCCTTTTAAAACAACTCCGCTTTTTGGTCTGACAATAAGCCTCATTCCATCTAATAAATTATCATAACCTAAAGCGCGATCTTCATAAGCTCTTAACGCCAACCCACTTCCAAATTGCTCGTAAAAAGTTCCAAGGGTTAAATCTACTAAATCATTTGCATATCCAACATAACGCATACCAATTCCGGTACCATCAAAACGATTTGGATATCCTTGAATTCGAGGTAAGTAAGATTCTACACGCAGACCTGCTTTGAACTTTCCATGCGTGTAAAAAACATTCATGTATGAATTAATAAGTCCTTTTTGATCTGGCTGAGTTGCTCCTATTAAGCTATCATTATTTAAATATTGAAAAGTG
>Ga0208223_1000108_pt1 | contig 21517 bp, 22 predicted proteins | sample LakMenE07Oct09ns_FD_150678 | JGI IMG/M metagenome (GOLD analysis project Ga0208223, IMG submission 150678) | Freshwater microbial communities from Lake Mendota, WI - 07OCT2009 deep hole epilimnion ns (SPAdes) | ecosystem: Environmental > Aquatic > Freshwater > Lake > Epilimnion/Euphotic zone ...
AAAATTAATATTCAATTCATCAGCGATATTCTGTATCGACTGACCATTTCTTCGATTATAAACTTTTAACAACGCTTGTTCTTTAAACTCTGAAGTATATCTTTTTGTATAAGCTCTCATCTCAATTCTCAAATATTATTTAATAAAAATATTTGAGGCGACAACTATCCTGATTCAGGGGGATAAACACATCAAGAGCATATTAATATTTGCGATTGTAAATATTAACAATTAACAATATTAATATGCTTCAATTATTATATAATACTTATAAATCAATTAATTACGTACTATAATACATATAATGATGGCTATTTTCAATATGTATAGTAATTATGTGATATCAATATTTTAATGCCTTTAAAAATTTTTGATAAATAGATATAACTTATCAAAAACACCTATGAGGTCTATATATTATGCAATTACTAAGCATTCCCGACGTACTTAAGAAATTAAATATTTCGAAATCATATTTGTATAAATTAATGCGAAATGATGAATCCTTCCCTCGTCCAGCAAAATTTTCAAAGAGAAATACTGTATTTAATAATGAAGATATTGAAATATGGATATCTAAGAAATTTAAAGAATATAAACAAATCGATTTGTTTGAACATCATCAACTAATCGAGGGTATATGATGAATAAGCAATATATTGAAGATTTGAAATTTATTCGCAATGAATTGAAATTCATGATTAATATTCACGATGATGAAAACCTGAAAGTTATTCAGGCATTTGGTGTTAGTAAATTTGCTAATGAACTACGGGATTGGAATTTTAGTGATAAAAGTATCTTTCAAAATCTAAAAAAATGAAATAGCTGTAAAATTGTCCGTTTTTTCTGAAACCCACGAAATACGAGGGTTTCAGAGGAGTATTTTTAAATTTCTCTATCGTATACCTGCTATATCTATATTTTCTAATAATGATAAATATATGATAATTCTGAAAAGAATGAAATATGAATGATTAATCCCCCTGCTTTGCAGGGGGATTTTTATATTAATCTCTATTCTCTATCGATTTTATAATATGAATTATTTTTATATAAATAATATGTACTATTATTATCTTCATTATTATCGATAATATTATTATCTATTAATTTCTTCTTATTATTAATCATTTTCATAGTACCAGAGTATATTATTAAATTTCGTTTATCTATCTGATTTATATAACTTTCTATAAAATTTAGATTATATTTTGATAAGTTGATTGTTTTAGTTGCATAGCTTGCGAAGTATGCAGATTGCTGTGTAATACTACTTTCTGAATTATTTTTAATATGTTTGATATGAACACTGATTTGATAATCATCGTTAATTGAAATATTTAATGATTTCTTCCAAATTTTCAATAATTGTTGATTCGATACATAATTTTTCGTATGTAAAAACGATTTATGAACGTGTAAAATGCAATGAAAATGCGGATTGACCTTGTTAAATTCTTTGCTACTGGCAATTTCTAGTGATTTAAAATACCCACAATCTTTATAATATTTACCCCTCACGCCAAAATATGGTGCAAACTCAGGTGTATTGATTAATTTAGTCCAGCCATGGTTTAGTTCATTTATGATGTCTGATAGCTCATCAACATGACAATGCTTCATCGTCAATGTTAATGATACAAAAATATTGTCGGGGTATTTCTCTTGTAACTCATCGCAATTACCATAAAACTTAGCAGCAATTTTCTGTTTGTTGCGATACGAAGTCAAATTTTCAGCACGAACGTGCGACAAATTTAGACGTTTAACACGTCCATTTTTTTCGTCAATCTCAATTATTCTGCCACTCTCAGCTATGCGCATTCCAAATTTTTTGATTCTTTCATTATTAGATTGCAACATCAATTCTGCCAGTTTCTCATCTTCTTCTTTCAATTTTGCTATCAGCTTTAATTCATCATCAATTGATTTCTTCGCATATTTTGATTGCTTGACCTTCTTCATCACACACCTTCCGTTAAAAAGATGTATTTATAAATATTTATGAGTATGTGTGAGAATTTCTCAGATATGCCTGAATATTGCATTTAAAGCCCCTCTAGGGGCTTTAAATGGCTTAGCAAGCATTAGTGGAACAATTGGGCATTGCGCGACGTCTGGCGCGTTTTTTGATGTATATTTTTATATTATTACTTATACGCACTTATAAAAACACATGGAGACGATTTAAAAGCATAAATACTTTCTTTTAATATTTTTCAATTGACGTCAAAGAGTAGAAAGTTAGCAATGACATTATCAAAATCTAATAATGCTAGACTTCGAAAATACGCAATGCGTATCAAGAATTCATCTTTAAAGATTTTGATAGATGATAATGATGTAAATATTAAAGTTATAAATTATTCTCATCGTCAAAAGACGTGGCCTTAATGTATTTTAAAGTTGAAAAACTATTTCTGTTAATTTTTAGTATATTTTATATTATTTTAGCATGATTTTTTGTTATATTTTTCATTAACTTAGATAACAATAAAGCTACAAAATCGGTGTATTAAGCTACAAAATCGGTGTTAACTAAGCTACAAAATCGGTGTTAACTAAGCTACAAAATCGGTGTATTAAGCTACAAAATCGGTGTATTAAGCTACATATATATTTAAGTAGCTTTATATGCTAAACTGTCTGAAATGTGACTACATTAGTCTTGGTATATGAAACATAAGAATCTAACAGTATATAAATCAAATAGTGTCATTGAAGCAAGCTTTAGGTTAAGTTTAAATGAACAACGCGTACTGTTAGTTTGCATCAGTAAAGTTAACAGTATGTGTGAACTGTTAGAAAGTGATGAATTTGAGCTTTCTGCACGTGATTTTGCAGACCTATACGGGATATCGCAAGACAGGGCATATAGTGAATTGCAGGAAGTATCTAAGAATTTATATCAACGTTCTCTAACAATTTTAGAACCTTACCCTCATCGCCCTAAAATACAAAAAATTGAAACCCGATGGATTAGTTCAATCAGTTATCTGCCGGAAGATGGGAAGATTATACTGAGATTCGCCAAGGATATTCTGCCATTCCTATCGTTATTGAAAGGTCAATTTACCCGTTATAAGCTAGAATCCGTCGGAAAAATGAAATCTGTGTACGGAATTAGATTGTACGAACTTTTAGCGCAATGGAAATCGTGTGGAAAACGAGAAATTGAATTGGATTGGTTAAAAAAACAATTGCAATTAGAATCCGGCTACGACCGTATGAATAATTTAAAAGCACGCGTGATTGAGCCTGCGGTAGCAGATATTAATTTACATTCGAATTTCAATGTAGCTTGGTCACAAAGAAAAACCGGACGGAAAATTACACACTTGTTATTTGAATTTTCAGAAAAGGATAATACAAAATCAACATTAGCTAAAAAAGAAAGAATCACAAATAACAAAAAACAAGTTAATAACCTTGATTATTTTGCTGAAATGAGAATGAAATTTGGCGAAAAACTACCCCAAAATGCGATTCCTGAGCACATTATGATGTTGTTAAAAGAGCAAGGACGTTGGTAATTCTAATGCAAATGGATGTTATATATTCCATAATGATTTTTCTATAGTGCTTTAGTTATAAATCATTTTTTAAATATTCGTTTCCATAGTTTTCCGCTGTTACTTGTGTTTTGTACAACCTCAGAACTAGATGGGGGTGGTAGTAGACGTCTATAATCTTCAATTACTGAAGTCAGTATTTGTTTATCATTTTTTAATTCATTTACAATATCATGCAATGTGTCTATTTGTTTTTGATAATTTGATATTATCATATTATCAATAATGTCACTTTTTTTATCAATTTGATAATTATCATTGATATCAACTGCTTTTAACTCTCCATAAACCCTGATAAGTTCAGATGTGTCAATACCGTTTCCGGTTTTACTAAGCTTCCCAGATTTTATATGCCTGTAAATTGTTGCAGTCCCCTTCCCACACAATAAACCTGCTTGTTTAAACGTTACAATTGCCATATTTTATACAATTCTCATGATATATCATTTTATATTATCATTATGAAAAATGATAATATACTTTGTCAATAACAATTTGACGAGGTATATCTGTAAAAAATCATGTATATTCATCATATCCATTGTCTTTTAAAGTAGACAATTTAAGAGACATTTATTCGGTTTAAAATATTGGACACGGTAGATGGATGCCAAGCACCCCCTCTCACGGTTTTCACGCCCAGTTCATTGAGTTTATCTGCGATAGATTGTAAGGTTAATCCACTTGCCTTGTAGCTTACGATGGTACTCATCACATTGCTTGCAAAGTCATCCGCATTTTTACGGTTGGTTACATTACTACGCATCCTTGCTTCATCTAAATTCGTGGGATTACCCAGCTTTCTACCACTATCTTTAAGCACCTTCAAGGCACATTTAGTACGAGAACTAATAAGTTCACGTTCTTTTTCACTGAGTGCGGCATAGAGGTGCAACATGAACGGGTCTGCATCTTTGCCAAGTTGCGTTACGATGAACTTAACCTTTTGTTCCATCAAGCCACTGATAAAAGATACATTGCGTCCTAATCTATCGAGTTTGGACACCATGAGTACTGCACCCTCCTTTTTTGCATGTTGCAATGCTTTAGCTAGGATAGGTCTTTTATCAAGGGCATCTTTGCCACTACCCGTTTCTACTTCACTGTAGTGGGTTATCACTTCATAGTTTTCGGTGCTGCAAAATTCCAGTACAGTGCTGAGTTGGGATTCTAAGCCAAGTCCACTCTTACTTTGCTCTTTCGTCGATACTCTAGTGTAAATGATGGCTTTCATAATGAATAATTTGGCTGGATGATTACGTTTTACAAATTATAAACGGTCGTTTGTAGTTTGTATATCATAAGTTCTCATAGAGTTTCATACGTTATACACGCCTAAAAATAACTGAGTGCCCCACTAGTGCCCCGCGTAATAAAAATTATCTCTACACGTCAATGAATTAAAGGCTTTAAAGGTTTAATAAATCGCATTAGTAATGCGGTGTTCTAAAAAATGTCGTTTTTAACGCCTAAAAATCCGATTGAATTCTGTTGATTATCCTTTTTTCTATCCGTTCAAACAAGACACGAATTCTTGTTTGAGGAATATTCCTCACCTATAAGCCCATCTTTATTGCGATTCCAATAGGTTTTTTGCTTCAATTTCTGTACCATCAAAAGAACGGATAAGAACCCTAAAAAGAACGAAACAGAACGATGCCAAAATTCACGTTATCACAAACCGCAAAAGAAACTGGAAAAAGCAAATCTCTTATTCATAATGCCATTAAAAGCGGTAGGTTATCTGCATATAAGCGTGAAGATGGAATTTTTGAAATTGATGCTTCTGAATTGTTCAGAGTATTTGAAAAGAACGTTTAAGAACGCCAAGAAGAACCCATAATCAGAACCGAATCAGAACGGTTAGAACGCCTGTTATACGAGCAGAAAATTGATTCGTTAGCCCAACAGTTAGAACGTGAAAAACAGTTTAACAGGGAGCTGTTATCGAGGTTAGATAGTGAAGCCGAAGAACGCCGAAAACTGACCTTGTTACTTACGCATCAACAAGAACGATCTGAAAACTTTGATAAAATTCACAAAGAAAATCAATTATGGAAAAAGATATTCAAGAAATGATAGTGATTGTAGAACCAATTTTAAACCGTTTGATTCAATGTATTTAATATGTAGATATTATAACTTATAAGTAGTAAACTCTACATTATGAAAATGATATTACTTATTCTTTCTTTGCCAACTGAAAACGCAACAATCCGAATGCGTATTTGGCGAAATCTTAAAACCTCTGGTTCTGCGGTGCTTCGAGATGGTGTTTATTTAATGCCTAATCGAGACGCTTGCCGTAATACATTCGATTCAATTGCTGTTGATGTTATTGAAGCAGGTGGCATGGCTTATGTAATCACAATTGAAGAATCTGAGAATTCCCGTTTTATTGAACTATTTAACCGTTCCGAAGATTACAAAAATTTATGTGGCGATATTGAAAAAAACAATAATAACCTTTCAACTGACACTGCAAATGAAGTTCTAAAACAATGTCGTAAGTTGCGTAAAGTATTTGAAAATCTAGTTGCAATTGATTTTTATCCAACTGAAATACAACAACAAACCGATGCAAAGTTAAAAGAACTAGAATTATCAATTGTTCGCGTGCTTTCACCAAATGAACCTCATTCGATAGAGCGTGTTATCAATAGTTTTTCTACTTCTGATTTCAAACAAAAAGTGTGGGTTACTCGTCAGCATCCTAAGATTGATAGATTAGCGAGCGCATGGCTTATCAAGCGTTTTATTGATTCTCAAGCTAAATTCCTATGGCTATCTTCCGTAAATGATGTTTTACCAACTCAAATTGGATTCGATTTTGATGGAGCAACATTTAGTCACGTTGGTAATCGCGTTACATTTGAAGTTTTATTAGAGAGCTTTAATCTTCAAAAACCTGCTTTAAAACGAATGGCTCAGTTAGTTCATTATCTTGATATTGGTGGAACATCTGTACCAGAAGCAGTTGGAATTGAAACAGTCTTGTCAGGGCTTTGTGAAGTCATTACTGATGATGACCAATTGTTAGAAAATGCCAACACCTTATTTGATGCACTGCTAATGGCTTTTGAAAAATGAAAACGAAGAAAAACATTAAGAAACGATCACCTACGCAATCGCACAAATTGAATTCATTCCCTATAAGTTTTTGGGAAGCGTTTTGTTTTTGGTTAAAGATGGGATGCGTTAGTTTTGGTGGTCCTGCTGGTCAAATTGCCATTATGCACCAAGAATTAGTTGAAAAACGGCGTTGGATTTCAGAAAAACGATTTTTACACGCACTTAATTATTGTATGTTGTTGCCAGGTCCTGAAGCTCAACAATTAGCAACGTATTTAGGTTGGTTAATGCACAGAACAAGCGGTGGCATTATGGCGGGTGTGTTGTTTGTTTTGCCGTCATTGTTTCTTTTGATTTTACTTAGTTGGGTGTATTTACGATTTGGTAATTTACCAACAATTGCAGCGTTACTTTACGGAATCAAACCTGCCGTGACAGCGATTGTATTATTTGCCGCTTATCGCATAGGTTCAAGGGCATTAAAGAATTGGTTTTTGTGGATATTAGCTACAAGTTCATTTTTGGCAATCTTCGTTTTGAATGCGCCATTTCCAGCTATTGTTTTAAGTGCTGGATTGCTTGGTGCAATTGGGGGGAAATTCGCCCCTCAGTATTTCTCTATTGGTGGACACAGTTCATCACAAAAAAGTTATGGTGAAGCACTGATTGATGACAATACACCCATTCCTGAACACGCAAAATTTAGTTGGTTGCAGTTTATAAAAATTGTGATTGCTGGCGTTCTTTTGTGGAGCAGTGTAATAGGTTACTTGTGTTGGCAGTATGGTTGGAATGGCGCATTAACACAAATGGCATGGTTTTTTAGCAAAGCAGCTTTGCTGACTTTTGGTGGTGCTTATGCCGTTTTGCCTTATGTATATCAAGGAGCGGTTGAGCATTATCACTGGTTAAATGCGGCTCAAATGATGGACGGTTTAGCATTAGGTGAAACAACACCTGGTCCGTTAATTATGATTGTGACATTTGTGGGTTTTTTGGGTGGGTGGAATTCATTACCTCTTGATTCTGATTCGTTATTGATGACAGCTACAATTGCAGCATTAGTTGTGACCTATTTTACCTTTTTACCTAGTTTTTTGTTTATTTTAGCTGGCGAACCGTTGATTGAATCAACGCATGATAATTTGAAATTTACTGCTCCATTATCTGCAATTACAGCAGCGGTCGTAGGCGTTATTTTGAATCTAGCTGTCTTTTTTGCACAACATATATTTTTGCCTAATGGTTTAAATGGTCAGTTTGACATTATAAGCATCATCATTTCAGCCAGTGCATTGTTAGCATTGGTACGTTATAAAGTTGGTGTTATTTCAGTTATTGCTGTTTGTGGGTTGTTTGGGATGGTATGGAGATTATTTATGTGAAACTCCATAACACGTTTTAAAAGTAACCATCACTAAAAACATATCAATTTTATATGCAACTTTTTTGGAGTAATCAACTATGACAACACGTCGGGATTTTTTACAAAGCACTGTAGCCATTGCGGGTGGCTTGGCTTTAAGTAGTTTTTCACAAGCAAAAGAAAATAGCTCAGAAACGATTTACACACCAAATAAATTGACCGATGCACAGGGAAAATATTTTTTATTACCGTTGCCTTACTCTTATAACGCACTCGAACCTGTCATTGATGCTAAGACGGTAGAGTTGCACTATAATTTTCACCATAAACCTGCTGTTACCGCCGCAAATAAAGCGGAAGATAACTTATCGGTTGCGCGAGACAACAACGATTTTACATTAGTCAAACATTATGAAAAAGAGCTAGCATTTAACTTATCTAGCCATATTTTGCATACACACTATTGGGATAATTTATCTGGCAAAGGTGGCGGCATTCCAAAAGGTAATTTACTTAAAGCAATTGAAAATAATTTTGGCTCTTATGACAAATTAAAAACACATTTAGCTGCCGCAACAATCTCAGTTGAAGGAGCTGGATGGGGAATATTGGGGTATCTTCCTGCTAGTGGAAAATTGATGGTTTTACAATGTGAAAATCATCAAAAATTGACTGCCTGGGGCGTTATTCCCATTTTGGTACTTGATGTTTGGGAACACGCTTATTATCTAAAATATCAAAATCGTCGTTCTGAATATGTGAATAATTTATTTGACATTATAAATTGGAACACTGTTGAACAACGATTCAATGGTGTTCTTTAACAAACGAAACTCCAATAATAAAAGCGATTAAGCCGTTGTTAGTTTTGAAATTTATGTTATTGGGAATCATTTTAGACTGAAAGTCAGTAAGCATAAGGCTTCCACGTGATTAAAATCTCTTAGCGTACGTTTTCGCCTCGTTAGTATTGGAACCCCTTTATGATTTTGATTGCAGATTGTTCTGCTCTTATTGCTTTATCAACTTGCCAGCAGTTGAATTTATTAGACGAACTCTTTTGTGAAGTGAAAATCCACCGATTAACAACGTCATCATTGTTTGCATGGATTGATTAAAACGATTTTGAGCTGATTCGTATAATTTTTGGCTGGTATTCATTTGAAACTTTGACAGCGTTTCAATGTCACTGGAAACGGCGTTAAAAAGTGGACGTACTTTTGTGACAACCAATTCTTTTGCTTTCTCTGAATCATTTGCGCGTAACGCCGCCATAGTGGCTAATAAACCTTGTTGCACAAATTGTTTGCGATTTGCGGCAAATTGGTCAGCAAGTGCTTTTTCTTCTTGATTTAATGAGGTTGACGAATACGTTTTCCATAATTCGGTAATATCAGCGATATTTTTTTCAATTTGCGTGGTATTTGACGAAATCAAAGCGGAGTCCACTAAACACGCGGTAATTAAAATTCGATTTTGCAGTAATAATTTTTGAATGGTGCTGATTTGATATAACGGAATTTCTTTTTCTTCATAAACAATACGAAGCGAATCATTAGTTTTATTCACATTGTAAAGACCGCTTAACGAGGCAATTAAAAACAACGTAGCTAACATCGAAATCACAGAAATAATGCGCGTTTTGATAGATGCCATTTTGAAAAAGTCGAATCGTCGCATGAAACTATTTTCGATAATTTCACCACGTTCAACTTTTAAATTTTTTGCACCTTGTTTAATTAAGCGATACGCATTTTCAGTATGTTCAATTTGTTTGGGGTTTGCCTTTTTGCGAACAGCCATGTAACCAATATGTTTTCCATGTTCATAATCGGGAATAATGTTGGCAATGCCCCAAAAATAACTGCCATCTTTGCATGAACTTTTTATCACCCCAACCCAAGGTTGTTGAGCTTTCAAGCATTTCCATAAATCGTCAAAAACTTCTTTTGGCATATCGGGATTATCTACAATGCTGTGATGCTTGCCGATAAGTTCTTTTTCGTCATAGCCGCTGATACGAAGAAAATCAGGACAGGCGTAAGTAATCATGTTGTTCAAATCGGTTCTAGTCACAGCTGAATCTTGTTCGGTTAGAACATATTCGGTTACGTTGGTCATAAATTTACACCTTGTTATTTTAGTTATTTAGTGCGTCATCAATCGGCAGAAACGGTTAAAAATGAAAAGTTTTATGCAAAAATCATAATTTAAGTCGATAAAATTTTATCGTTCAGTGCGCTAATTAAATCGGTTTGAAAAACCATTCCAACAAGCCTATTTTCGTCATTCACAATCGGAATTTGTTGATGTTTTTGTGTTGAAAATAATTGAATTAAATCGGTGATTGGCGCAGTTTCTGATAAAGAAATGACGTGTTTATTCATAATGTGACCAACAACTTCAGGTTTATGAGTTGTCACATCAGGTGTTCTGCGAATAAACGCTAAAAATTTTTCTTGAAAATTAACGTAAGGCGACATTTCAACAAATTTAAAAAAATCTGCCCACGTCACGATACCAATAATACGATTGGCTTTATCAACAACGGGAATCGCCTTTAATTTTTCATGGTGCATTTTTTGCCAAGCTATCTCCACTTCATCACCGTATTCAACGGCAACAATTTCTTTGCTCATAATGTCAGCGCAAGTAATTTCGCCATGCAAGCGTTCTAATTTTTGTTGTTCTGCACTTAACAGCAATTCATGTAATTTAGTGACGTTCACATCAATAAATTCACCGCCTTTTTTCAAGGCTTGTTGCACGTCTTGTTGTGATAAACGGCTTTCACTTTTGGGAATAATAGGATTAAAAGATTGCGGATAGTCGCGTTTTAAACACGCACGATTGATGATTATCACCATAATCAGCATGACAAAAATGTTGATTAAAACGGGCGTTAAAACGAAGTTATAACCAAGTTCGATAAATGTTGCGCCGCCGATAACAGGAACTAAAGCGGTTGCTGCACCTGGTGGATGTAAACAACGCAAACAAAGCATTGCAAAAATACTCGTGCTAACAGCAAACGCACAAGCTAACCAAAATGGCGTGACATATAACGCGCAAGTCATTCCTGTAATTGCTGAAATTAAATGTCCGCAAAAAAATGACCAAGGTTGGGCAAATGGGCTAAGTGGGGCAAATAACAAAATAACAACTGATGCGCCCATTGATGCAAGCAACACAGGCGAATTAGGTGCTAAATATGCGGAACTGCTGACGATAACAAAAACACAAAAAAAGCTAGACGTAATTAAAATAACGCCTTCTTTAAAGGTTAAATTACCAGCGGGTGGAATGAATTGCGTGAAATTTGCGAAAGAAAAAATCGACATTTTCTTTCAAGATAAAAACGCATCAGTGTAAATTTCTTTTAATGATGCGCCTTGCATATATGCCATTTTTTTTGTTTGCAAAACCATATCAGGTTGACCGCATAAATACACTCGCCAACGGTCTAATTTAATAAATTTTTCTAACGCAATTTGATTTGCGCGACCTTTTGTATATTTACGACTTTTCACTTCGCCCGATAAACAAGGCGTGTAATGAAAATTGGAATGATTTTTTTCCATTTCGCGCAACTTATCTTCAAAATACAACCCTGACGCATCACGGCTACCGTGAAATAAGTGAATTTTGCCGATGTGATTGTGATTTTCTAACGCATCTCGAATGATGCCGTAAAGTGGCGCAAGTCCTGTTCCTGTACCAACCAACAATAAAGACTGCTCACTTTTTCCTTCTACATAATGACAACTGCCTTGTGCGTGTGAAACACTCAGTAGCATTCCAATTTCTAATTCGTCTGCAACAAAGCGACTAAATTGTCCGTTTGGCAAAATCCGAATATGAAATTCTAGCTCGTGTGTTGAATTTGGAATGTTGGCAATTGAATAACTGCGAATTACGCCCGCTTCATTTTTTAAATTAACGAATTGCCCAGCAAAAAATGCTAATGGTTCTTTTGATTTTAATTTCAGAAAAATGACATTTTCTGATAATGGTTTCTTTTCAATGACTTCACTTTCAAGCCATGTCGTGCCTGTATTTGGCAACTCGATTGTCATGTCATTTTCAGGAATGCAAATACAAGGTAAAAAATAATTCTGTTTTTGTTGGGTATCTTTTAAACCCACTTGTGATTTTTCAGACGGGGTATTTTCAAGACTACGCATTAAACAACACTGACACGCTCCCGCTTTACAGCCATAAGGTACTTGCTGATTATTTCGTAACAAGGTGTGTAAAACGGTTTCATCGTTTTCAGATTCAAAAAATTGGTCGTCGAATTTAATGCGTGTCATGAGTTTTACCTTTTTTATTTGCCTAAAACGTCAGCACGAGTGGTTTCTGCAAGCGCGTCAACTTGGTCAATCAAGTTTTGTGCTACGCCTAATTCAGCAAGCGTCGCTTTTAAGTTTTCCATTACCGCATCGAAATGACTGTCATCTAAGCCCATTTTGACCAATTTCGCGTGACCATCACGCATATCTTTACCTGTGTAATTTGCAGGACCACCGAAAGCCATTGTTAAAAAGGCTTTTTGTTTTGCGGCTTGTTTTTCCATATCAACGCCGTCAAAAAAACGGTTGATGCGGTGGTCAGCCAACACTTTGCGGTAAAAAATATCAACCGCCACATCAACAGCCCCTTCACCACCAAGTTGTTCAAATAACGTGGCATTTTCTGTATTTAAGGTATCGCTCATTGTGTAACTCCTAGAAATTATTGTTATAAAAATGCTTGAGCCTTATGCTCAAAAATAGTTTATAGCAATGTTTTGACTTATACAATACAATAGTTATATAAACTAATTATTTTAAAACTGTTTGGATTTAAAAATATGAACAAAATTAGTCAACGACAACACGAAATTCTGGAACATTTTTTAGCCCACAAACAAGGTTTGAGTATTGAAGAAATCACCGATGTAATAGGTATTTCACGCACCGCAATTCAACAACATTTTATTGCGCTAGAAAATGACGGATACATTGAAAAAAATACGTTCGATAAAACGGCTGGCAGACCGCTGGCACGTTATGCCATTACCGATAAAGGCATCAACCATTTTCCGAAACACTATGCGTTTTTAGCAGATTTGATGTTGGAAAATTTACTCGAAACCATTTCGAGTGAAGACGGTGAAATTTACATGACAAAATTGGGGGGGAAACTTGCTGGGCAATTACACCAATTTGCAGGAAAAACCTTAGATGAGCGTGTGCCAATACTGGTTGAAACCATGAATGATTTGGGTTTTGTTGTGCAAGAAACCGAAAATGCAGAAGGCAAAAAATGCCTGCAAGCGTGTAACTGTATTTATCACGATTTGGTACAAAAATATCCGCAAATTTGCCAATTTGATTTAGCGTTAATGAAAACAACACTCGGCGAATCCGTTGAACTCACGCGCAATATGGCAAAAGGCGATAGCGTGTGTGAGTTTTTAATCTCACATTACGAGTAAAAAATGATTCAGCCTGTCGCAATGCAAGACTTTTTTATCACCTTCTTTTCATCTGCTTTGATTATTCTCGCGGGCGCAAGTTACGCGCTGCTTTTCGCGTGGTCAAAAGTCAATGCAAACTTTCGCATCAAAATTGCCGCTTATGTTTCCTATATTGTGCTGATTGTCGCAGTCGTTTTATTAACTCGTGCCGCAAATTTTACGGGTTATTGGCTCTCGCTTTCAGCCGTTATGGTCGTTGGTTATTTTTTTGCACCTATCGGGATTTGGCATTTATGTGTGAAAACACACGCTGAAAACCATCATAAAACCTTGGAGGAAAAATTATGAATGAAGAAAATCCCTTGTGGGCAAGTGAATCATTCTGGAAAAAAGTCGCCATTTGGGTCACGGCAGGCTCATTTATTATTTTGGTCGTTTTAACCTTTGATTCATTAAGCCAAACCGAAGTTGGCGGCAAACGGGTTCAGGCTTACAGCGTTATCAACAAGAAAATCGATTACGTCTACAAAGAAGATTTACACAAATTTATGCCTGTGATTGGTGAAACCGAATTGTTATTCGGACAAGAATTCACCGAAGAAGAAGCGGAGAAATTAGTCACGCTCGGCAAAAAAACTACGCAAGCGAAAAACTGCATGAATTGCCACACGTTACTTGGCAATGGCGCGTATTTCGCTCCCGATTTAACCAAAGCGTGGCTCGATAAAGGTTGGTTATCGAAAGAATTACGCGAAGATTTGATGATTAAGTTTTTACTTGACCCTGAAAACAATGCTCGCACTTTTGGCAGCAATCGCAAAATGCCGAATTTACACATTACCCCTGAAGAAGCAAAAGGCGTGGTGGCATTTTTGAAATGGATGTCCAGCATTGATACCAACGGTTTCCCTTATAACTTCAAAACCATTTACGCGACGGAGGAATAACGCATGAACGCAAAAGAATTATGTGGTGTGGCAAACGCTAAACTCGATACGTTTGTTACTTGGACAGCGTTAGACCGTTCCAATCTGAGTGACGGGCGCAAACTCGCGGTAAATTATTTTATTGTCGCGGTTATTTTATTTTTCGCGCAGTTGTTGTTCGGCATGATTGCCGCGACACAATTTATTTTTCCGAGCTTTTTGTACGGCTGGTTAGATTTCAGCGTCAATCGCATGGTGCATATCAACGCAATGGTTGTGTGGATGTTGTACGGTTTTATCGGTTGCACTTATTGGTTGTTGGAAGATGAAAGTCAAACTGAAATTGTCGGTTTGAAATTCGGCAAACTCGCGTTTTGGGTGTTGACGATTGCTGTTGCCGTTGTGGTTTTGGTGTATTTGTTCATTCAAATCGGTGCGGGTAACGACACAACGTTATGGCTGATTAACGAAGGGCGTGAATATATTGAAGCACCGCGTTGGGCTGATATTGGCATCGTTGCTGTGGTTTTGACTTTCTTTTATAACGTTGTGGCGACATTTTCAAAAGGAAAATGGTCGGGTATCGCAGGCGTTTTGACGTTGGATTTAGTTGCCCTTGCAGGTTTATATCTTGCGGGAATGTTCTACATGACCAACATCACCCACGAACAATTTTGGTGGTGGTGGGTAATTCATTTGTGGGTTGAAGCGACTTGGGAAGTGTTAGTTGGCGTGATTATGGCGTGGTCGCTCATGAAACTGCTCGGTGTACGCCGCAAAATCGTCACGACTTGGCTTTATATCGAAGTGGCGTTGATGTTTGGTTCGGGTATTTTGGGGCTAGGACATCATTATTTTTGGATTGGAACGCCTGAATACTGGTTGACGATTGGCGGATTTTTCTCAGCATTAGAACCCATTCCATTAGTCGCCATGGTGGTTCATGCCGTTTATGATTCAGGTTCTCATGCCTTCAAAAATGGCAATCATCCTGCGTTAGCGTGGGTCATTGCTCATGCGTTTGGCAACTTTTTTGGGGCAGGCGTTTGGGGCTTTATGCACACTTTGCCACAAATCAATCTTTACACGCACGGCACGCAATGGTCAGCGTCACACGGGCATTTAGCGTTTTTTGGAGCTTACGCGACGATTAACATTGCCTTCTTTTATTTGGCGATTCAACATTGGCGTGGTGATGTGTGGATGAGTGGTAACGCACAAAACGCTTGGCGTTGGAAATGGGCGTTAGGTTTGTTAAACGTGGGTGTAGTCGGCATGACGATTGCCTTATTGATTGCAGGTTATGAACAATCGTTTATTGAACGTGCGGTTGAAGGTTCGACGTGGAGCGGCTATTTCTCCGCACAAAATCATCCCTCTTTTCAAAGTGCGATGGTTTGGCGTTGGTTTTTTGGTTTGATGACGTTTGCAGGTTTGATTTTGTTGATTTGGGATTTACTTACAATCGGTAAAGGTGAAACTCGTAAAATGGCGGTTGTTGAAGCGGAATAGTTTTGTGATTTGAAAAAAGAGGCGCGATTTTCAGTAATGACTTGGAAATCTGCGCCTTATTTTGTCGAAATGCGAAACTGATGCTTTACGCATAACTCGCTTGTTTTAATTGCATCAATTTCGCTTGCGTACTTTCCAAAATAAAATCACGCAAAAAAAGACTTGCTTTCATTATCTCAACACCAATCAACTCACCGTTTGCATTCAGTTCTGCGGTAATGTTCGGACTAATTTCAAGGCTTTCGACTTCTTCTTCATCAGTAATCACCAAATGCAAAATATCTTGTGCTGCAAAGTAATTCATTTTTGGATTAGACATAATTTAATCTCCCCGTGTTAAGTCTAAATTTGATTTGTTGTCGTGTTGTTGCGTGAATAGTGACAGGTGTTAGGGTTGCTTCATCTTCTTCATAAGGAATCATCACTAATTTGTTAGAGGGGTTCCAATACTAACGGGGAGAAAACGTACGCTAAGAGATTTTAATCACGTGGAAGCCTTATGCTTACTGACTTTCAGTCTAAAAAGTTTCAACTTTATAGACGGTAAAAATACTCCATAAAATCGTGTCTAAAATATCGTTTTTTGGTATTTAGTAGACGATTAAGTCTACAAATTGATTTATTAGACGGTTTTGTGGGTTCAAATTCAGACTAAAAATTTCTTAGCGTACGTTTTCGCCTCGTTAGTATTGGAACCCCATCAAGTAAAAAAATGAGAAAAGCTTGCATTCTCGCTGTCACATTCATAGAATACAAATTGATAGCGCAAGCTTTATATTTAAAATCTAGATAGTGCTCAAGACGCGGCCAAGCTTTTGAACACTATCATTTAAACTATTGATATCACTCATGATCGTACGCAAAGATGTTGTTTTCAAGCAATTCATCTGTATCACAGCATTCAATCAGCTTATTATGAACATGATTAATAGCAACACGAATCATTATTTCTAGAATTTCATCTGCGCTACGTTCAGATTTTTGATGATATACACTTATGCAATCTTCAACATGTTGCAATAATTGTCCCGCTAAATTTAAAGATATTGATGAAATACCATCAATTTTAGCGTTAGCGATATGAAATTTTTTCTCTTTCAGCGCATCAATAATTTCAGTTTTAATCCAAAAATTTTCAAAAACTTTAATTTCATTTTCATTAATTAAGTGACTTTTATCATTAACAATCTCTATCATATCGCTGTAAAGATCAATACATCTTTCAATTTCACATAAATCAAATAATTTACTCTTTATAGATAGATAATTCATTGAATAGCAATGCATAAATCCAACGCGCAAGACAATATCAACAATTTCAGTGTCACTTAAGTCCTCATCTTCTCTATAATAAGCAATGATCTCTTTGAGTTTATCATCAAGTTCATCGTTGAACACGAGTTCAAACTCTCTGATCTCATCACTTTTCGTGTACGATTTATGATAAATATTGTACACACTGTTCAAATTGTTAATGTTTGAATTTTTCATCTTTAAAGCTCCAAAATTGTTTGCATGCTCTTCACATGCGTTAAAAGAATTGTTTACTTCATTTACATCTTGTACATCATTTAAATCGTCACTCATCGTGATTACATCTCCCTGATTTTTTTGATACACGCATGATATTCGTGCTACATCAGCATTTTCGTTTACGTGTCTTACTACTATTTCATTAATTGTCACTGTTAAATCTCCAAAATTGTGCACTTGATTGTGCGAAAAAATTATTTGTTAGCGATACTTCTCATACTGTTACTACATATAACCCCCTTGTTTTGTTTGCATTTTAATTTTGCTAGCATAACTAAAATAAAACACATTATAATGATGTTAACAATACTTTTTCTAGTACTTTTACTCTATATTCCACGTTATAATTTCTGACAGGCATTTTTTCTATTTCAATATCTAAATCATTTGATTCAGTAATGATACCCCATTTTCCCGAGTTAAATTCTTTAAATTCCGTTTCAGTCGCATAATCAATATCATCACACACGACCCAAACATAATCGCAAATAGTTGCATATTTCTTCAAAAATTCAACCTTATGATCGCTGAGTCCCGCAACGGTTCTATGTATCCCGTGCAGATGTATTTCTTCGCTGTTATATTTCACAACTATTAGAGCATCAAGTGTTAAAGTTTTAGTTTTTAAAACTTTTGGCTCTACAGTTTCTGGTTCTACAATTTCAAGAGGTACTTCACGTTCAATTTTATAATTTACATAAAATCTATGAATATGTTGCGAAGTTGCGTCATAAATACTAATTTTGTTAATAAATTCATCTTTTATTACATTAAATATTTTTGACTTATTAAAGCCGGTCAAGTCCTTGTGACTTTCGGGATTAAATTTTGGTGCCTCAACGTTTTTTCCCCGTGCCGTTTTTCCTTCAAGCACTACTTTAAAAATATCCCATTTCTCGCGCAAGTCAGCTCTACGAATAGTACCATTGAATACTTTAACATATAATTCGCGTATCACATCGTCAGGCGCAACTCTTTCCAATTTTGCTAAAAGCTCAATATGTTCAAAGCTTATCTTAGATAATTCATCGACATTAAGTAACTCAATTTGATAATTGATTAATTTACTGCGACTACTCACATAGTGAGCCCAGCAACTTTTGAATCGCCATAGGGTACAGATGTTTTTTCCAGTAGATTTTTCTAGATATTTCATCCAATCCGTGAAATTTCCATATTCTTTCTTCCACATTTCATGTTGAAAAACAGATTCTATCATTAAGCCCCAAACCGCCCATTTTATCGATGGTTTGGGATTTTGAATCGTGCTTTCTAGTAAAGCTTTAGTTTCATCGAATGATAGATACGTAGTCATAAAAAGTATAGCCCGTGTAAATGATGTATCTATTATACTTTTTGCTAGCGTAACTAATCAAGCATTATTTCAACTTTTTTTAATTTATTTTACAATTAATATCCTTTAAATAAAAAGTTATTTAATTTCAATACTTTAAATAAATATCAGCCATTAACACTATAATATTTTTCGGCAGCAGGCGATGACAAAATAGAAAGTGTATTTGTCAGAGAATTAATCATGTCATCAGTCATGTAGGTGATATGTTAATGAAAGTGTAGTTTGTTTGACATAAGGTCATAACAGATAGCATTGCTTCAAAAAAAGAAATGCTATCTATTCATGATATTTTATTCGTGGTAATTAATTGTGAAAACCTACCACTCCAGAAGTAATTTTATTAGCAACAGTACTGCTATCTCCTCCATTGTTTTTATCACCCCAGGTAACAACAGAACCATCAGAACGAAGTGCAGCAAATGCAAAATCACTAACACGAATATCTTTCACCGGAATCCTTCCATTCAGCTTATTAGAAACCGCACTAAAATCAGAATTATTTGAACAAATATATTGACATGTACTCCATGCAACAACAGAACCATCATTCTTTAATGCAGCAAATCCTAAGTTATTTGAAAAAATTTGCGTGGTTAGTACTTTTTTATCCAAATCATCATTAACCGTGGAATCATAAATATCTGTTCCCCAATGAACAATAGAGCCATCAGTGCGAAGTGCTAAAAAACCGTCTCCTCTATTAGCATAAACTTTTTTAACATCAATAGTCCCGTTAATACTTAAAGCAACATCGCTACTGTCACCACTGCTATAAACTTGTTCTAATGAGTTTTGCACAATTGCCCCAAATTCTTGTTGCCCAGGTGTTCCAATAATAGGTGGGCCACTCGCAGCAGATTCGCGGTATAAGTTCTTACCAATAGGCTCTAAGCCAGAAAGGTTAATAAAGTTAGCCGTTTGAATTTGTCCCACATTTGATGGTTGCGGATTGCCTGGTTGTAAAACAGAAACCGTACCATCAGTACCAATAGTGATACTCAGTGCGTCTTGCGGAATAGTCATTGACGGATTCAATGGTAAGCCATTTGCGTTCACAATTTGGCCATTATCATCTAATTTTAATTGACCATTACGGGTATAAGCTATCGAACCATCTGGCATACTTACCTGTAAAAAACCACGACCATTAATAGCAATATCTAATTGATTACCAGTTTGTTCAACATTACCTTGCATTGCATCGTATTGCAGACCATTTCCCCAAGTGACAACAGAACCATCAGCACGTAATGCAGCAAAAGCTCCATTATTTGATGTAATATCTACTACATCAATATTGCCGTTAAGTAGTTTAGAAACTTTACTGCTATCGCCACCACGATTTCTATCCCCCCATGTAACAACAGAACCATCAGAACGAAGTGCGGCATAAGCTAACGCTGAGGAATAAATTTGCTTTACTGCAATCTTACCATTCAATTGATTTGCAATAATACTGTCATAACTACTAGATACTTCTAATGAATTTTGAATTATATTGCCGAAACCGCCTTGACCCGCTGTACCTATAGCTGGCATACCACTACTACTTGATTGGGCATACAAATTGTTTCCAAGTGATTTCAATCCACTAGGATTGTTAAATTTTGCCAGTTCAATTGCACCTACGTTTGATGGTTGTGGGTTTTCTGGCTGCCAAATTGTAACCGTACCATCCGTACCAATTGTAATACTCAGTGCATCAATTGGTATTGAAATTGAGGGCGTTAATGGCAAGCCACCAGAGCTAACTAGTTGCCCATTTTCATCTAACTTTAATTGTCCATCACGAGTATAAGCAACTGTTCCATCAGTATTAAGCACTTGAAGAAAACCTTCACCCATAATACCTATATCTAATTGCTTACCTGTGATTTCACTTCCCCAAATAACAACCGAATTATCAGCACGTAGCGCAACAAAATCTCCACCGTTATTGGAATATATTTGTTTTACATCTATTTTTCCATTTAGTTGTGTAGCTACTGCACTACTATTCCCTCCCATATAGCCATGACCCCAAGTAACAACCGAGCCGTCATTTCTTAATGCGGCAAATGCTCCTTCATTGGCAAAAATCTTTGTTACCGGTATCTTGCCATTCAATTGACTCGCAACAGCTCTACTATCACCTCCGTTAAAATCGTCTCCCCAAGTGACAACAGAACCGTCTTTTCGTAATGCTGCAAATGCCGAACTATTCGCAGTAATTTCTGTTATATTCTTAAGTTGATTTGCAACGTCCGTGGTATCCCCACCTATATTGACGATTTCTAACGAATTTTGAACAATGCTTCCAATACCATTTTTTCCAGGTATTCCTACGGTAGGAGTGCCACTTACTTTAGATGCTCTATAGAAATAACCTTGGCCGTAATCCTTCTCTAAGCCACTAATATTAGCAAAGTTTGCTATTTGAATTTGTCCTACGTTAACTGGAGTAGGGTTGTTTGGTTGCATTATAGAAACCATGCCATCAGTACCAATTAAAATACTTAATGCATCTTGTGGTATTGTTATTACAGGTGTAAGTGGCAAGCCGTTGGCATTAACAATTTGACCATTTAAATCCAATTTTAATTGACCGTCACGGCTATAAATCACTGTCCCATCAGGAAGAATATAAGGAAAAAAACCGTTCCCTTTGATAGCTATATCCATTTGATTACCAGTTTCTGCAATATCACCTTTCTTGGTACCGTAGGTAATGACTGA
>Ga0208223_1000109_pt1 | contig 21365 bp, 19 predicted proteins | sample LakMenE07Oct09ns_FD_150678 | JGI IMG/M metagenome (GOLD analysis project Ga0208223, IMG submission 150678) | Freshwater microbial communities from Lake Mendota, WI - 07OCT2009 deep hole epilimnion ns (SPAdes) | ecosystem: Environmental > Aquatic > Freshwater > Lake > Epilimnion/Euphotic zone ...
CCACTTGTTCCAGATGAACCGCTTGTACCACTTGTTCCTGTTGAACCGGAAGTTCCAGATGTTCCGCTAGACCCAGAAGTTCCATTGATGCCTGAAGAACCTGAAGTTCCATCGATTCCAGAACTCCCACTCGTTCCTGAAGAACCGCTGGTTCCTGAAGAGCCAGATGTTCCTGAAGTACCAGAGGTTCCACTAGAGCCTGACGTTCCATTTATTCCTGAAGATCCTGAAGTACCATTTATTCCTGAGCTACCGCTGGTTCCTGATGAACCGCTAGTACCAGATGAGCCACTTGTGCCTGATGATCCTGATGCGCCTGAACTTCCTGATGTTCCACTTGATCCAGAAGTGCCATCAATTCCAGAACTTCCACTTGTTCCTGAAGAACCGCTAGTTCCAGATGAGCCGCTTGTGCCTGATGACCCTGATGTACCTGAAGACCCAGATGTACCTGAGCTTCCACTAGTGCCTGATGTACCACTCGTTCCAGAAGTACCGCTAGTTCCTGAAGTTCCTGCTGGTCCTCTTTCGACTATTTTAGAAGTGGAACCTGCTGGCGCTACTGATTGAACTAAAATAGAATTATTATTACTGCTGTCAACAACAGTAGAATTCGATCCTCCTCCAACGGTTACATTTATCTGATTGTTATTAGAGGAAGTATTGACATTTATATTTGACATTACGATAATTGCGTTACATCAGGTAAAACATTTAATCTAAATTCAAAAAGAGTACGGTCCATAATGCCAGTAGAATAAAAATGCAAATCACCATACAAATTAATTGGCGGAAAACCTCTTGTAACACTAGCTGGAAAATTAAATTCTACGACTCCGGTGCCATTTACTCCAGATACAACAGTTGGTACAAAAGTATATAATAAAGTTCCATCTGGGTGTGGGCGAATTTGCCCAGTGCAAGTTATATTTGTAAAATCTAAACTATCAGATGTTACAGTTATTGTCTGCGTAGGAAAAGTGTCGCCTCTTATAATAGATAACTGTGTCGCCATTTGATATTTATTACACGTTATATTAAATTTGGAGACAAAAAAACCCAAGCTTTCGCTTGGGTTTATTGATATTTTTTATATTACTTAACTACTGGCAAATCTGGATTCACAACTCCATTGCTTGACGCGCCTGAAGCTGCCTTCGCACGATTTGCGAGTTCTTGATTGATGACGCGAAGATTAGCCTGAGCTACTTCGATCTTACCTAGTTCATCATAGGCAAATGCCTTTAGCTGAACATCGGTTACTTGTGATAGATTAATTTGATTCTGATTGTTCTGTTCCATAATTAATTAGGTACTATATATTATATCTCGCGGAGAATTTTTAAAGTTTTTTGATGCTTTGGATTATTAGGATCTAAAACTAAAGAAGGATTTTGAACCAACATAGATATCGTTCCTTTATTAGTAGACTTAAATTCGCGCAACAACTTCTCTTTGATTTGCTGGCGTGAGCCACTAGCAAAAATACCAACTTTTTCGCACATATGCTGCAAATCTACGATGGTCATTTCATTTAACTTTTCCTTAAAAATATCAATATTAGATGTACCAAATGGATTCATCTTTTTAATACCAAGAATTTCTTCAAGCTTTTTTACCTTTTCAATATCAGGATCAGGATAAACTTTTCCATCAGCAAGATTTAAACTATCTAGCTCAGACTTTTGAGGTTCAGGCTTTGCTGCATTTGTTGGTTTATTTTTTGTGGACTTTTTAGCCATATACTATATTACACAAAATTGATAATATTCAATAAAAAAGGCGTTACCCTTTCGGATAACGCCTAATTTATGACGAACTACTATTTATATTAGACAATCAATCCAACCAAAGCGCGATTGTCGAGAACCATGCGGCCCTCTTCAAGAGCGCCATAATAACCAATCTTACCCTGACGTAGAGTATATTGGTCATCAGCGACTAGATTGAATTCTGATCCAGAATCAGCATCAACAGCTACGGCGCGAATGAGTGAATCGCGTGATCTGTCGAGACCAACTACGATCTGCTCAGTAGCGAGGAATTGTTGAGCAGTACCACTATTGGATTGTACAGCGTAGTTATCAGCATAAGCTGTAGAACCAGCGACTGTATCAAAGATTGTGGTGAACTTCTTGCCGACACCGAATTCTAGGATTTCCATGATGGAAACTCCGAAGAATTCAGGAATACCAGCCTGACTGAAAACTTGATTACGGATTTCGTCAGTAGCAGCGATAGGAGCGTTTGAAGCTGTCTGTGAAGCAGCGTTACCAGTGGTCAAACTTCCTTTGGTATTAATTGGGTTGTAAGCCATACCACGAATTTCTTCGATGATTTCTGGAGAAACGATAAGATCGGTTAGACCTCTACGAGCGCCAGAAGGAGTACCACCAACGAATGAAGCGTTGATGCGCTTGATCTTGGTGAATAGCTTGTTCAAGTCGTTAAGAACGAAACGACCAGCAGCAGCAGAGCGGAAAACGTGATAATTATTAGCAGCAGTGCTATCATTACCAGTTGAAGCTTGAGCTAGAGCAGTCATTACGAGGTTAGCAGAAGTTCTTTCTTGCTTGAGCATAACTTCTTGAGCTACGCGAGTGAAAGACTTGCTAACTACATCCAAGCGGCTCTTGGCGGCGTACTTCTTATCGAAAGCGACAGCGCTGTCGAGACGATAAGTAGCAATCTTTAGCTCAGAAGCCAAAGGTTGAACTACGTTCTGAGGAAGACCACCAGCGACACTTTGGCTATAGACCTTGATGTAATCTTCATCGAAGATATCATAATAGAGGTCTAGAGGAATTGAAGGATTATCTTCAGCATTGAACTGAAGACTTGTGAACAAGTTGGAAATGGTTGGAGCGTTATTAATTACTTCAGCCAATACTGGTCCAATGAATTCAGCCAATGCTACTTGAGCATCGAAGGCTACTTCACGGTTCTTTGAGGCTAGAGCTTTGATTAGCTCGACTTGTTCATCTGTTCTCTTTAAAACGATTTTCATATTTTTAAGATGTTAAATATTAGACAACGTAGGAAGTTACACAGTCGATTTGGACTAGAGCGTACTTGCCAGTGGTGGTTCCAGCGAAATAATCGCTCTTACCATTCTGAGAAACACGTTGACCAGTTCCCAAAATTCTACCAACGATGCTGGTAGTTCCAGTGATTGGTGATACTGTAGAAGCAGCTAGACCAGAAACCTTACCAGCGTTAGCAGAGATAACGAGGTGATTGTTTACAGTCATGCTAGCGTCTACCCAATCGATAGCTGTATCAGCCAAGGTGAATACACCCTTGGTAGCTACAGGAACAGCTTGTCCAGTAAGAACAGCTTGCAATTCAGCTCTCTTTACAGGATTATAAAGTAGTCTTTCGCCGTTTTCATCAGCAGCGAGAGTTTGATTCAATGTAATGCCAAGAACTGGTTCACCAGCAGTGGCAGCAGTGAATCTCAAAGGTACAGCAGGATATTGAGCAGCACCCAAGAAAGGATAATCTGCTTTACCTAGTGTATTTGTGATATCGGTAGCTGTGTATTGAATTGGATCTAGATCCAAATTACCAGCAGATACCTTAACGAAAACACCGGCTGAACCATTGCCATTTGTAGATGGGCTGGCATCAACAGTGTCGCTAGCGAACATGTTGATAACATCAACATCGCTATATTGTCTGAATGGATATAATCTTAGTGACATATATTTTTAAAATTTAACGGTTATATTTTCTTTGCTGAAAGCCTTACCTAGTCTTTCTTTCCAAGAAGTCTTTGTTTCAGAAAGAGTAATTGACTGAGCGGGAATAGCTGGCTCTTCGCGTTTGGCATTAGCCAAAGCTGTTTCAACCTCAACTGTCTTTTCGACAACTTCAGTTGGTTGAGTCTTGACTTGACCCATTCTCTTAGCCAATTCAGCTTCTAAACGTTCTTGGAAAATCTTATCTTGATCTAGCTTTGATGCTTTGCTCTTGTGTCTGAATAGAACGGCGACCTTATCTTTATAAGAAGCAAAAGCTTCATCAGTATTAGCTAGAACAGAAACTTCTTTAGCGAGGAACTGACGATCAACTTCGTCAAGATCGTACTCGCTATCTAGAATGTTCATTCTTGAACTATAAAGTTCTTGAGCGGCCTGAGCAGAAATTGTGTTTTCGAGTTCTGCGAGCTTGGCAGCAGTTTCAGAAAGTTTCTTATTATTCTCTTCTAGATCTTTCTTGAATTGTTCGGCTTGAGCGACGGCTTCAGCCTTGGCGATTTCAGCTTTTTCCATTTCGAGCTTAATTTCGTCGTTCTTGAGTTTAATGCTTTCAGCGATTTTAGCAGAAATTGAGGCAACAGCTTCTTCACTAAACTTGACAGAATCTTGCTTTTCAGCGAGAACTGTTTTTAATGCAGATAGTATTTGTTCTAAATCCATAGTTTTAGTTTTGGTATTATTTACAGATTGTTTTTCTTTTTGTGAAAATATTTTATTGTTAAAGCTTAGTAAATCTATGGAATTAACTTCATAAGATTCAGCTTCTTCAGTCTCCATCTCTTCTTCTTCCTCATTTTCTTCAGCATCATCGTCTGAATTTATTGCTGAAGTTCCATCATCAATTACTACTCCTTGAACATCTGCCGCTGGATTAGTAGTGAATCCGATACCTAATGGATAAATACGTCCAGTAACCAAACGGTATACTGGAGTACCATCGTTCATAAATCCAGGTCCATCAAAGCCTTTCAAATATTTTTTAAATTCATCAATTTGCTCTTTTTTAGTAATGATCTCAGCTTGTTTGAGATCTAAACTACCAACAGCAACAAAGTATTCGTTGAAACCAATTTCCCAACTTGCACTTATCTTTTCATACAAAGCTGACTGAGGATCATTTGAGTCCATCAATGCATCAGCGAAGTCGCGATCTACTGTTTTATAAACTACAGCAGCTAAAGCAATATTAAATGGGTTAAGAGTGTCTTTTACATCTTCATCAGATAATATTTTATTTTCTCCATAAGAAGAAAAAGCAGAATTAACAATATGCCCAACGACTCTTTGCTTTTTATGTTCAATATTCGTTGGCTTATGAATAAAATATTTCTTAAAAGCAATTGCAGTATTTGTATCAATACCGTCACCGTTCTTATTGAAACGATTTACAACAGCAGCATTAAATGCAGCACCAACCAAGTCAACATTTTTTTCTAAATTAACTGAAGAAGGAATAATTGACTTGAGAGGTTCCAATGAAGCTTGTGACAAGAGAATATTCTTATCAAAATTCAATGAAGCCGTAACAATATTGTCAAATTTTGTCTTATAAAGAAACATAATATTAGATTTTACACGGAATATTTAGTGCTGTGATATAAAAGACCCGCAGCATATGTATCTAAATCATGTTCTGAAGCGGTATTTTGAATTTCAGTTAATATTCCTAATGTGTCTAATTTGTTAGGATCGTTTAAAACTTCCGAAGCTACGCTTGACCAATTATCTGATTCAGAAGCTAGAATAATTGCTTCAGAAATTCCTTGAGCTAGTTTCTTTTGTTCTGAATTTAAATTCTTTTTTGCGTATTTCTTTTTTAACCCCGCTTCAACAATAGAATATAAATCTTTTGTCTTTTCCATAACCTTCGCAATTGCATCTTTAGCGTAAACAGAAGCTTTGGCACCAACAGGACGACCTCTTTCTGTTGGAGTGGTTGTCTTTTTCATTGGAGGCTTTGTTCCTCCACCAGTTGGAACTTCTGGCATAGCTGGAGGAATAACAGGAACGCCGCCAACGATTGGATTGTAATACCCCTTCTTTCTTTCTTCGACGAATTTTTGTTGAGCAATACCTAATTCTTCTTGAGTTGGATATATACCTGTTTCGATAACCTTCAAACCTTCTTCTGGTGGCAATATTCCAAGTTCCATCATGCGAGTTACAACGCGATTAAACTGTGTTTCATCTTTGATAGAAACTTCTTCGAACTTAGCAATTGGACACTTACCTTTAAATCCTAGATTACGGAATATTAATTCCATTTCAGGTTGCAAGAAATCATTCAAGAAAGCTTTTCTAGCTTCTTTTAGTCTTTCGAAAAATACTTGAGCTTTTACTGTAGTATTAGCAAACTTTTCTGATCCAATAAGAATATTTTGTAATCCTTCTTTGATGTCTTCGTTAACGACTTTGTATTTTTCATATCCCAAAACTTTATTCATGTCAGGAATAATGAATTCAGCTTTTGTTGTATAGTCAGCAACCAAAACACGACCAACAGATTGATTGCTTAAAAGACTTTGCATGGCTTTTATGTTTTTATGGTTGATGCCGCCTTTAGCTGGCTCAGTTCCCATAGTTATCAACAAGATTACATTCTCAATTGTGCGACAAATAGCTTGATCAATCTTTTTCATTTCCATTTTAAAATTGATATCATCAAGAACCGCGAAACCAAATGGTACGGCAAATGGTTCATAGTCTTGTTTCTTATAAAAAGAATAAATAATATCAGTAGGATTCAATTGAATCTTCAAACCATCTCTAGCCCATTGCCCTAATCTAATTTTTTCTTTTGTTTCGTCGTCTAGACTTTCAAAAACAGTTTTATCGTGTTCGTTTTTTGGTGATCTTAGTCTTTCTAATTCATATTCAGAAAGTATTTTCTGATAAACAACTTGATGCCAAGAGCTAGTGTGATTTGTTGTTAGATAAAATGGATTGAGTAGTATATATTGAACAGGAACTAAGTTCTTTACATCGTATGGTGTTGGATAGTTATACAATTTAATATCTGTATTATACGAAGATCCATCATACGAAGCGTATGTTTCCAAAAGCTTTTGAAAGTCATCGATTTCAAACTTAGCGTTGATCTTATAAAAGAATACGTTACCACTACGATAGTATTCGCGAAAGTATTGATCTTTTACATTCCACATTCTTGTATACTTCATCCACTTGGTGAAGAAGTCTTTAGCTTTTTGACTTCCACCTTCTAAATAAATTTCGGCATTAGCAAATTCAGACATGATATCAACTGCATTTCTGAAAATAGCTACGTTGGCATAAGCTTTCTGACATAATTCGATAGCATCGCGGATATTGTATCCGTTAATAGACATTTCAAATGGCAACATACCTTCTCTAATGTTACCGTATTTATATATTTTTGGTCCTACATAAGCTAGGTTTCTGCGAAGATTGGTTGTTTCGCCAGTTCCAGTTCGTTCGTATGTTGAAGCTGTACTTTGCTCGTAAAACGGGTCGCCAACAAGCGAAGGTTCTGAGTAATCCTTTAATAAAGCGTCCAAAGGTGCTGATTGATTCTCATCTGCCTTTGAAAACTTACTCCAATAATCTGATCTTTTATTATATTTGCGACTCATGTTAATAATAGTTACACATTGTAACTTTGAAAGTGACTTTTTAACTTTAAGCTATAAACATAGGCTCAAAAGTTTCTGTAATATCATCAACCTGAGTATTACCCATATCGAAATATATCTTACAAAGCCAATTACCTAATACTAATGCTGAATAACTATCTTTTCTAGGCTTATCTGGACCAGATTTACGTTTAAGATTAGCTGGAAGATCGAAATTTTGCATACCTTGTGCAGAAGTTGTTATTTGTATAAGAGCGCATTCTGTTTTTGTAAGCATAATCATATCTGATAAATGTTCTACAAAGTCAATCATTTTAGCTTCTTCATTTTCTTTTTCACTATCTAAAGCGTTAGAGAATTTGAGATCACTAATGCCAATATGTTTTTTAGTTTGGCTTCTGAAGTTGTCATCAATAGCTCTGCTCGCGAAATATGTGCGACGATGATCAAAGTTTGCTTGCAGCAACTCGTTAGCCAAACGTATCCAACCAGAAGTTGGCTTTCTCAAGAATACATATTTATAATCTGATTTATTATATTCACTTTTTGCAGCATAAAGATTCTGAGCATACTCTTCTGGACGCTCAAATTCTGTAACTATTGATTTCAAACTAATCTTAGCGTCTTTGAATAGTTCGCTTTCATTGCAAGAATTCATAAACTGAACACCACCGTTATAGTCCATACAAATTCCTACTACATTGAAGTTTTGCAATAGATATAAGAAATATTTAATATGATCTTTTAGCGCAGATCCTGAAAGAGCATAAGAATGTACTAATGTATTGATTTGTTTTTCTCTGTTAATCTTTAATACTTGAATAGCGAAATCGTCCGACGATTCAGTTTCTGACCAAGAAGGGTCAACCGCTAATACATATTCATCTTCTGGATTTCCAACGACTTCAACAGCAGGTAATTCACCATCTGGCACTGTACACAAAGCCATTTTAGAAATTTTAAAATATCCAGAACTATCATCACTAAATTGTGCGCCAAATTCTCGCAAGAATTGCGACTCACTCATTGTTGCTTTAGCTTGATTGATTAGATTCTGATCATACAGTTGAACTGGAGCGCAATCGTAAGAAAACTGCATGATGCAACGCTTTGTTTTTTCATTGTTCTTGGGATTGAATATTAAGTTATCATATTGCTCATATAACTTATATAAATATTCAAATTTAAAAGACGCAGAAGACAATGCAATCAATTTATTATTAGGCCATATATATCTATCGTTCTCAGTCATTTCTCCTTTAGCAATCAATTGTGTTTCTAAGTTATACAACTCTTCTCGCTGAGTTGGATTTTGTACCACAGACAAGAATGGTACAATAACTTCATTATAAATACGTTCAGGCATCAATAAAAACTCGTCAATAATAATACGATGAAAGCGGAATCCACGCAGCTTTTCGCCATCACCTAATGGCAATGCACGAATGCGGCTTTTTCCAATCTCCATTACCCATTCATCATTAGACTTAGATATTTTTGTGATACATTGCTTTAAAAGATACGCTTCTGGTTTTGCTGCAATATCTTCTATCTTTTTGAAGATCATTTTTGACTGACGAAACGAGCGTGACAATATACCAGTCTCAACCCCCTGATTTAATATTGCATCAAGCACAGCATAAATACCAGTGGTATAAGATTTACTCATACCACGCGACCATACTCCTAAAAAATAATCACTTTCCAACATGCCTTTGATAGCCATGTGTTGAAAAGGAAATAATTTTACGCCAGTTATTAGATCTGTAGCGAAAGTAGTATTATTGCGAAGAAATTGATAAAATAATAACTTCGCTTCTCGCTCTTCTAAATAACCAGAAATCTTCGCTAACTCCTCATTGGAAATGAGCTGCGATTTCCTTGGTACTTGGTTGCCTGTTTCCCAACTCATTGTCTAAAAAGTATTGAATATCTACCTGCCACAGTGACTTACCATGATACAACAATTTAGGTATAATATCTAAAGATTTATTTCTGCTACCTGTAAATATAAATTGTATATGTCTAGGATATTTATGGCATAAGTTACGCATATTATGAAAAACGTATTCTAAATTTGTTTTTCTATTATACTTCTTTTGATTGAAAAGAATTGTATTAATATTGCTTTCTACAACTACAAATAAATAACAATCAAGCTCAACAGCTTTTATCAATTCTCTTTCAAATCGTTCAATGCCTGAAGCCATCGTTCCTAAAAAGTCAGATTCACTTTTTCTATCCACAAATGTATTAGTAAAATATTTTCTGTCTGCTATTAGATAATCACCAACAAAGATTTTTTCTACCTTTGACTTAGGAAACTCTAAAGGATCTTGTTCTCTCGTATCCACAAGAATTGGCAAATGCGAAACATTGGTATTCTTAAAAGCTTCTGGTAAATTTTTATTAAATAAAGGTTCAATATTTAATAACTTACAAGCTGAAGTATAAGAATTAAAATGTTTCTTATAAATATTCAAACTAGGCATATCTAAAGTTATCAATTCATTATGAAACGGCGCAAAATGATATTGTTTTTCATCAATTCTTTTCTTTAGAATATCTAAACATTTAATCTTAACGGTTTCTTCGTTTTCTGACTTTTCCCATTTAAGAAATTCGCCGTAATCAATAAATTCTGTTTCAAAATATTGCTTTTTATTTTTAAATGGTATTTGCTGCCTATAATACAAAGAATGTCTAGGATAATATTTGCAATAATACTCAGCTTGATAAAGATTATGCTTTTTTAAATGAGCATGAAAAGACTTATCATTTGTGAAAGACTCGCTACAGATTTTACACTGAATCATATAGCATCTTCTTTAGAAATTCCCAAAATTCTAGCTTTCCATGCAGACATATTCTCTAAACGTTCAGCTTCTTCCTTGATTGTACGCTTTTGCATATCTGCAATTTGAATCATCATTTTGCGTTCTTGTTCGTCTTGAAATAATTCCACAAGATTTAGAATAGAAGCATTCTTTTGATGAGTTTGCTCGACTCTTTTCGAGCGTTCGCCGTTTAGTTTTTGGATACTCTTGTCAATACGACCAGCACATTGATTATACTCTTCTGAAATAGTCTTTAATACTTCAGTCAAACGCATTGTAAAATCTTTTTGATCCTGCGTTTCATTAAACATGTCGTTGATTTTATTCTTTTTAATATCAATTTGGCGCAGATTAATATAATCCATGCAAACATTGATGTATAAATTTATTTCATCAACTGTTAGATCAGGCTTGTCCCAAACTGAACGAACAAACTCAGCTTCAAATAACTCTTTGTCTGTAGAGCTATTATAAGAATCATAATTACCAACAAATCTGGGACTTGATAAATAAGTTAATAATTTTTCCATGCATTTTCTGTGCTGCAAAGAAAGTTTTTCTTCTGATATACTTTGTCCCGCCCATTTATTTACTTTATTAATTACTGTTTTGATGGAACGAGGAACAGAATATTTGTCTCCCACTCCAGACTCGTTATCTACAAGAAAATCAGGATACTTTTCTTTTATATATTTTTGAACTGCCCTGTATTCTGGAGTAATAAATATATTTATGTTTTCTAGTCCAACAAATTTCTCATGAAATATTAATTCCGTTACTTGTCTGGGGGTAATTCCTGTTTTTATATTTTGATCAATGAATTCACAGTTTTCTTTTGATAGTATTTCTATCGTTTGGGTAGGCTTTGGCTTTTCTTGTTTCTTCGTGAATCCAGTTGTAATTAAAAAATCTCTAACCGCTTTAGCTTCTTTAGATCTACCTGTTAGATCTTCTTTATTAAAAACTAGATTAGCCAACACAACATAATCTTGTGTTCCTTCGTTTATTTTTCTTAGAATAAATGCTTTGTTTTCGTCAGTTAACATATTAAGAAGAAAATATATCGTTATCTTTCAGCAAATTCTGCGCTTTAATATATAGCATTTTTTTTAAATTTTTTATTTGCTTATAGCCAGCTTTTCTACCTTTTTCACTAGTTTTAAATCGTAAGATTTTAGCTACTTGATCATCCGTTAAGTTATCTATAAAAAACATTTTATAAACAAAAAAGTGTTTGTCGCTTAAATTGGTTTTCATTAAATCGTGCAGCTTATTTTCGGCTTTTTTATAATCATGACTTGCGCTAGATTCGAAGTTCATGAAATAATTCTTATGATTTTCTAAGCTAACTGTTATTTTTACATCATATGCAGACTTCTTTATCTTTTCCCACTTAGCGTATAAAGGGCATTCGTTACATTGTTTACCGCTAGTAGTAAATCCACAAGACATTTCTGCACCTGTGTCGCCTTCTTTATTTTGATTGAATGGACAAGACAAACATGGACGAGCAAAACTTGTATAATTATTTCTGATGATGTTTCTTATTTGATTTGTAACTATACGATTTACCCAAGGCTCTATCGCTCGCGATTGATCCCATAGATGCCATTTTTTATATATATGGAGCTTTATTATTTGCTCTATATCTTCAAAATCAAACCAAGTAATCGCTTTTAATTTCCATTTGTTTTTTCGCTTCTTGATTACTTGGTCGATTATTTCATACATGTCTTCAAATTTTTTCTTTTTACGATTCATCAATATCCTGAATAGGTCGCGAACTGCACTCTTTCAGAGACTGTGCTAAAAATTCTTCTTTAGACAGTCTTCTATAATTATTATTTGCTCTTACAGATACTCTTTCACTAGGATCTACAGGAGGAGCAGTAAATAAGTCTTTTCCAGAATATTTATTACCTGCTGGCTTTTCAATTTCATAGTGCAACTTAGAAGGTCTTACAAATGTTGTTGGAATACCATCTTCATCAACGTCACTTGACTGATTCCTAGATGTATTTCTGGCGGATAGCTGTTGTTGAATAGATGGTTTAGTCATATTAGCAAATCCTCCTAATGAATTACCGCAATTAGTACAAAATTTAGATCCTAGTACATGCTTAGTTCCGCAACTTGAACAGTAAATATTACTCATATGTTTATTATATCAGTGTATATTTGTTTTATCTAATTTCTTGAAGACGCTAACGATATATTTCAGAATTTCGCTACGCATAATATCTTCTTCATCAAATTGAAAACAATAAATACCGCGCTCTTCACTTTCTTTATTATTAAAAAGATCATACACCCTCATGAAACCAGATTTGTTGCCAATATCTGATTGCATTGCATCGCCGCAAATAAACATCTTGGTGTTTTCTCCAATACGAGTAAGAAGAGTGATTAATTCTTTACTACTATAGTTCTGAGATTCATCAGCAATGATGATCTTGTCATTCCAAGTAGCTCCTCTTAAAAAGTTGATAGGAAGAGCTTCGATAAAACCATTGGTTTCTAAATATTTAGATTGAGACATCGGCAATAACTCATCTAATTTATCATACAATGGCATCATAAATGGATTAAACTTTTCATCTACAGTTCCAGGCAATGAACCTAACGCTCTTTCACCTGATTCAGCGATTGTTCTAATATATTTTAGCTCTGACTTTGGATTCATATTAAGAATATGAAGCGCACAATATACAGCTAAAAATGTTTTAGAAGAACCAGCAGGACCATTGATAAAAATAATCTTTGTATTCTTATCGAAGGCTATCTGAGCGAAGCTTTTTTGTTTGTCTGTTAAATTGAAGTTTCTAATATTTAATTTAACCGATCTAAAATGATTATCAGCAATAATTTCGTTAAGATCTTCTTTTTCTTTTTGAATTTTCTTCTTTTTGGTTGACATGTTGTTTAGGAATTTACACTATATTGTATGGTTTTTCACTGTTTGAGCGTTCCATATTCACCGACAAGAAAAGATATTTCTTTGTGCGCCTTCGTTCAAAAGGTTTATAAATTTTGTGAAGAAATGACTAAAAGAGGTCATACTGTTTATCATTATGGTCATGAAGACTCTAGTGTTAATTGCACAGAACATATTAATGTTATTAATAATGATATATTAAAACAGAGTTATGGCAACATAAATGATTGGAAGAATAAAGGTTTTGATCAAAACGTAAATACAAACGCGGTTAAAATTTTTAATGAAAATTGTACTAAAGAATTAAATAAAAGAATTAAATCAGATAAAGAATTTATATTATGCTGGTTTGGATTTGCCCACGAATCATGCGTAAAACATTTTTATAATAAAGCGATTGTAGTAGAACCAAGTATTGGTTATGATAGCATGTTTGCGCCCGTTAAAATATTTGAAACGCATAGTCAAATGCATAAAATGCACGGCCATTCATGTACACACATAGGTTTAGGATCTGAATTTGTAGTTTATCCAGGTTTTGATCCTAATGATTTTTTATATAAAAAAGAAAAATCAAATACGGCTTTGTTTCTTGGCAGAATTATAGAAGAAAAGGGAGCTAAACTTGTATACGATATATGTAACGATTTAAAACAAGATATAATTTTTGCTGGCCCAAACATACTTGGTTTAAAAGATACTAAATATTGTCAATTTGTTGGTTTCGTTGATCCTATTAAGAGAATGTATTTACTCAGCGAGGCTAAGTTTCTATTGGCTCCTTCATTATTTATTGAACCGTGTAATTGGACTATCATTGAAGCGCAATTTTCTGGAACCCCAACTATAACTACAAATTTTGGAGGTTTTACGGAGACTGTATTGCAAGGAGAAACTGGACTAAGATGTTCAAGCGCAAATGATATTATTTACGCTATACAAAATATAGGTAAATTTATTAATCCAGAAAATTGCTATAAAAATGCTATTTTAAAATTTACATTAGAAAAGCAATGTGATTATTATGAGTATATTTTTAAATCTATAACATTATGACTGCATATACATATGGAGTTTACGACTTATTTCATATAGGTCATATAAATTTATTTAAGAGAATAAAAGAAAACAATGATAAATTAATTGTTGGTGTTCATAACGATGAACAAGTTATGACTTATAAAAAAGCACCAATCATATCTTATGCAGATAGACTGGAGATGGTAAAATCTTGCAGATATGTTGACGATGTTTATGAAAACGCCGATTTAATAACGACAAACGATTTACTATTTAAATTAAATGCTGACTATGTTTTTGCTGGAAGAGAGAATTTAGAGTATATTAATAAATATTATCAAGTCAGTAATGATAAATTAATATTATTAGATAGAACAAGTCATATTTGCACTTCTGACATAATAAATAAAATAATTAAAAATCGTCAAATTTAATATTATTTCTTATTAAATCATTTCTAAAATCCTTATAAAATAGCGTTTTATTTTCCTCAAATACATTGAAAAAATAATCATCAAAAATATTAATTTTATTCTTGTCAATACAAGATATATCGTTTTTAACAGTAACTTTATTAAAAAAATTTTTTAAATTTTCAGCCTTAAAGTCTACTTCTGATGCGCTCAAATCTTTGACATAATAAAAACATTCTTTAAGATGATCAGTATTGCCACCATTTAAATTTTTATAATCTTTTCTTGGAATTTCATAATCATCATATATTGTTTTTAAAAACAAATCTGGCCTATGCATAGTCAAAAAATTTTTATTTTCTAAAATGACATTATGAATCTTGTAAGTTTGAAAATGACATATTTTTTCATGAATCCAATTCATATCATACATATAATAATTCAAACGCCTTTTTGCGTATTTAAAAAAATCTATTTGTTTTTCAAAATTCGATCCAATATATACAGATAAACTACCTTCAGACTGCTCCCAATAAAATTTACCAAAATTTTGTTCCATCAACGGCCTTATCTTTTCCATTGTATTTTCTTCATCACATAGAACAGCAAAATCAATATCATTACTCTTGAATTCCCCATTATCTCTAACTGCATTTATTAAAGCTCCACCGATCAAATAACACTTTATATTATTTTGAATCAATAAATTCTGTAAAAATTTTGCAGATTCTATATGTATATTAAAACATTTATCCATATTAAAGATAACCAATTTTTATTTCTGAAAGATTTGATTTAAAAAATTTATTTTGAAAATTTTGTTTAGCTAAATATCTTTGATAATTACAATCGTCCACATATTTAGCTGATACTTGATTTGTTTTAGCTTTATCTACCGCATCAAATGTTAAAGCATTAGCTTTCAAAAGACTTCTATATTCTTGTGAATAGATCATATTTATCCATTTTTCTTCATCAAATTGAGCCATCAAATGTGAATAACACGTTAACCAAGATTTAATGTTTTCGGAATTCTTTTCTTTTTTTATTTCTAATATGCTTAGATAATCAAAAGCATGCGCTTCATCGACTAAAAGATTTATCATATTTTATAATTCAATGTGTATAATTACTTCAGTATAATATTCTAAAAAATGCTCATTACAGAGATCCCATTTTATATCTACACCATCAAGTGAATAAATATAATAATTTTTGAAATTTTTAGTTAAAATATTTCTAAAATCACGAAATTTATTTTTAAGATCAGTGTTTCCTAAATGGAATTCAGCGACTAAAAATTTTACATTTGATTTTAAAACATCAAAACATTTACTATTAAATAAACCATACTCACTGCCTTCTATATCTATTTTTAAAAAATCAATTTTATTTATATTAAATTTATTTAAAAATGTTTTAAAAGTAATAGCTTTAGATTTATATAGTTTATCATGGAAAACATAATCAAAATCATTTTCACAATCGTCTAAGCCATTATTATCTATTGCATAATTCAAACATGTGACATTTTTATAATTTTTCATGTTATTTTCTAGTGTTGAAAACATTTTAGTCGATGATTCTACAGCGTAAACATGTTTAGGATTTTTATTTAAAATACTCATTGTGAATGGACCAACACTAGCTCCTAAATCCACTACTATATCCCCTTCAGATACTTGATTAACTTTTTCATATATTCTATTTTCAAAAATTTCTTTTTTAACTGTATCTTCAAAATAATCATCAATTTTTAACCATTTAAAATCATCATCTTTTGTTTTTAAATCTGAAATACATTTATCTATCTTTTCTTTTACCATATCAAAAGTAATTTCTTTAGAACATTCGAAATTTTTATTTCTTGGACACCACATCCAATTATTTTTATCAAAAGACAAAGAATCGTCATTCCAACAACTATTACAAACATTTTTATTGTGAACTCTATATGGTGTATAAAATTCTGATTTTGGATCTGAAAAGCCTGATATCATAATCACAGGCTTATTACAAGCCCAAGCTAACCATGATAAACCAGACCCTAAACCTATAAAAAATTCGCAATTAACTAAAGTTTCTATTCTATCCTCTAAAGACTTGTTACCCGTATCATTTATACAATTATATGGAATTAAATTCATTTGTTCTTTAACTCCATATGAAGAGTACTTGTCTATACAGATCACATCATAATCTAAAGATTTTAGATAATCAATTGTTTGAGTCCATCCTTTTTTATTATTCCAATATTTACATTGACTTGTCGATTGCGTAGCAATACAAACATATTTTTTTCTATGAGATTTGTTTATTATCTGAGGTAAATTAATTTTAGGTTTACATTCTTTATACTCAATACCTAAAATAATGCAAGCTATTTCTTGTAAAGAATACTTCTTCCAATTCATGTTATCAAAACAACCGAGCTTATAAGTCTCTCCATTATTAACAGCAGGTTTTTCAGCATAATCAAAAAAACTTATTAAATCATACTTACCTTCGAATAAATTTTTATAAGGAGTATACAGATTAATTTTTTTATTTTTTTGTTTTGCGAATTCATTTACAATAGGAACCCACGCAATAGCATCACCCAAACTTCCAGATTCATTTATAACAATTATTTTTTTTTTAGCGTAAAAAAATCCTAAATTTTCTTTAGTAATGTCCTCAAAAACTTCGAATTCCGCTTTTATCAAATATTTTTGAATTTCATTTTTGTAAGAATTGTGATATTCTAAAGCTATTTTTTTAACATTATTTTTTAAGAAATCAAAATTTTCTTCTATAAAAATAAAATTCTCACCACCTTCACAGTCAATTTTTAAAAAATCAATATAGCTAATATTATTTTCTAATATAAAATTTTTAAAAGTATTTGTTTTAACTTTTATTTTATCAAAATAATTTACAGGAAACGCTGTCGCTTCAGTCAGTTTGGCGCTTCCTGAAGTATCCATATTAATATCTAATTCCAAAAGACTATAACCAACATCATAAGATATCGCATAATCGCAAATAGATACATTATTCAAACATGCATAATATTTATTTATTATTTTTAAACAATTTTGATTAGGCTCACAAACGTAAATTTTTTTACATTCATTTAATAAAGCATAATTTATAAAAGCTCCAACATTCCCACCGATATCTACAACAATATCGTTTTTTTCTACGGTTATACCGTATTTATCGTATTGTTTCGATGCAAAAACTTCTAAGAAAGAGTAAGCTCCGACATCTCTCTCAAAATTCATATTTTTTATAGAAATAAATTTTCCACTCGGAGTTATATTGTATTTTTGATCAAAAATAATATTACCATTTTTTATAAAAATGATAGAAATATCTTTTTGTATCATATCTTTAGCATAAGAAAAATTAGTCCAATATGAATATTTTTTTACTAATGATAAATTTTCTTTATGAAGAATTAAATTATATGTATTTTCATATACTTCTAAGGTATAAGTACCTTCTTCCCCATCGGATAATCTATAATCTAATTTTAAATTGTCGCTATCAAACGATAAAACCTCAATCATACTTCTATTATCTTCATTTATATCAGATTCTCTATATTTATCGTTTACTGAACATGAAAAAAAATTGTGTCTTATGTATGAATAATGATTATTAACCACGCATAATTCAGAAAGCTCTGATAAATATTTATTTTTATTACTTATAATTGTATCGTCCAATTCTTTATTTGTTGCAAATTTTTGATCCAATAAAAAATAACATATAATATTGGCTTTTTTATTTTTTATTTGATTCAGTATAGATTTAATATCGTACTTATCGAAATCATTTAAAATTAAAATATAAGTATCATGATTTTTGCAGCTATTAATTGAAAGATTTTTATCAAAAAATAAATCTTTTAAAAGCGAAGATTCTTTATTCTTTGTGAATATAGATATATTTTGTTCGCTATTTATATCTATATAATTCAAAGCACAAGTTTCTTTATAAATACTTTTATATTTATAATCAATTAAAGATTCTGAATTGGATAATTTTTCATATGCAATTTCAAAATTATCATTAAAACCTTCTTGTATTGGACTATGAGATTCAGAAAATTCCCGTATATTCCATGTATATAAATTTCTTGGCAAATGAAGCCATTTGCCATATGAATTAATAAACATACATCTATACGAATCTTCAGCACAAGCTTTGTAATTTTTTATTTCAAAATCTATCTCAGAAATATTTTTAAAACAACGAAGCGTTCCAAAGCAATAATAATTTAGATTACTTAAATAATTGATTTCAGGATGATAATCATTAATTTTTGATTTTAATGGTTTATCATTATAAACTAAACTTAATGAATGCAAAGAGTTGTCTATCTCGCTTATTTTTTTGAAATCGCTAGTTAATAAATATATAGATTCATCAGAAGACAAGATTTTATTATATATTTTTAAAAAATTAAAATCAAAAAAATCATCAGCATCTATTAATACAATATAATCATAATCATTATTTATAAAATAATTAGGTTTCCAATAAACTTGTTTTTTAAAATCTTGATTAATATATCGTATTTTTATGTGGTCATACTGTTTAATATTTTCATCTATCAAAAATTTTGTATTATCCGTGCTAAAATCATCAGTAATAAACCAAGTAAAATTTTTATAATTAATTTTTGATACTTGATCAAAAATTTGCTTTACATATTTAGAGCAATTATAAAAAGAAGTATATAAAGCAAAATTTTTATATTTCTTTTCATTTTCTTTTAACGCTGATATGTATTTTAACTTATCAATTATATAACTCTTAATATTTAAGTCTTCTAACAAATGGAAATTTGATTTATCAACATATTTATAAGTATAATTGTCGCATTTTTTACAAACGACATCCATATTCCATGATAAAGCTTCTTTTACACTCAAGGGATTTAATTCCTTATGAGATGGAAATAAAAATAGATCCATGCAAGACATAAACACATCCACATCAGATCGTTCGCCCCACATAATACAATTATCTTGTTTCAAGTGATCCACAGGAATACCACAATCATTTAAAAAACAAGTGTTACCAATAAAATGAAATTTTACTTTATAGAATTTTAATTGTTCGGCTAATTCAAAAATATATTTTTGATTTTTGTTTTGATTTATGATTCCAACATTTAAAACGTGCAAATAACTTGGATCTAGACCTAGAGATTCTAAAACATTTCGTCTATCTGGTCGAATATTATTACCAATTGGTATTTCCCAAACTGTATTTTTAATATTTAAGTTCTTTGATTTTTCGATATGCAACTCAGAACAAAACATAAACTCATCTGGCAAATAAATTTTATAATTAAAATCAAAACTATTATTATGAGTTGTTTCAATTATTTTATAAGATCTATCTTTATCATATATTTGAACCATCAATTCTTTCGGCGGCAATTTGTATTCAAAACATTCAGGAAATTCATTAAACCAAATAATATCAGGCTTATAAGATGATATAATATCTAATAACTTATGCTTATCATTTTTAAATTGTTCGTCGCTAACCCAAAAATCTCCTAAACAAATAACATTTTCAGAACCAATTAAAGATTTAATCTTATTTTTTTGAACAATGTATTCATTTGAAAAATTACTAAATTCAATAACTTTTATATTCGCATATTGAAATCTATTATACTTTAAATATTCTAATAAATATTGAGGGCAACCACCAGTGGACAAATGAGGCGTAATTACTAATAAATTCATTTTAAAATTTTATTAATGTAGATTTAATTTTTCTTTTATTTTGTTGAATACTGATTCTGCTGTAGGATGACATTTCATTTCAGTGTAATTTTCTTGACATGCCGGTAAAAAATGCGTGGCTTTTATTGTTTTCCATTCTTTTACTGTATATCTTAAATTACTTGCACAAAAAAGTTTACATTCTCCATGAATATATTCGTGTTTATAATTTTGACTTCCTTTTCTAAAAGGAGCTGTGCAATAAGGATCTCTTGCAGATCCTAATTGAAAAATCCATGTGTCTGTAGTTCCAGCTATATGCAATGGGCCTGAATCGATTGTCACTATACCTTTTGAATTATTTATTAAATGCCATAGATCGTGTATAGAACTGCCATCATTGGTGAAATTAATTATATTTTTACCGCTTGCTTCAAAACATCTTTTTTTGCAAATAGATCCATCAAAATAAACTTCTTCATAATCTTTTCCAATCAGAACTATATTTAAATCTGTATTTTGCAGCAGCAATATTAATTTTTTCCAATTATCTTCGCTCCATGTTCTGTTCGACCAATTCGAAGTTGTATGTAAGCATATATAATTATTCAACTTATGTATTTCATATATAGATTTCAAATCTGGATAAAAATCAAGACCAAGCTCATCATCTTTTAAATCAAATCCTAGATCATACGCACAACTTCTACCGCAATAACAAGCGTGACATAGCTTACCATCACCTTTATAAATTTCAAATACCTCGTAATCTGTTTGGTCTAGATATTCATCACGTTTAATAATCTTATCAATGTAAGGATTATTTTTAAATAAATCTGGATATTTAGTTTTTATCGATAAAGATGTATTATTGTAAAAATAAGATAGCTTTCTTAAAGCTGGCGTTGATAATAAAGCGTCTCCCATGCCAGCCGCTCCTATCTTAACTAATATTTTTTTAGATGACATTTTTTAATTTATTCATATTCGCGCATGAATGGCGGACTTCTTTTTTAGCTTCCTTGTATATTATATTATTGCCAAACTGTTTTGCAA
>Ga0208223_1000112_pt1 | contig 20713 bp, 23 predicted proteins | sample LakMenE07Oct09ns_FD_150678 | JGI IMG/M metagenome (GOLD analysis project Ga0208223, IMG submission 150678) | Freshwater microbial communities from Lake Mendota, WI - 07OCT2009 deep hole epilimnion ns (SPAdes) | ecosystem: Environmental > Aquatic > Freshwater > Lake > Epilimnion/Euphotic zone ...
CTGCAAGTACTGGTCCGATGCCGTACATGGACAATGCCCATTCGCCGGCAACGGAAGCTTCGGCAAACCGTTCAAGTGGATACTTAAGAGCTTTCTCCATTAGATGAAGATTGTGAGCCATAAAGGCTACAAGTTCATGAGGAGATTCTTGCTTCTCAAGCTCTCGAGCCTGAGCAGCAAAAGCCATACGGTTTTCCTGAAGAGTGTAGTAAGCGTCAACAATGTTACGTGCTGAAGCAGAGTCTAGGTCAGATGACATAGACCGAACGTCACGAGCAAAGCGTGTGAACATCGGAAAGTCAAAGTCTGAATCAGCAATATCGCTGAGTTGAGGTGTAGGGTTATTCACTATAAGTTCCTTATATTGTATAAATAGTTAAAGATCTGTTTTTTTGTATGGTAATTAGAATGGTTCGGGAATAGATTTGATCATGTTTTCTGTAAGGTACTCATAAGAAGTAACTTGCAAACCTGCGTAGTTTTCTTGAACTACTTGATTGCAATTTTCTAAAGTACCTGTATACAGAACAAAATCATCTGCTATGTCTACGACATAATAGATAATTGGTGAGTCAAATTCTTCACCAAACATTTTCTCCTGGACCCATTCTGGATCCTGGTGTTTAGTAGTCATTTAATTTTATTCCTGTTCATCTTCGTATATCTTTTTCTCCCAAGTTAACTCGGGAGTAGCAAGATAGGTGGTGGATTGATTATATGGGCCAGACTTTTCAGTTTGGTCCCAAGTCCAAGCGTATGGACAACAAGGTGGGACAAGTGTTCCGTTTTGAATGTGGCTAAGTTCGCCACCTGAGAAACACCATCCACCTGTAGTGTTGCCATGACCACCACGGACTTGTGCAAATTTTGCAAGTCCGGGTAGTGCGTTGAACATAATTACAGCACAATCGTGGCAGAGGTGGGCTAGATATGGATTGGAATCATACTCACCAAGTGAGTAGACTTCACCCCGGTTAGGATCGGGGATGCAGTCAGTGAATCCGCCATAATGGCCAAGTGACAAGGTATTAATAGAAATACCGTCGTCAATGAACATGCCAGACTGTTGGGTTGTAGGACTAGGTGTACCACAATTGGTACAGTTAAGCAGTGGGTGTTTATCCACTAGCTGTTGAGAATGGTTAATCATAATCACTTTCGTTTTCTTGATTTGGTTTATGTGCATATTTGTAAGCATGAGAGTCGTAGCTCATGCAGAAGTTGCAGATCCATTGTTCCCATGCGGGCTCAAGGAGTTTACTGCAAACAGAACAAATATACATTTCTTCTGGTTTATCTTCCGGCTCATAAATTGACTCGTCAAAATGAGGAGGAAGTTCTTCTTCTTCTGGGTTAAACATAGTTTATTTATTTCTTTGTATGAAATTAAAAAAGACAAAGGTAAAGGGGAAGAGCATATTTGCCCCTCCCCTTTCCTTGGATGATCTTTAAGTTATACTTACCGCTCAGTTGGTAAGCATTACCCAAAGATCAATCATCTTGGTCTTGTCATTGAACTGCGATGCAGATGCAATGCGAAGATTGTCTTTTGCAGCGCGTGCTGTCAGAGAAGCTCTGAGTGACGCTAACTGCTTTTTGTTGGTAATTGGAATGTTCACGTGTGCCCATTCATTACGGTTTGACAACAGGTTGTTGTACAATTCCGAAATGACGGGATTGCGACGCCGGCCCTTACCAGAATTTACTGGTGGTTCACCTTTGATGAACGTCAGTAATTTGGTAGGTTCTGCGATAGCAAACTTACGTGGATTCCGATTAACCTGAGTCTCGATGCTCTCGATGATAGCCATGGCTATTCCTCCAATATATATTCAGCATTACTGCTGGTGGTTTTTTTTATGAACTATACTTTTGCTTTAATGTTCCAGTTAGATAATCTTCCACTTGAGAAGTGCAAGATCCAGCTGGCAAATAAAGCGTTAACTGCTGGATTCATAAGATCTTCAGGAGTATATCCAAATTGTTCTCTTAATGTTTTAAACCATGAAGAGTTAATTTGGAGTAGACCTGAGTCATATGATCCATTTTTGTTAAGAGTCCAAACTATTTTGCCGTTTTCCCAAATTGCATTGACTGCTCCAGGATTACATCTGGATTCACGCCAAGCAATATAGGAAAAGACTTTGTGTGGCAAAGCGTACTTCTTAAAGGTTTCCTCATATTGAGGACAGTAGAACTGATCACCTACAGGAAGTTTGGCTTTTAGTATAGTGTCTTTTTTAGGTTTGAGATAGGTGTTGTTTTTGATGCAACCCCATCCATTGAATCCAACTGCTGGACGATAGAATCGCTTATTAGCTAATCTATCATCTAGAGTTAGGAATTCATTGGTTTGCCAACCAAATACAGCTATGCGATTAGCTACAACAATCTGTTGAAGCACGCTAGCTTTGGAAGGATGAGAGGCAAATTGTTTGCCACCATAACCTTCCCATGTGGATCTGGCAATACCAAGTCCACCACCCCAATTGCCTCCGTCTTGCCAATTCTGGCCAGTCTCGCATTGGGCTACCTTCTTCCAATACTTAATGGAAGGTCCCATTTTAAATGTGACTGTTTTCCATTTTGTAGGAGTACTGGGTAGGGTGGTACTTCGGGGCTCGGAAGATTGCTCCGAGACACCTCCTGGTGTAGCAGTTGCTGATACTACTGTGGCCTGGGTTAGGCCTGTGATTACCATTATCAAAGATAATAATAGTGTGTTGAATATGCGCATTGGTGTCGCTCCTTTCGATTGGGTCTGCAAGTTATATTTGATCTAAACTTGCTTTAGCATCGCGCAGGTTGCGAAACCGAAGATCGGGCACAAACGAGATGCCCGGTCGACACTTAGCAGTGGTGCCTTCTCCGACTTCACAGTATAACTGTTACGTGGGGATTCTCCCCCTGCCCGAATGTCTCTCGGGCATGGTATATATTCTATCACATCGTGGAGTGGTTACACGTATGTTCAGTTGTCTTCCTCCTGTTTGGGACTGGTTTGTTCTTTTAAAAGAATCTCGATTCTACTAAGAGTAGAATTTAATTCGTTCATCTTTTGAAGAAGCAATAGGAGAGCCTTGAGAATGTTTTGGGAATGTTGTTCCATAACATAGGTCTCCTCTCCAGTCAAACGGAAAGGGATTACACTCTATAATGAGAGCATAATCCCGATCTGCTAATCACGATATTTTAACCGTGACTATAAATAGTACTGTAGTTTTTAAATTAAACTACAATTTGTAGAGGAATATCAGTTGTAATCAGTAGTGATTTGGGAAGAATTTACAGCAGCAAGTACTCGGTACTGGCCGGCAGAAATCTTCTCAAAACGGTTAGGATTGTTCTTGATGAAAGCGTAGGTTGTAGGAGCAGTGCACTCTAATGCTTCAGTAATCTGAGCAGGAGTGATGATCTGACCTATTCTTTCGTTAATGTAGGACTCGATGAGACCTGCATACTTTGGTGTCTTGGACATGGCTTATGTACCTTTCGCTCGAACAGCATATGCTGTTGTTGTGTCTTTTTATGGTATATAAAGGTATATAAATATACAGGCGTAAATACGCTATAATACCTAATTAAGTTAATATAACTCTATACAGAGTTACAAACATATAGATATTATAGCATACATGCGCACAAAGGTATATAAAATTACAGGGTTAACAAATTAATCTTCGAAGTTTTCTTCTAAGTCAATATTGTAAGATCCAGCATAAGCTGCAAATCCGTCTTTCAGCATGTTCATTCCTGAACAAATTCCGGAAAGAGATTCGTAGTATTTTTGTATCATTGTAGGTGAGTTAAAGTTTAGATAGTGTGCAGCATCAGAAACCTTTGAGAAAGCTTGTGATGCTGTAGCTAGAGTTTCAAGAAACTGTGCATAAGTTTCCATCTGATCTATATCTAAGTTGTATTGTGGGTTGTTATTTGTCATAGAATTAGTAGGCCGATTTAGCAGTTTGAAATTTAGGATCTGAATGATACAACACTTGTGTTCCAAAGGAGTTGTACTGTTCGATGACGGTATAGTCATCTGATGTTTTGATCAAACCAGTCAAGTTAAATTTACCATCGGATGGATCTACGATCCATGTAATCCGGGTAGTCTTACCTAGTTTTGCGGCACGTTGAATCTCCATTGTACCATAGGATGACTTGTTTAGATTTTGGGTAATGTAGGCGATGTTCTTACCGGATTTTCCGGGAACGATCACACGGCTAAAGCCTTTATGCTCGGGCTTATAAACATCGTACCATTGCCCAAAGTACTGCACTTTGTCATCCATATCCCAAAGGGAATGGTGTAAGGCCAGGAGTTCTGATAAAACATATGCTGAAATCATATCTCTACTTTCTGGTAGCTTTATAAAAAAAAGTTTATAGTAAAATTTGCAGGTAGATTACATAGCATAGGGGGGCTATAGCCATGTAACCTACCCGCAAAAGGAAGTATATCATAAGATACACATGAGGCCTCTAGGAGCTGATTATGTCGGTAGGAGGTACTAAAACCCAACATAATCGAATCGTCGAAAGGGGGAAGGCGATGATCTAAAGAACTTAGTCTCTCCTAGGGGCCACATCTATATCATAAGATGGGTATTCCAGGTTTTTGATTGAACCGCCGGCACATCAATTTTGATTTTCTATTTGTAATAGAATATCTTTAATATGTTCTATACGAACTAAAGCCTTATCTCGTTCTTCATCTAACACTGCATATTGGATAATACGCAATTGTTGTAGGAGATAGACAGAACATGCGGCATAGAGGGAATCAGATTGATCGGATCCGCCGGCTAAAAACAAGTTTATGTGAGACATATTATATATATACCTAATAAGAGAGAGATAGAGGGATTAGCTAAGAAGGGAATGAATGCCTAAGGATATCTTTAGGTGGGTAAGCATACTTTGTATGTGAACCCTATGCATATGTATATATGTTTTATATGGGTTCCCCCTTAAAAAGATACCGTAAAGCATTATAACTTAACAATTAAGGTTATAGTCACTCCCTACTCTGTACTTATTCTAATCCTTCTCTATGTATTCTCTATATATAGGGGATATATATAAAGCAGTTTGTTTGTTGCCGGGGATTTGGATATAGGAGTATAATTTAAATATTAATTTAAAATATTATTATGGTATTAGTTGACGCCGGCGAATGACAAAGCGCCCCTCACTCAACCAACCACCAAGTTGAGTGGAGACGCTTGTCGCCGTCAATAGACCATTATACTTTTAAATCTACTCCATACATCCGTTTGAAATCTCTTCTCATGGGATGGAGGGCTGATTCGGTTCCATGTGTCGTGTACATGGGGCCTTGGATTGTCGGAGGGGGGACAATCTTATAGACCCCTGATTTAGCACGATCGACCTGGAAGCCTAACCGCTCGAGTTCGGCCATTACGTTCTTCATAGCCTTAGATTGATGCTGGCGTGGCATCTGGATATTCTCCTTTGTAAGTATCTGATCTATTACCAGTTGAGAACTAGTATATCAGTACACATAGGAGTTTGCAACCCAGACAAGCACCTTTTTAGTTCGGCGGTCTGGGGACTATTTTAAAAAATAATCATTTAAAAAATGCTCTTCGAACTTCGGTGGTCTGGGGACTATTCAGAAAATAAATAAGAACCTAGTAAGCAAGTAGCTATAGAGCATACTTACCTACTAGATCCTTAGATATTATTCTGGTTCCCAGGTTTTGAAGTATTGAGGATCACCGACCCAAAAGGCACCAGTACCAGATGCTTGGTTCAACCATTCGTCCAAGCAAGCGTGAAGGAACTTGCGGTATTCAACCGTGATGGGACCATCGTTGTGCTTGCAGATGTCAGAGTGTACGCTACTGTCTTTGGGAAAGTACATGATTTCCCCGCAGAATTCTTTCATTAGACCATTTTCTTTGGTGTAAGGAGTTCGATATGTTGCTTGAGAACGTCAACGAGTTCTTTGAAGTTTTCGATACGTTCGGATTGGACTGCGATTTGTCGCTTCATGATGCTCATGTGTGCTTCCATATCGCGGATTTCCAAGTTTGCTTGGACAATGTCTGTGTAAGTTGGACGGGTTGCCATGTGTATTTCTTTCTTTGTATGAATTTTTTTATATGATTATATATGTTTATGCGACTTTAGGTATACTGATAGAACATTACGTATGGGCATACCAGCCAAACTATGTTATGCCAGTTATCTATCAATCTGGACACGTCATTCCACTTACTACGATGCATTCTGTAATAAGATATCTCTTATTACCAACATAGTTGTTGTAGCCATCTGTCTAGAGCAGATGTTTCGGACACGTGCAGCCCGCGACTTTCCCTTGGACTACCTGCCTCACAGGTAGGTTAGCATTGGTGAGGCCATTTTGCTAACCACACGACGACTTATCAGTTCATCTGCTGCTTCGTCTTTTTTTAGTCTTATCCAAGGTACTTGGTGGATGCGATAGGATTCGAACCTATTCGTGTATTTGTTGTATATTCACCAAGGAAACAACGTATTTACCTTCCAGGCATCCGTGTGAGTATTTTTGTGCAGAGAATACTCAAACTCCGTCCGTCTTTTTACCAGGGCTTACGGCCATCCCTGTAACCTAACTAAATAGGAAAGTATATTTGGTTAGAGTGCTCTCAGTATACTAGTGAGATTTAGTTATCCGCTAACCATGCGGATGAGTTCCCCGTGGGGGTGGGCACTTTTATATCATACCCAGGATAGAACCTTAGAAGGGAAGTTCGTCCTCATCAGCATCTGCTACAGGAGCAGGGCTGGAATTTGTGGTTGATGCAGACTCAGCACGGGCAGAGTTCTTCCAAAGGTCAACGGAGACAGTCTGTCCACCGATAACCATAGAGAAGCGACCGCATGGAGCATTGACAGCAGCATACTGGTCCTTAGGAACGAGGTTACCACCTTCGTCTACCTGGATAATCTGCTGAGCACCTGCCCAGTTGGTTGTCCACTGACGGCTCATGTCACCAAGAACCTTGATGCGGTCTTCTGCTTTCTTGATTTTTGCTTGTGACCAGTTGGTCTGTGCAACAAGTTCAGCCTTGAGTACTGCTGCTTCCTTACGGAGGCGAACAATACGCTGGAACTGGTCGACAGTTGAGTCTACAAGGTTCAAGAAGCCCTGATTGGTACGGGACTGCTCGCGATTGACAGTGCCAATCTCAAAGCTGGTTACGGGAACGCCAGTTTCATGGGCATAGGCAGCAATGATGTTGCCACGCTTTTCCATAGAACCAAGTACGTCTACAGCACCAGCTTCTTTGAAGGCGTCAAATGCTTGCTGAATACCAGTTTCAGAAGCACCGAACTGTTGCCAGAGAAGAGGCATACCGTCTGCAAACTTGAGACCAATACGGGAAGCTGTGTCCAAGAAAGCTTGCTCATCAACAGGCTTTTGTGCGTTTGCGTTTACAAACGAACGAAGAAGCTCGGGAAGAGTCATTGTTTCACCGTCAATAACGACCTCAACATCCATCTTGACAGGCTTGAAAATGCCAGTCACGATTTTGTAGGTGTCACCAGTGTACGGAGACTTTTGCTCAATAACACTCATACGGGAGAGGGTTGCTTCGTGCAAAGTAGCATATGCAGGAACCTTGATTCCATTGATGCTACCGTTGAATGCAATCCGACGTCCTGCGTGGAGTGTGGTTGTACGGCCTGTGGTCTCAAAGACTTCAGGATTATCTGCAATGGTAGCGAACAAATCGCCACCAAGGTTGAATTTACTAAGCAAATCGCTCATTATAAATATCTTTCTGTTTGTGTTTTTTGTGTGTGTGTGTTTTTAGTGGTGAACAGGAGATTCGTCTGAAACAGATTCATCTCCCATTCCTTTGTTGGAACCGCTGGTCTCGCGAAAGCCGTCCATAAACTCTTCCTTCAAAGACTTAGTAGTTTCACTAGTCTTCTTAGGCAGTGCCTTGGTGCCAGCAACGAGTTTGCCAGTCAATTTTCCAATTGTTTTTGAACTTGTGATGTTCTTCATATTTTTATTTTCTCCTTGTGTGGATTATCGGTCGTAGAATGGTCCGAGTAATGCGTCTAGTAGGTCTAGCAGCCAGTCAAACATTTTTGCGTTTTTCTCCTTTCATTCTTCCCCTTTCCTTGAAGGAACCTTGAATGTGGAGTAGTGAGATGTAAGAAATGACTGCTACGACCAACCAGACAATGAGTGAGATCATCCAGCCCGCTTGTACGAGCCAGAGTTATCTTGATCGTATAGACGTGGTGTAGTAACTTGTGGTCTATAACCCACGAACCGCACCCACCCCTTAGCCAACCCTATGTTGAGAAGGATTGATTGAAAGAACAGGATTGTTCCCATGCCGGTGAAATACCAATACCACATCATACTAAGTCCAACTCTACAAGTTGAGTATGCTTCTGGTACCATTCAACCATTGTGGTAGAGTGTTCACGTAAGCGACGAGAGTGTTCATAGTTATAGTTGACACATTCCTTGAAGTAGGCTGTGCCATCCATAAGTTGAATGTCAACTCGGTTGTTGCGGGTATGGTCAATGATCATAAGAACATTGAGGTCCATAGACACGCGAATGTAGGCCTGACCGCCATTATGGTGGTACAGACGGTCTTCTTTGGCAGCTAGATCAATAAGTTCTAGTGATTGTAAATATGTAATACTGTTCATTATTTGCTCCTTGTAATATATTTTGTACGTGCTGCATCGCCGGCGTAAAGACCGATGACAAAGCACACTGTTGTAATTACCATTGTGATATGTTTACGCATTAGTTGTGTCCTTGTTGTTGTAGTGGTTATAGATGTCCATGAACTCATCGCTAGGTTCGTAAGCTTCAGTGCCAGGACTGGAAGGAATACGATTCCATTTTGCGTCTTTCTTTTTGTCATCTTCAAGCCAGGCGATAAAGGCCATAGCTAGTAAGAATCCAGCGGAAAGCCAGTTCAGTCTGTTGTTGATAATTTTGAGTGTTTTCATTTTGTTTTACTTTCTTTGATTGAAGGTTATGTTCCTACTAGTATTTTTAGAAGTGGGGCAGAAGCCGGCGATGCGACTCCCACCCCACCCCTTCACTAGGAGGGACACGCGATTGGCGAGCAGTTTTGTGACTTGCTCTAGGTCATTCTACATACTTCTCCAAAGCATCCAGCCTATAGCTAAGATGATTGGAAGAATGAGAAAGAGCGGAACTAGGTCATACAACATATGTATTACCCAAACATTTTGTCCCAGCATTCGGGATGAATGCCAGTCTGAATGAGTTCACGCTCATTAGATGTAAGATTAGGAAACGCTTCTTGAATAAGGGCACCGTTGTACCATTTTTCAAGATATTCTGTTTCTACAAGAATCTTGTTTGCGCCGCCACAGTGAAAACATTTATTTTCAATTTCTGTAGCTGGCAATGATTTATAAAGTTGATATATGCTTACTGTCATAATAAGGGCCTCCTACACCCCACTCCTTCGTTCGGAGATCGAGACTTTACTTCCTTCGGTTGTCAAGGTTTTACTCACTTGACCTCTTAGTCCTACTCGTATTTTTAGTGAGCCTGCGAGGCCGTTAGGCCGAGCAGGCGTGTTAGGTAACTTGAACCTGTCCTCATACTTGAGCCACGAGGCGAAGCCCGACTGTGAGGGGCTCAATGCCCCGAAACAGGCGACAAAAAATTTAGCCAAGATGACTTGAGCCTCCGAAGAGACCCAAGCCATCTGACCGAGATGAATGCTGAAATTCAGCGATTGCCTCGAGCACCACCGTTGTCACGCCACTCGAGGTATTCAGCCTCAGTGACGAGTACGCCTTCAATGACGCGACGGAACTGCTTGTTGGCAGAGTTGATTGCGGACCGAGCCTGCTCAAGAGCATCACGGTTGGACGGGTTGTCACCAACACGATGTGTCAGTGGCTTGCGTGGCTTCTGTGCCATTACAGTACCTCCTAGGTACAGTGTCGCATTTGGTGGGAGCGACTACCCCATTCCTTCGTTGGCCAAAGCCAGCAAAGGGAGAACTTGATTCAGTAAAGTCACCGCAGTAAACACGCCTGCTTACTACGGTGAACCTTACCTAGACACTGGGATTTGAACCCCTTCAAGATGGCTTGGATATTCCATCGCCCGCGTGACACGGACCCTCAGTACTCAGACAGTTGCGACCTGCCACTCTAACTGAGATGTATATAGTTCCCCGTGAAGAATCGAACTTCACATTACCCAACGCAGGGGGGAGATGAGCAGTTTTACTACTTGCTCAGGTAGTCCTGTTAGAATGACAGGATGTCGTCGGACTCAGACGATGTGACCTCAGCCACCTCACGCTTGGCAAGTTCTGCGAGCAGAGCCTGTGCCTTTGCGAGGGACTTGGGGTCAACTGGTGCGGATTCAGCACGCTTTGCCTCCGTCATCGACTCCAACACCTCATCGAGGGTGGATTTGACGAAGAGCGAACCGCCCTTGGACCGCTGAATGTCCTCGATGTTGACGATGACTTCATAAGAAACTTTCTTAGCGAAAGCCTCACGAAGAATCGTCACGAGAACAGCCAGTGCGTCCTTGGACTCAAGGTTCACAAAGACATTGTCCTTGATGAAACCGTTGGTGTCCTTGGGCTTGACCCACACGGAGTCTTTGTCCTTGCTGGTATTGAGCCAGCCTTCTAGTGTTGCCACGGTGTACCTCCTAAGTACGCAGGGAGACCGTCTCCCCATTCCTTTGTTGGGCGACTTATGGCGCACCCAACTTTAGCCATCCCACGAGACGCAACCCGCGAAGCGAGACACGACCCGTGTAGAACTTTAGAATACCCTCCGACTTTACCCACGAGGCAGAGCCGAGGCTTGGGAGCCGAGGCGAAGCCCAAGCGAGCCCGAAGGGCGAGCGTGCGAGTGAGCGGAGCGAACGAGCCTTTTGTTGTCAACCTGTTTATTGGGTAACCTGAGTTATTCATATGGGCTTGGGGGGCTTTTAGAATATAACCAATTAGATCTTATTCTCACGGTACCAAACCATGGCACGGAAGAGATAGTCAGTCATAAGAGTGTCACTGTTAGGTGTGACAGTGTAGAGCCACTTGTCATGGTTGGCACCCTTGCGATCAACCTTGAGCAGGTAGGACGCACGAGCCATGCGGAGAATGTGCATGTTAGTTGCTTCTACTCCATTCTTGGTCTCAAATTCCACTACACGTGCCATGATGTTGGTAGCAGCCTTGTCCAAGATGGAGGTGCGACCAGCCTTGTTGGTGCCACGAGGAATGTAGAAGGTCTTCATGACATCAGTAACCAGCTTGCGGAAGTGCATCTCCTGCTTCTTGTCGTTGAAGATGTCGTCAATCTCTTCGATCTCCACAATTGCAGACTTAAGGAACTCAAAGATCTCTGCAAATGCTTCGTTGATCATGTCCTCACGAGGAACCATGAGCTTGGAAACAATCGGAGACTTGCTGGCCTCGAGGTGCTTAGTTGGATTGTCGATCTTAAGAGCCTTGGAAGTACCGTACATGTTACGGCTGTACCACCAGTATGCATCCATTGGCTTACCACGAAGCAGGCTTGCAACCTGAGAAGTGGACCACTTTGCCAATTCCTTGAGGTCATCGATGTCACCCTTGCACTGCTGGATGGCATCAATCATGTCCTCGTTGGCACATGGCAAGGTTGCAAATGGTGCATTGTTAATGGTGTACTGCAGCATCTTGGTCTTGACCTGGTTGCCAACTCCACCATTCTTATGCATTGCCACCTTGAAGTTGTAGCAAGAAGATGCCCAATCCCAAACTGCAGGCTTCGGACGGTTGGATCCGTTGACCTTGGATGGAAGCTGGCCATTGATACTGGTCCGCTGGAACTTGACAAGATCCTTCATGTTGATGGTTGGCATGTCTAGCTTGTTGACAAACACAGGACCAGGAACCTTGACATCCACAATGTCAAACTCTGCCCAGTCGTTAGGAGTACGAATAAGCAGGGCAGCCAAACGCTCAGAACCATCTAGCTCCACGATCTTGCGAATGTGAACCATGATCTCATCGTCAAGGTCTGCACCACCAAGCTTACCACAGGTGTCTGCCCACTGCTTGCCAGGCATTGCAAATGTCTGAGTCTCCTTGTGGTAGCCACAGTTGGTGTTCTTCATGTCGATGTCGTAACCAGCCATAAAGATGACTTCCTTGGTCATGACATATGCGCGATAAGCCCAAGGCATGTAGAGGAAGGACTTCTTCTCTTTGGCAGGAGCGGTCCAGTTTGGCCTCTGTGTGCCATATTCGTCAATGCGAGTATCGGACAAGAACATCTTCTTGATGCTATTTGCACGCATGTACATCAAAGTCTGAGCAACGCCAAGTGGCAACTCAAGATCATTGAGGGTTGCATACATCTTGTTGAGTCCAACGTTGTTGTTCGTACGAGCTTGATTGAACTTGTCAGCCTCAGTAACAGCACGTTCGTTACGAAGCATTGTTGTCCACTCGATGTCTTTACCTTCAAAGATGTTGTTCTTCATGTCGTCAAGAACAGTCTGGAATGCATCAAGAATCTCTTTCGGATGGAAGATGCCCTTGATGCCAAAGAACTGAGCCAGAGTCTGGTCGTTGGTCTTCACCATGCCAGGACCGTGGTGAGGCTCAAGAGTGATGATCTCCCAGGTGCCATCGGTACCCAGCTCCTTCTTGAAGTTATCCACAGAAGTAACAATGTCGTAGCTGACAGAGCCATCGCTAAGACCTAGTTCTTGTAGACGTGCATTAAGCATTGCCCTCTTGGTTGTGAGCACATTGCCCTTGATCTCGCCAGCAACACCATCGATATTGGTAAGTACACGAAGGGTGTGGTTGGTGATTTCCATGTCATCCATTTGCTTAAGCATCTTGCGCTTTGCTCGCTTTGACATGTGAACATTGTTGGAATAGACATCCTTGGCTTTCTCTACAGCCATGATAGAGATGCCGTCAAATGCTTTCTCTGCTACAAACTCTGTACCAAGATGAGGTAGTGCATCCAAGATCTGCTTGTGTGTCAAGACCAGGATGCGAAGGAACTTGTCCTCTTTGCTCTTGACATTGATCTTGTATCCACGTGCAGCACGGACTAATTCAACAAGACGCTTGGTCATCTTCTCACTGTTCTTGACAGTAATACCAAACTCAGACAAATCACTCCAGCCCTTCTTGCCATGGTCCTTGACACGGAAGATGGTTTCCGAGTCAAAGTCAGCCCAGCCAAAGATGCTATCTGTAGGAACATTGTTATACTGCACGTGAGTCAACTGGCTATCCCCGTCTAATGGGTTCTTGTAGCTAGTGATGTTCACAATGAACGACTGACCGTTGAACATGTGCTCAAGAAGTGCATAGTGGTAACCACCACGGTCTACCTCTTCCAGAACAACAGTGCTGTCATGCTTGAACCAGTACTCTGGATCATTAGTAATGACACGTCCAACTGAACGATCATGCAGTGGGTTTCTGTCTGCACGAAGAACTGTATCGACCAAGTACTCTTTGATCATGTTGTTTCCCTCCTTAGGGGTCTTGTTTACCTTTGCAAACTCTTGTGGTTTAATGGGTTCTGTCACTTCCATGACTTGCTCCTTTTCTTCTTCTTCATCTTCGAAATCAAAGTTTTCTGGATCTTTTGGTTCCCATACTTCTTCGTCCATTATTTCCTCCTCATGAGTTGGAACGGCAGCGTTGTCGTCACCGTCGTTGTTATTTGGGGTTGGGTCAACTGGAAATACTCCACCATTGCCATCAGGATCATCATCACCCTTAGGCATGTTGGAGTGCAGTTCAGCAGCGGGGCCTCGCAAGTTACCGGGCAAACCGTAGAACTCCAGGGCCTTGTCACTAGCCGAAACAATATCGGGGCTAAAGGACTCAAGGTAAAGACCATCCATGCTCCTGACTCGAGACAGACACACGTAGCACTGGCCATCGGTAAAGATAGCTCCAGCTGAAATGATTGCAGAGTCAAGAGTCATGCCCTGGCTCTTGTGAATGGTGATAGCCCAAGCTGTCTTCAAAGGAATCTGAAGACGGAATTCTATGTCTTTCTGACCTTGGTGGAACTTTTCTGGAGCAACCCACTTAAGGCCAACTCGATTGAAGTTTACCAATACAGCTTGTTGGGTATCGTCAATCTGTTCGACAATTCCGGTATCGCCATTAACCAAACCATCATGGTTCAACAAACAGATGACTTGAGTTCCGACTTTCAACTTGAGAGTCTTCTCCACCAAAACATTCTTATCCCAGTAGCCCTTGTCTTCGACCCAAGACTTGGTTGCAGGATCAAACTTGTTGGGGTTTCTGTCGTATGCCGTAAAGACAAACTCTTGAGTAGTAAGAGCTGCCATTTGCCGTTGGTTGATGCTATCTGCTTCTCTGTTGGTAGGAACAAGAGAAACAACACCAGACTTTGGCTTTGGCCTGCTCATTGCAGTGTCAACGATAGGTTGCATGTCTTCTGTCCAAATGCCCTGACGAACATTGTTAAGGAATCCAGCAAAGAGAGAGTCCTGCTGACGAACAACCTGCTTGAGCTGATGAGTAACAACGCCGGCATTCTTCCATGTCTCGGTCATAAAGACAAAGTTGGTCTGAGCCTTGTTCTCCTTGTCAACTGGTTCAATCTGAAGGAAGTCTCCAACAAAGCAGAACCGCTTACCACCAAATGGCTTAGTCGAGTCAAAGATCTGACGGAACGCCAAGTCCAACTTGACAAAGTCATCCTTATGCATCATGGAGATTTCATCAATAACAATGAGTTCAACTGAACGCATACCACGAATAAACCGTTGATTACTCATGATGCCAACCAATTCATCAACAGACTTATTGGGGAACATGCGAAGAGCACTGTGGTAGGTCTTGCCATTGATATGGGTAGCAGCGATACCAGTGGTTGCAGTAACCACAATGGAACGACCATGCTGCTTCATTGTTTCAATTGCCTGGTTAAGGACAAATGACTTGCCCGTACCAGCGTTACCAGTAAGCAACATGTTACCAGTGCCATTGACAATTGCTTCATAAGCCTGGCTTTGCTCCAGGTTAAGAGTGATGCCGTTGGGCAAGGTTACTGCGCCAATCAGCGGGTTGTTGTTGACCTTCATGGTCTCCTCCTTCTTCTCCGTTGGCTTGACCTCAGGAGTCTTGATTTCTGGCACTTCGTACATGCCCTTGCGATTAAGCCACATCTTTGCAGTGACTTCATCAACAACGCCGTCATTCTTCTTGGGATAGACGGGCTTGCCTTCGATGACGGCAAACCAGCTAGAACCTGTTTCCTTCAGGTACTCGTTGTCGGACCGTTTGAGCTCAACGCTGAGCCCCATGTCCGTTGTCCACTTGTCAACCGAGATGGTTTTCTTGCTCACCTTGGTCTCCTTTCCGTTGTCGGTCTCAGTGACCGGGTTGTTGTTCTGAGGCTGTTCTGCCTTCATGGTTGGTCCCTCCTTAGGGTTGTTTGGGGTGGGCTTGGGGGTTCCGCCTCCACCGTTGAGATTGTCTGGGTTAATGAAGATAATTGGTTTCTTCATTTTCTGTGCATACTTAACGCAATTAGCAGTTCCGCCAGATGAACCGTCCCAAACTGCAACAAGGGCATCACAGTGGTCAACCATCCACTCATTGCGATCTTGCATGCAGGTGTTGTTGTACGGGCCATCATGAACCATTACTACTTGTGAAGCATGACTGAGCATCGTCTTGTAGCGAGCCTTGTCTGAAGGATTCCACTTGCTGTCGTGACCTTGGCAAGGTACGGCTACAATGAATGGAAGTCCAAGCTTGTTTGCAATAGATGCAGCATCCTGGTCGACACCAAGGGCACCGCCGCTGATTACAACGATCTCATGGGTCTCGCCATGCTTATTTATTGCACGTTGAAGAGCGTCATGGATTGCAGTACGTACAGCAGCGCGCTTAGGGTTGGTGGGGTCAAATCCACCTAGTTTTTGCGGACGGTGTCCAGTGAAAGCAATGTGGTACTTCGGCTTTGTAGCCATAATTGTGTCCTCCTTGGACTTGGTTGTGGTTGCACCAGGTTGATGCAAGTCGATGAATTCCTGAACTTCAGGATGCTCCTCAAGCATCTTGTCTAGGCGTCCTGAAATGTTGGCGTTATCAGCTGCAGGACCAGTTGCAATGGCCCAAACATTGATTGACCAACGATCAGATTCCGCATTTGTTACAGCATGTGTGTGCTTGCTGTTAAACTTAAAGACTTCTCCTCCAACGAGATTCATCGTAAAGTCCGTCTTTGCGGAGTCTCGGGTCGAGGCAATGTGCCAGTCACACTTGCCAAGGTTAAAGCCAATAGCCCATGCCGCAGCATAGGTGGTGTCACGGTGAGGCTTGATGTTTCCACCCTTACTGATGAGTGCAACTTGAGCCTTAAAGCCATGCTTAGCACAGCGGTCAACAATCCACTGCCAAACCTCATCGTCCATGAGACCAGGAGTGAATGGCTGATTGCCCAGTGGAGCCTCATATGGCAGCCAGACACGCTGACGACCTTTGGCGTAGTTGGATACATCGGACTGAAGATGCGGAAGAACGTTCTTCTCCAGTAGGGCAGTAATTTCTGCAATCTCTTCTGGTGTCAGCTTCTCCAGCTTGATCAGTGCCGATGTGGGGATGGTTGGTGTTGGATTTGTGTCCATGGTTCCCTCCTCAGGGTTGTTGGCCAAGCGGACTAAAATGTCCCCATGGCATGCTTGAGGTGCGCAATAACACACCAGATCTTTGCCCTTAAGCTCATGCAGTTGTGCAAGAAGCTCAGGCTTTCCAAGGATGTACTCCTCATACTTGGCGATGACGTCACTACGCGAGCCGTCCTTGTCAATAACAAATGGGTTGCCCCACTTGCTGCCTCGACCAATATACACTGCATCAACGGGTGCAGTGTTCTTGTGCTTGTTGTGGACCTTGGGCTTGTTCACAGTTTCCTCCTGTGTATTCTGTAGGGACTTGATAGTGCCCGATTTTCCTTCTTGACGAAGCCGTTCTGCAAGTTCAATCTTACTAGTGGCTTGTATCTCAGTCCATTCGTTGGATCCGGTAAATTTGACAAGAAATGTCTTCATGTCATTCTCCTTTTGGTTGTGGTTGTTATTCATTGTTATTCTTCTTTTCTTTCTTAATTAAATCGATCATCATCTGCATCGTCGTCTGGTCCATAATAAGATGGTGCATCTACTTTAAGTTTATCTTTCAGGAACTTTATAATTGGGATGCGTGTTTCCTTGGTAAGAGCTTGATTGTGCTTGCCAAGTAATTGAGTCATGTACATATCTTTAGTTATGTCTGCATGGCCAATCCATTTACCTTCCGCATCTTTAAATCCAATGACCATTGTTTGCCCAGAGTAAACACGATCTGCGTAAGTGCCAATGCAGTTATTTTGCACAGCTCCCCAATCAACAAGGTCATGAGTCATCTTGGGAACAATCATCTGAATCCCTTCTGCAATCCACTTACCGTCAAATAATCCAAATGTATTCCAGAAATCGTTCTTTATAAACTCTTTGTTTTCTGTCTGAATTTTACTGAACTCTGTATTAATAAAGTTATGAATCTCTTCAATATCCATTCTTGACCGAGCTACATGTCGCTTAATTGCAGTTCTATGTGTACGGCCCTTAATCTGCTTGAATATGCTCCCTGCATCGGCAATAAGATCCAAACGAACAAAAGTCTTAAATGCTTGCAGGATGTATTCGTCCTTATAACCAAAGTGGGTAAAGAATGATTTAATATTGTTTTGATACTCATTGCTCTTGCGCCAATCACCCTGTACGCTTTGTTTCACTATCTCCAAATTCAACTTTTCGAGTACTTGAGGATTAAATCCACGCACAAGTCTTAAAAACTGAATAGCTGCACGAAGATCATCAAATGTCTTGATATTATTAATATCACCAAAGATCTTTTTAGTTACACCATGTGGATGCATATAGGCCTTGTTTAAAACCTTCTTAGTCGACACTTCTCCACCAACCCAATAGATATCGCTTTGGGTGATTCCATGTGGATGTATAGAATAACGAGATGTGCCCATATATTCTAGCGGCATATATTTAAGGATCGGCAGCACGTTTTCTGGCCTTAGTAGTTCTTCACAGAATTCTATAGTATAAGATTCAAGTAAGCCGTTATTAGGCACCATTTTTCTTCTCGCCATTGCATCATAACCAACAGCCCATATAGGTGTCTTTGTTTTCTTATCTGACCACATAAGCCTATAACCGTTAGGCGTATTGTTAAGATACAAGACACCAGGCCAAGTTTTCTTATAATGCTGACCACGCTTGTTGTAGACTGCAGATTGAAATTCAATTTTCCAACCATGCTTGATCTCTCCAGTCATTTCAGAGACATACATCTCGTCAATAGTTACATTCTTGAGAGTTCCTTTCATTGTACGTATACTGTACGCATGACGGGGAGAAAAGTTTTCTTCTCCAAATTTCTTCCTTTTCACTGTTAAGTCATCTAAAACTCTAACTTCATTAAATACTTTATGCACTTTGTTCAAGAAAACATTTAATGCGTTAAAGGCATTAAAGTGATTAATGTCATCAACTCTATCTTTGGTTACATAATCACCATACATGTTATTAATCTTTAATAACATTTTCTCAGCTTCATACACTGCCTTTACGATACTCATGGATGACATTTCTGTCGGGTCCATATTTACATACCAAAGGTTGTACTCCAGTATGGTCTTGTCTTGTTTCTCTATGATAAGTTTCATTGGCTTGTCTTCCTTTACTGGGAATGGGTTTGTCTCTTTGTAGCGTTCGTCAATGTCATTGTTCATAATGTTCATATCCTTTTCTTCTCCTTGCTTATTCATTTGTTTCTCCTTTTTGTTATCCATTGTCTTACCACCACTTCTTTGCATCAATTACCACAAGACCATGATTACGCATGACCTCTTGATTCTTGTCTTCGTCTTCCATTGCAAACTGCAAATCAAACTTCTTCTTCAGCTTCTTGATCATCTGATCTTTGTAGATAGATGAAGAAACGCCATTTAATGCAGTTGGCCTGTGCCAGATTGAATCAACCAGATGATCGATACCTAACTCACGGAACTTAATCCATGTGTTCTTCTTGCATGTCTGCCCCCGTGCAGTCAAGAAGACAAGCTCATAACCCATCATCTTGAAAGCCTTCAAAAGAGCAATTCCTCCATCAAGAGCATCTGCTTTGAGAGTTTCCTCTACCCACTCAAGATCCCGTTCTGGTGACCAGTTCGGCGTGACAGTAACTAAAGTACCGTCAATGTCAACTAGAACTGCCTTCTTCTTCTTTTCTGTTTTCATATTCATATCAATATCTCCTTCATCAAACAAAGTAGGTTGCTTATCCATATAAGCTTTCACCTTCTTTGCCTTCTTCTTGTTTGCCTGTATGGCGTTGTGCTTTTCCACTACAGGGTGGTCTTGCTGTACAATGCCATTACGTTGTGCTGCAGCAGGATAAATCCTGATATAGCATGACTTGCAATAAGCCCAACCCAGTGAATTCATAATTGGTTGAGGATGTCCATCTCGACATCCAGGATTTGTGCAATTACGACTAAACATCTTGCTCATTTTATTTTCCTCCTTCATTAGGACATTTTCCATCTACAAGAAATCTTTTACTTCTCATACATCCATACTCCTTGATGCGATCTACAACCTTGTTGTAATGAATCCCATCTCCAGGAATACGCACATAAGCCTTACCCATCAAACCAGCAATGATTCGACCAAATCCCCAAGCAATATCACTTAGCTCATCCTTAAATTCTTCAAAGTTCTTAACTTCGAACAATTCGTAGATTTCACCCCTCCTCTTGCCATCTACCAAATCCCTGCTGAAGATATCAGCAAAGCCATCTCTCCATGGACGTACATCCATACATCCACACCAACGAACATTCTTCATGCCCGCTCCTTTCTCTTTTCTTTCTTTCATTGTTATTTCCCTTCCTTGAATGGCAAGTTAATTACTTGACCAACACGAATATTGACAATGCCACCATTAATGGCAACAATCTTTGACACTGTTTCTCCTGTACGGAAATGATCAGGACAATACCTTTCAGCTATGCCCCACAATGTGTCGCCTTCCTTTACCGTCACCGATGTAATAACACATGTAGGTTCAGGTGCAGGTGTAGTGATTGTGTCATATACCTTGACTAAAGCATCAATCGGTGCATTGAGTGGACCACTCCAGCACATGATTGAGATAATTGCAGTAAACGGAATTGCCACTACAGCAATCCTTCTATTTCTGTAAACAGTACGCATATTGCGCCCTTTCTTTTTGTTGGTTGATGTTGACATGGGTGTTTCTCCTTTGTTCAGGGACCGTAGTCCTACCCATAAAAAAAGAGCTCCCCCAGAGCCGAAGCCCTGAGGGAGACACTTTCTTTTAGTTAAAGATTAGCGGAACGGATCCCAGCTATTATCTTCTTCAATGCCCTCTTCTTCTTCGGACATAATCCATGTATATCCAGCTTTACCGGCGAACACCATACCAACAACAACAAAGAAGAGTACACCCTTCCAATTGAGCAAGCTAAATGCAAAGCCGATAACGCTAAGCACAGCACCAATACCACCAAAGATAATGCTAAATGCAATACTTACAGCTGGAGTAAACACTCCAACAGCAATGATGATTGT
>Ga0208223_1000114_pt1 | contig 20579 bp, 10 predicted proteins | sample LakMenE07Oct09ns_FD_150678 | JGI IMG/M metagenome (GOLD analysis project Ga0208223, IMG submission 150678) | Freshwater microbial communities from Lake Mendota, WI - 07OCT2009 deep hole epilimnion ns (SPAdes) | ecosystem: Environmental > Aquatic > Freshwater > Lake > Epilimnion/Euphotic zone ...
TATTAAGTTGAATTGCGGTAATAGGTTGATTCAGTTCATGAGCAATTGATGCTGATAGGGCACCAGTCGCTGCTGTTTTATTTGCTAAGATAAGTGAGTTTATTAATGCTGAGCGCTCTTCTAGTAATGCTTTAATTTCATTGTTTTCTTTGGTTCTAGCTAATAATTTAACCTTTTTTTCTTCCAGTTCGTTAACTGTGTTTCTTTCGCTGATTAGTAGCTGTTCATAAAAGTAATTACTAATAAATATTAATAATAATAAAAATGATGAAGACCACGCCATTCTTATGATCACAGCATGACCTGTCTCTTCAAAGATGTTTTTTACCGATGAGGCGATTTCTGCAGGTGGAGTGGTTAATCGAAGGCACATGATCAATATCTGGGTAGCAATGATCAAAAAAATAAACTTTAAATGAATGGATTTGTTTTTTTGATGCGCTGACCAGATTTCTGTTAATTGCCATATGCCGATGCTTATTAATCCACCAATGACGATATAAGTTCTGGTCAAATAATTTTCTTCAACTCTGGAATATTCAAATACAAGCCCAAAAACCAATAATAGTAAGAAAACTGTAATTTCAAGTCTTTTGGTGACTACTGTATTCCACGATCTGAATAATAATGCTATGCAAATCATTGCTGCAAGATTAAATGAATTAGCTATAGTTAGGAAAAAATAAGTGGTGATCGGTGTAATTGAAAATGAGAAGTTTGATGTCATTAAAGCACTAAGTGCTAAAACCCAATAAATATCAGACCGGTGATCTTTCTTAAGGTTTTTTAATTCTAAAAAAGCATTAAAAAACATTGAGGATATAAAAATTGTCAATATAAAATAAAAAATCTGGTTAATATATGCCATAGTTTTTCTTAATTTTAACGGGTCCTAATGCAAAGTACTCGATTTCATCGGTTAGTGATTAATTATCAACTAAAATTTTTAATTTCACAGCGATATTTTTAAATGTCTTGATGCCAATGCGCGACAAAATAGCGATAATGGCCTTATCTTCTTTCTAAATTGTTAGCTCGCCTGTGCAAAAACCATTCAAAATCCAAAGTCGTTATCAACCCGCCGGCGATCAGCCTACTGCGATTAAACAATTGGTCGAAGGGCTGAATCATGGTGAATTGCATCAAACCCTATTAGGTGTAACCGGTTCCGGTAAGACCTTTACCGTTGCCAATGTGATTCAACAAACCCAGCGCCCAGCGATGATTATGGCGCCGAATAAGACCCTGGCCGCCCAGTTGTACGGGGAAATGAAAGAGTTTTTCCCTGAAAACAGCGTTGAATACTTCGTTTCCTACTACGACTACTACCAACCGGAAGCCTATATTCCGGCATCGGATACCTTCATTGATAAAGACGCTTCGCTGAATGAGCATATTGAGCAAATGCGTTTATCAGCGACTAAAGCCTTACTCGAACGTCGCGACACTATCGTAGTTGCTACGGTTTCGGCGATTTACGGCTTGGGTGAGCCTGAATCGTATTTTCAAATGGTGTTGCATTTGGTGCGCGGCGATATGGTAAAGCAGCGCGATATTTTGCGTCGCTTGGCGGAAATGCAATACACCCGTAATGACATCGAATTGCGTCGCGCCACTTATCGAGTTAGAGGTGAGGTGATTGATGTATTTCCAGCCGAATCCGAAGAACAAGCACTACGAATTGAGTTGTTTGACGATGAAATTGAACGCTTATCGATGTTTGATCCATTAACTGGCGAAATTTTGCAGCGAATTTCTCGCTTTACCATCTATCCAAAAAGTCACTACGTCACCCCGCGCGAACAATTATTGATTGCGGTGGAAAAAATCAAGCTGGAGCTGGCTGATCGTCTGGCTGAATTACGCGACAACCATAAATTAGTCGAAGCCCAGCGTTTAGAACAGCGGACTTTGTTTGATATTGAAATGATTTTGGAAGTCGGTTATTGCTCGGGAATCGAAAATTATTCGCGGCATTTATCCAGCCGTGCTGATGGTGAATCACCGCCGACCATGTTTGATTATTTGCCAAAAGATGGTCTGGTATTTATCGACGAAAGCCATGTCACCGTACCGCAAATTGGTGCGATGTATAAAGGTGACCGTTCACGTAAAGAAACCTTGGTTGAATACGGTTTTCGTTTGCCATCGGCTTTGGATAATCGACCTTTGCGCTTTGATGAATTTGAACAGATTGTTGGACAGCGGGTTTATGTATCCGCTACACCCGGGCCGTATGAAAAAGAACATTCTGGTGCGGTGGTTGAGCAGGTGGTTAGGCCAACCGGATTGGTCGATCCATTGATTGAAGTGCGACCAGCGACAACGCAAGTGGATGATTTGTTATCAGAAATTAATAAACGCGTGGCGTTGGAAGAACGGGTTTTAGTGACCACTTTAACCAAACGCATGTCGGAAGATTTAACTGATTATCTGCTGGAACATGGCATTAAAGTTCGTTATTTACATTCGGATATTCAAACTGTGGAGCGGGTGGAGATTATTCGTGATCTGCGTTTAGGCGTGTTTGATGTGTTGGTGGGGATTAACTTATTACGCGAAGGTTTAGATATTCCCGAAGTGTCGCTGGTGGCGATTTTGGATGCCGATAAAGAAGGCTTTTTAAGGTCGCAAGTGTCCTTGATTCAAACCATAGGCCGTGCCGCGCGGAATTCCAAAGGTAAAGCGATTTTATACGGTGACAAAATTACCCGTTCGATGCAGCTTGCCATCGAAGAAACGCAACGCCGTCGTGCTAAACAGGAAGAGTTTAATCTGCTCAATAATATTCAACCGAAAACGGTGTTTAAGTCGGTGACTGATATTTTGGAGTTATCGATTCCTGGATCTGGCGGTTCGATTGCCAGCACTCGCGCCAAAGTGGCTGAGCCAGCGGCAGAATACAAGCCATTAACGCCTAAGCAAGCGGCCAAAACCCTCAAGCAGTTGGAAGATAAAATGTACCAACACGCCAAGAATCTGGAGTTTGAGGAAGCAGCTAGGGTTCGAGATCAGATTAAGTTATTGCAGGCAGAGATGGGGGTTTAACAAACTTCTATTCTAAATAGAAATCCTGAGATGGGTTTTGACAACCCATCTCAGGATTGATGACTCACTTAATAAACATCTCTCACATAACGCTTATCTTTTTTCAGTTGATTGACGTAATCAACTGCTTCCAACAAAGTTTTGTTGCCGTGTTGTTGAATCACTTCATGCAAGGCTTTATCAACGTCTTTCGCCATTCGGTAAGCATCGCCGCAGACGAAGAAGTAGCCGCCTTGTTCCAACCAAGCCCATAATTCAGCACCGCTTTGTTTCATGCGGTCTTGAACGTAGATTTTTTCTTCTTGGTCGCGTGAGAAAGCTAAATCTAAACGGGTTAACAAACCGCTGCTTTGCATAGCTTCGATTTCTTCGCGATAGATGAAATCGGTGCTGGCGTTGCGGTCGCCGAACAATAACCAGTTTTTGCCGTTGGCTTTGCGGAATTCACGTTCTTGCAAGAAAGCGCGGAATGGCGCGATGCCCGTGCCTGGACCAACCATAATCATTGGCAAGCTGTTGTCATTAGGGACGCGGAAGTTGTTGTTTGGAGTAAAGAACACCCGAACATCAGTTTCTTCGCCGACCAAATCAGCCAGATAAGTCGAGCAAACCCCTTTGTGGTCACGGCCATGTGCATCGTAGCGAACGCTGGCGACGGTTAAGTGCACAGTGTCTGGATGTGCTTTGCCGCTGGATGAGATCGAGTAAGCGCGGTGTTGCAATGGCTTTAACAGGGCAATAAATTCTGCCGCTGAAAACTCTGCATTTGGGAATTGCAACAATAAGTCCAAAGTATCGCGACCCCAAAGGTAGTTTGATAATTGGTCTTTATCGCCAGATGACAAAATGTTGTTGAGTTCTTGATCGCCAGAGCGTTTGGCAATTTCTTCGATCAGTTCTTTGCTTGGCAATTTAATTTCAAAATGGCTTTGCAAGGCGTCGCTTAAGCTCATTAATTCACTAGCAACCGGTTCTTGTTCGCTACCGGTGCAACCTAAGGCTTTGATGATATTGGCGACTAATTCTGGGCAGTTGCTTGGAATGACGCATAAAGCATCGCCCGCTTCGTAGCTTAAATCAGAGCCAGCAATCGAAATTTCGTAATGGCGAGTTTCTTTGGATGAATCCAAAGACGTGACGATACGATTAACGCGCATCTTGGCTGGGAATGGGTTTTTGCGGTTATAAGCCGATTTGCTGGCTTGTGGCGCAGTATCAACCACAGCAACCGTGCTAGCACCGTCAGCCATCAAAGGCACCACTTCACTAATCCATTCTTCCGCCGCCGCTTCAAAATCAACATCGCAATCAACGCGGTCGAAAATCCGTGTAGCGCCTAAAGCTTCCAAACGCTTATCCCAGTCGATACCGGCTTGGCAGAACAAGTCGTAACTGGTATCGCCCAAGGCTAATACCGAATAATTGACGTTTTCCATTCTTGGCGCGGAATCGCTGTTAGCTGCTTCCCAAAGCATTTCAGCGTTGTCAGGCATCGCGCCTTCGCCGTAAGTGCTAGTGATAATCAACAGGTAGTCCATTTTCGCTAATTGCGCGACATCCACTTCATCCATGCTTTTAACCACCGGTAATAAACCGTGGCTTTTAGCGCTGTTAGCGACATCGTGCGACAGCGATTCCGAGTTACCGGTTTGGCTGCCGTAAAGGATGTGCAAAGTGCGAGCATTGCTTTGGTCAACACTGCCAGCGCTTTGTAGCATGTGGCTGTGCATACCAGCAAAGAAGCCGCCGAGCCATGCGCGTTGAGTGTCACTGTAAGGTGCGTTTTCTGGGATAAAAGGTGCTTTCATGTTATTACCATTTTTTGGCCGTTTTATCGGCCCCGGTCACTTTAAATGTCCTTGGGCTGGGATGAAAAATCATCCCAGCGTTAGCCGTTTAATTAAGCTGATTGGTCTTCTAGCATGTCTTTAACGATTGCCAAGCTTTCTAAGCTGGCAAGGTTTTTATCGACAGAAGCTAAACCAGCTAATGCTTGGCGGTTGATGTGGTCTTGTTCAATAATCCAAGCGGTTGAGCCGATTGAATAAATGCTTTGAACATCGCGCAACATCAGAGTGGTTTTGTAATCTTGCAAGCGTTTAGCCGCCATTAATGCCGCCAATTGGCTGTCATCGTATTGGCTGTAGGCTTCACGAATGTTTTTCACCAACGCATCTTGTAGTTTACGTGGTCTTTCCATTACCAATTTGTAAGCCTGTTTATCAATCAAAGCTTGGCTTAAGCTTTGGCCAGCTTTAGTTAATTGATCTTTAGCGATTTGTTGGGCTTTGTCGATGACCGCATAGCTGTTAATCAATTTTAAGGTCAAATCACCATCAGTTTCGCCATAAGCAGGGATTGCACCAGCAAATAACGGCGTATTGGTTTTATAAGCTTGTTTGATTAACTGAATTTGTTGTTGAGCAAACTCGACAGATAACTCTTCAATCATGGCTTTACGATCCATTGATTTGCTGAGGAATTCGGCGGTTTGAGTTCTGTTCAACCACAATGGCAAGGCAAATTTGAAGTGTTGACGTTCATTTGCCCAATTCGCCAATAACGCTTTAGCTTTTTCAGAACCGGTGTACTCAATGTGTTGCTCTAGCATGTACAAGATAAATTGTTCATGGCTGGCAGCGACATCAGTGCCATCAGTTAAGCTGTGAATGCTGACCGAGGTATCGTCATACAAGGCTGGTAAGCGGTTTTCAGGATCATATTGGTAAGCATTACCGCCCGACATACCGGTGCAGTAGCCTTTACCAAAACCACCCAAATTCAATACCGCGCCGTTAATCATGTATTCGCAAGCGAAATCGCCCACGCCTTCGACAACCGCCATTGCACCGGAGTTACGCACTGCAAAACGGTCACCGGCTTCGCCGTTGATGAAAGTTTTACCGCCGGAAGCACCGAACAGGGCAAAGTTACCAATCAAGACATTTTCGCCAGCCAGATTAGAACCACCGCCTGGTGATTTAATCACGATGGTGCCACCGCAAGCGGTTTTACCAACACCATCATTACAAGTGCCCGTATGTTCCAGACGAATACCATCGTTATTAAATGCGCCATAGCTTTGACCTGCAGAGCCATGCGTGCGAACCACGATAGTGTCATCAGCTAAATAGCGGCGACCGTGTTGGTTGGTGTAAATAATTTTAGAAGCCGCGACTTGTTCAGCAGTCAATTCATAAGCCAATAAACGCTCTAAATCGATAGCAGTTTGACCACCGACGGTTTTATTACGGTTGTTGAGTTTGAATTCTGCGCCTTCGACAACAACTTTGTTTTGGCCTTTATCGAACAACTCGCTTTTAACTTTGGCGAAGATTTGGTCATCAATCGCAAAATCTTTTTCCAGATAAACCGGTTTGTCGATTTTGATTTCGGTGACTTCGGCCAATAGTTTTTGCAACTGAATTTGACCAACCATGCTGGCGTGGTCAACTAAATGCAATAACTCGGTTTTGCCGCGGATTTCTTGCAAACTGCTGTAGCCTAATTCGGCCAGAATTTCGCGTACTTCGTGGGCTAAGTTCATGAAGTATTGGGCTAAAACTCTTGGGTCGCCTTTGAATTCTTCGTGAGCGGTCGTTAAACCGGCTGGGCAGCGGATGTTACAGTTTTTCGCCATTACGCAACGCAGCATCATTAAAGCGGTAGTACCGAACTCAAATGAGTCGCCGCCTAAAATTGCTGATTTCACGACGTCTGCGCCATTTTGATGCGCGGCACTGCAGCGTAAAGTGACTTTTTCGCGCAAGCCATTTAAAGCTAAAGCTTGATGAACTTCGGCGATACCAATTTCAGGTGAGCGGCCAGTGTTTTTCAAGCTGGTCACAGCGGCCGCGCCAGTACCACCGGTGTTACCCGCGACGTTAATCACGTCAGCGCCGGCTTTAGCGACACCGACAGCAATCGTGCCGATACCTTCTGATGAAACTAATTTAACAATTACTTTCACACGAGCCGCTTTGGCATCGTGAATCAACTGACCTAAGTCTTCAATCGAGTAAGTATCGTGATGCGGAGGAGGACTGACCAATTCAACTTTGGGTGTGCCGCCACGCAAGGCAGCAATTTCAACCGACACTTTAGGGGCAGGTAACTGACCACCTTCGCCCGGTTTTGCACCTTGGCCGATTTTGATTTCAATTTCTTCTAAATTAGGATCAGCTAAGTAGCCAGCCCAAACCCCGAAACGGCCAGAAGCGAACTGTTTGATTTTGCTAGAACGCAATGTACCAAAACGGCTGGAATGCTCGCCGCCTTCGCCAGAGTTGCTCATGCTGCCAGCAATGTTAGTGCCTTGGGCAACCGCTTCGTGCGCTTCTGCCAACAAAGCACCGTGACTCATCGCGCCAGAGGCGAAAGTTGGGGTGATTTGATGCGCAGGTTGGACTTTATCTAAAGCGATTCGGTTACGAGCTGGGCGAATATTGCTTAAGTAATGGTTCGCTGTGTCGTCACCGTTTTCCACACTGATTGCAGTTTCGCCAATGCTTAATGCAATACCGCTGAAACGGGCTTGCAAATGTGCGGCTAATTGTTCTAAACGCGCTTTGCTGCTGTTTTCAGTCAAGCTAATTTCAAAGCCTTGAGCGGTCGCTTTAACGCTTAAGCCACGTACTAAGAAGTTGTTATTACCTTGCAAGTTTTGACTGCTTAAAACGCTGTCAAAATCAGCTTGGCTATTGGCGTTGGTGACATCGACAGGGAACTCCATCACGTCACGCAATGCCGCTGGACGGCTGATGCGTTCTTGATTCAAGTTGCGCGTAAAGCTGCGATAAGCAGGGGTGACGCCAAACGCATCAATTTGTTCTGGGGTACGTTTTTCGTAACCAAAATCCAGATAAGCGGTATCGCTGACTTCTGGTGATTGTTGTTGAGGGATGTATAAAATCGCCTCGTCAGTCATATTGATGTATTCACGAACTGCGGTGTTACCAAAAGTATGGCCGGCACCTTCGTTACGTTCTTTGAACAGACCCAAGAATGGAATATCGTTTTCGCTGCTTACTGTTAAGGCTTTTTGATGCCATTCAGTGGCACTGGCTGCGATGTCGGCATAACGCACACCGCCAACAGAAGCGTGGATATTTGGGAAATACGGTTTTAGATGCGGTTCGTCGGTATCTAAATAGTTAGACTCGAAGAATTCACCGCCGATATAGCTTTCTGCAGTACATAGGCCGAATTTGCCCATGGTTTTCATCAACGATTTTTCAACGCCTTTTTGGAAGTTATATAAGGCTTTTTGTTGTGCGGCAGTATCTGAGTATTCAGTGATCACACGGTTGTGAACGCTGAGAGGGCAAATTGCTGAAGCACCGAAACCTAAAATAGTTGCTACGTCGTGTGGGCTGGCGGCTTGTCCGGTTTCTAAGATAATGGATGAGTTAAAGCGCAAACCTTGTTTAACCAAATGTTGGTTTGCAGCAGCGATTAACAACAAGGCTGGAATCGCGGCTTTATCTTTGCTGATGCTGGCATCGCTAAGGATGATGATGCCGTTGTTATCCAACGCTGCTTGTTCAACCTGTTGGCAAACCGCTGCTAATGCTGATTCCAAGGCCACTTGGTTTTTATCGGCATCGTTAAAATCAGGCGTGTAAAGCGCATCTAAAGTGATGGTTTTTACTTGGGTTTGACGGCGAATTTGCTCGAGTTGAGTGCGTTGCAAAATCGGTGAGTTAACGACTAATTGTTTGCTGTTTTCAGCAGAAAAAGTCGGTTTGGCACCTAATGCGACCCGCAAAGTCATACCATCGCTTTCACGTAACGAATCCAATGGTGGATTGGTGACTTGAGCAAAGCGTTGGCTAAAGTAACGCGACATGCCGCCTTCGGCTGAACTTAAAGCGTTTGGTGTTAAGCCATAACCCATTGCGGTGACTTTTTCCAAGCCAGTTTGCAAAATAGGATCGAGCAAGAATTTAAAGCTTTCTTGGTTTAACGAATAAGCAGTGTGACGTTGGTCAACGCTTAAGTCGTGAGCGTTGCAGATTTCAGCTAATTCAACTTTCGGTAATTCAGTTAAGTGAATACAGCTTTGAGTCAATAAGGTTTTATAGTCTTTTTGTTTGGCTAAACGGCTTAAAACTTGGTGACTGTCATACGATTCGCCGGTGCTGTGATCGAAATACAGCATGCCACCGGCTTCGATACGGCCACGTTTTAAGACTTGTTCAGCAGGGAAGTCGATTTGACCGGCTTCTGACATAACAGCCAAGTAATCGTTGGTTTCTACTGAACGCAATGGTCTTAAACCTAAGCGGTCTAAGCGAGCACCGACGCGGATACCGTCATTGAAAATTAACGCTGCTGGACCGTCATTTTTCTCTTCGTACAAGCTGAAATATTCCAGCATCGCGCGAACATCGTCTGGCAAAGTCGGGTCGTTTTCCCAAGCTGGCGGCATCATCGCCAAAATCGCGGTGACGATGTCCAAGCCATCTTCGTTGATGCGGCGGGTTAAAGTTTGATCAAGACGACCTGAGTCAGATTGACCTGATGGAAATACCACGTGCTTGTTGTTTTGACGAGCAATCGCGTTTTCGCTCAGACGGTTTTTCTTGTCGGTGTTCAACTCGCCGTTATGCGCCATATAGCGGAACGGCTGCGCCATCATAGTAGCTGGTGCAGTATTGGTTGAAAAACGAGTATGGAAGAATAGGGTGCTGATTTCGTGATCGGTGTCGTACAAATCAACGAAATACGGAATTACTTCAAATGAGTTCAAACGACCTTTGTAAACTTGGGTGCGTGAGCTCATTGATAAAGGGTAGAAACCTTTTAATTCAGCGCGGGTGAAACCTTCAACTTCAATCGTTAATAATGCAGATTGAATGTGGCGTTCAAACTCATCATGAGAAGCGGTTTTTAATGCGGCTGGGCGACCAAAAATCACCTGTTTAATTGGTAATTGTGCTTTAACAGAAGCGTCATTCAATACCGAGTTATCGACTGGCACTTCGCGCCATTTAATAATTGGCAAATTAAATTCAGCAAAATGGGCTTCAACTAATTGCGCGGCTGCTGAGTCGTAATGGGCGTGATCTTCTGGAAAGAAAAAGTTAGCAACACCAAAGTCGCCAAGCTTTAAATCAGCAATGCCGGTGATTTTGCGGAAAAAATTTAAAGAAAGGTCAATATTAACCCCAGCACCATCACCAATCCCTTCTGCGCTCATGCCTCCACGGTGTGGAATTGTGCACAAGGCTTCGTGAGATTTCACTAAAACATCGTGAGTTTGCTTGCTGTCCTTGCGGGTAATAAAACCAACACCGCAGCTATCCTGCGATAAGTCGGCATCGTAAAGCATATTAGTTGATGTGCTTTCCTGGGGTTTTTTGATCATTGCTATCCAGATCCTTTCTTGCTGTTTAAATGCGTTACCGGCTATTTGCGTGGCCGATAGTGGCGTTTATGGTTTTTCTGCTTGCTGCGTGTTAGAGTCAACAAAAACAGCGAAAACCTTGCATATTTATCCTGATTTTCAGTCAGTGAAACTTTCCAACTATAACACGCGACAGGGCTTCTGTCATTCGGTCAAGTATGCAAACAAGAGCGTAATCGCTGACTTTACTTTAAAAAACTAAGCTAATCCTGTGATATTGATATGAAACAAGAATTTGATGTGGTCGTTGTTGGTGGTGGTATGGTTGGCGCGGCAGTGGCTTGTTGTCTTGGTGGTAGCGACTTAAAGGTGGCGGTAATCGAGTCGCAAGTGCCAGAAGCCTTTGATGAACAACAGCCGCACGACCTACGCGTTTCGGCTCTAAGTATTGCCTCAAAACATATATTAGAAGCCGTAGGCGCTTGGCAAGGCATTCTCGATAGACGCAGTTGTGCGTTCAAACGGATGCGAGTTTGGGAAACCGCCGGTGACACCACTTTCAACAGCGATGATATTAAATACCCCGAATTAGGCCACATCGTCGAAAACCGCATTACCCAATTAGCGCTTTTAGAGCGTTTACCGAGTTTCGACAATATCCAATTATTGATGCCAGCTACCATCACCAAAATCAATTACAACGGTAGTGATTCAGAATTGGTTTTAGCCGATGGTCAGGTCTTAAACGCTAAATTATTGATTGCTGCTGATGGTGGTCAATCACGAGTCAGACAAGCGGTTGGCTTAGGTGTGACTAGCTGGGATTACAATCAACATGCCTTAGTGATTTACATCGAAACTGCCTATCCGCAACAAGACATTACTTGGCAGCGTTTCGTTTCCAGCGGCCCGCAAGCCTTTTTGCCATTAAGCGGCAATTACGGCTCTATCGTTTGGTATCAATCACCCGATGAAGTACGTCGTCTAAAATCCTTGTCATACGAGCAATTACAAGCCGAGTTGGTTGCGGCTTTCCCTGATTGCCTTGGTGAAGTGAAACAAATTTTAGGGGTGGCCAGTTTTCCATTAAAACGCCAACACGCACAAAGCTACATCAAACCTGGCGTTGCTTTGGTTGGTGATGCCGCGCATATGATTAATCCATTAGCGGGTCAGGGCGTGAATATCGGCTTATTAGATGCGGCGGCTTTGGCTGAAGTGTTAATTCAAGCTCACCAACAAGGCAAGAACATTGCTGATATGACTGTTTTACGCCGCTATGAAACTCTGCGTCGCAATGAAAACCTGAAAATGATGACCTTGATGGATGTGTTTTACCGTTTCTTTAGTAATGACATCTTGCCAGTCAAATTATTGCGTAATCTTGGCTTAGGCTTGGCGCAACGGATTGTCCCAGCAAGAATCAAAGTGATGAAAGCAGCGATGGGAATTGAGGGTAATTTGCCGAAATTGGCGAAAGGCGAATTGTTGCTGTAAAGCAGATTTGACGAAACGCGAGGTAATTTGATTACCTCGCTTATCGGCTAAAGGTCTAAAGGATTAGCTGGGTTAATACCTTCCATAAACGGTAGGTTACGGTCTTCATTAGTGATTTGATAAACCTTACCTAGCCAGTTATTAAACACAGCTTTGGCGGTATCTCGCCAAGTATTATCCAAATGCGGAATGATCTGATCTTCAGGCATCCTGTCTAAAACTAAACCTTTCGCCTTCGCGTTTTTTACGTGTTCAGCATAATCGGCTAACAAGGCTTGGCCTTCGCTATCAAAATAATGCTCAGGGTAGGGTGGGTAATCGTTACGCTCGCCACTGTAAAAACGTAAAACTTCGCGCTTATATTCTTTCAGCAAACTAATGTCGTCGTATTCGGGATGGCCTTGGAAATAGACAATCCGAAATCCGTCTGGACTAACCGCTAAATGTACGCCGGCTTCTTCACTAGCAACTAACACTTTTAATCCGTGCTGTTTCATTTCCGATTGAAACACCTCGTTAAACCGTGAATGCGGCACATCGAAACGGGTATTGATTTCAGCAATCAACGGGTGAGTGCGATCAACCACTTTATGCGAATAAACCCCCCAGCGTTTAGCCGGTAGGCGTGTGCGCTCAACACCATAACAATGTTGAATTAGCGCATGAGTCGCTAAGCAAGAGCACAAAATTGAAGTGACATTTTGTTTCGCCCATTCAAATACTTCGGTCAACGGCTGCCAAAACGCTTCATCTTGTAAATGGGCATGAGTGACATTAGCGCCGCTGATAATTAAGGCATCCAAACCATCGTGTTTGATTTGCTCAAACGATTCGTAATATTTATCAATATGTGCCTGCGCATCTGGCCCACGTTCCAAACCTTCGATAGTGAAAGGATGAACATGAAATTGGGCGATTTGATTACAAGCGCCGACTAAACGGAAAAACTGCCTTTCGGTGGCTTCCAAAGCCGCATCGGGCATGATGTTGAGCAAACCAATGTGTAATTCGCGAATCGACTGATGGCTGGCTCGATCAGCGGTGAGAATTTCTTCACCTTCTTCCTGTAACCGGCGAAAAGTCGGTAAATCAGTATGAGCAACTAAGGGCATTCTGATAACTCACTCAATTTTGTTGTGCAATAGCATTAGCAATCAACTGGATGAAATCGTTTTCGTTTTCGATTTTCATCACATCTTCGCTATTCAGGGTGTAGCCATATTGATCGGCTATTGCTTCGTAACGCGGTATCCGCGAATGAAATAACCCTGGAAATACCCAGCTGACAAAATCATCGGGTGGAATTTGGTCGGTGCTGGTATAGCCATGTTGTCCCATATATTCCGCGAGTTTTTCATCGATAAACTCAGGGCGGTAGTAAAGCGGTTTCGGTGATTTTTTAGCGCGATCAATCAACACTTGTTGGCGTGAAGCTGGGATTTTGATGTAAACAATCAGGGTGTTTTCTGCCAATGTTTCTAAAACTTCGCGATTATCCAGTTCACAAACGCTACCGCCAGCATCGTTAATAAAATGCTGGTAGCCATAGATGGATTCAGCTTTGTGAATGAAGTCAGGTACATCGTTCATCGCAGCAATTTCAGCTTGGTGATGCAAGGCTTGGCGACGTTTGAATTCGGCTAACGATAATCCACCCAAGGCAGGGTCGCCGAGTTTGCCTAAAAAACTCGAAACTGGCGATAGGTTATCAACCGTGACATTGCTGCAAATATAGATCGAATCAGACTGTAGCAGGTCGCGCAAAAATGGCACGCCCATTGCTTGTTGTTTGATGTTGTCGAGAATCGGCTCTTCCAAATATTTGGTGCCAATTCGGTAATCGCCGGAATAATGAAACCAATTGGTTTTGGGGAGTTTTTTAGAGAGTCGGGTTTTTCCCGCGCCAGACATGGCAAGTAAAGTAATGCGTTTGGATTCCCAATCCAAAAATTGCTGAGGGGTCATTTTCATAAAAAATACTCTTTGGCAAATGCGCTAAGGGCTAATAAATAAGGCTTTTGGCTATGATAGCCGAGTTGAGGAAAAACCTCAGCGGCTTTTCCTTTAGAATGTCGCTAATTTCATTACCTGCACAGCATTAATAACATGAGTGAAGATCGAATTATCGAATTAGAAATCAAGCAAGCCTATCAAGAAGATTTGATACAGGCTTTAAATCAAGTGGTTGCCGAGCAGCAAAAACAAATCGGCAAATTAGAAGAAACCTGCAAATTACTACACGACAAAATTAAAAGTCTAGCTTACGACCCAGGTCAATCGACCGGCGTTGATGAACGCCCGCCGCATTATTGATGGCGATCAGACTTTTTATGCTTAACCACTTTTTTGTGACTGACTTGCTTAACTGATTTGCTTTGAGTTCTTGAGGCGACTGGGCGAGCTTTAGGCGCTAACACCGTACAATCATGGATGCTGGCTTGTAAATGCTTACAGAAGTTAGTCGCATCATTAGCATCCAAACCTCGCCAAACCACTTTCCAAGCTGATTTGCCTTTGTTTTTGCGCTTAACAACTTCGACTTGGCCTTTATTGCCTAAAGCGCCTAAAGCATGTCTGGCATGAGCTAAATGTTTATCGGCTTGTGGTTTTTGGCTTTCTGCGCCAAATGTAATTGACCAATTATCTTGCTGTTGATTGTCTGGTTCTGAGACACGGCCGTGGCGTTCTTTAGGTTTTAGTTGTATTGGTTCGCGGTCTGAAGCACCTGAGTCAGCACCCATTTGCACCGCGCTACCCGCACAGCGATTCGATGCCAATTGAAATGGTGGGGGGGCAAAATCATTGTCACGCAGTTGTGAAACATGTGTCCCTTCAACCCCAGCGGCTTTTTTCTCAAAGCCAATATCAAGCAAGTTACCCATTTGTTCAAAGCGTTCGTTACTACTGTGAGCGCCTAATAAAACCCCAATCAATCGATGACCATTGCGTTTTGCTGAGGCGATTAGGTTATAGCCAGAGCCACAGGTGAAGCCGGTTTTAAAACCATCGGCATCAGGATAGCTTCGCAAAATGCGATTGGTATTGGGCAGGACTTGGCCTTTATAGTGAAATTCGGTGGTGGAAAAGTAGTGATAGTGCTCAGGAAAGTGATGTATCACCGCTGATGACAATATCGCTAAGTCACGCGCGCTACTAATTTGGCTTTCATCCGGTAAACCACTGGCGTTGACGAAAGAGGTGCTAGACATACCTAAATGATGGGCTTGTTCAGTCATGAGGTGAGCAAAGTGTGATTCGCTACCGCCCAAGTGTTCGGCGAGAGTGACTGCAGCATCATTAGCTGAACGGGTCGCTACCGCTAAAATCGCGTTTTCTACACTGATTTGTTGGCCTTTACGCAATCCTAAACGTGAGTTAGGTTGCATAGCGGCATGTTTGGAAGCGACCAACGTGTCATGTAAATGTAATCGGCCAGATTCTATCGCTTTGAAAGTCATGTACAGAGTCATGACTTTGGTTAACGAAGCTGGATACCAGCGTTGCGCGGCTTCGGTTTCATGTACCACATGGCCAGTTTCAGCATCAATAACGATAGCGGCATAACGAGCGTGTACAGCTTGGCTCGTTAATGAAAAAAGTAGTGTTAATAAGGCAGCAGTTGTGGTTTTTTGCACGATAGTAATGTTGTTGTTTTACTACAGAAAGTTAACGTAACTAATTGATGTGTCTATTTAACCAGATTTTACAACGGCAAAAAAGCCGCTTTTTGAAATTCTGAGCGAATAAAAATCAATCTAGCTAGGTTATCGTTTTAGCTTATTGATAATTGGTGTTTTTTTGTTTTTGCATAAAAACGGATTTTTTCTCAAGTTCGGCGGTTTGCTATATCATCTCGCCTTCATAATTATAATAAAAAGGCGAGGATTATGGATATGCAACAGGCTTTAGGTCTTGATCACGATCATCAAGATCCGCAAGTTTTTCAACAACAGTTACATCTTTATATCAATCTGAAACTAGCTTCTTGTGGTCAGCCGACCTGTGTTGATGAACATTCACAAGGCTTTATGGCTACCGCGCAGGATCTGTTAAATAGCTATGTCGAAAAAAGTCGTCAACTGGCTGGCGCCGCGCTGTATCCGGCAGATAAAAGGATACAAGATTTCTTGGAACGCTATTTAGCCGATTTGAATTTAGCCAGTATTCCCACTTTACCTGCGATGACTCTCGAGTTGGATCGCCACGGCGTGGCGCGTGAGCTGTCATTGCCAATGGGTAAAGATCAATTTGTTTCCGATATTGTTTCTAGCTATCGGGTTAAACAAGGGGTTTTGCATAATCCAGCCCGTGATCGTCGTACTACCGAAGGCTCTTTTCATATTGCCGAAGGCGGTTTGCCTGTTCCTGGCGATAAAAAACAAGTGCCGAAACTGACGTTTGCTTTGATGCTGGAAGCGGCCTTGAATCCACCAGAGCAACTGATGATTTTGCCGTTCACTGCCGAACAAGCACAACCGGCAAAGATGTTTGCTTCCTTATTGTTAAGACCGATTGTTTGCCCAGAAGTACCGGGTATTGATGCCGAAAAATCGATGGAAATTCGCTTTTTCGCGCCGGGTAATTTGGTCAGTAATCTGGATTTCGTTGAAAGTATTTTTGGTAACGGCGGCAATCCGGCTTTGCCTGAATGCGATGCGGGTTTAGACGTTGAGCATTGGACTGGTCACAGCGGTTGCGTGATTTTGGCGCCGCATTTATCGACCTTAACCAAAAAACAACTCGGTTTACCGCATTGGGATGATGCCACTCAGCGTCAACGCGATGATGGTATGTGCTGGAAACAGCCGGATGAGTTGTATAACCAAGGCCAAGCCTTCAAATTAACCGCTCGCGATAGCAGCGGCGTGATTGTTACTTTGCTGGCCGATAACTATTACGGCTACTGCAAAAAAGAAATCAAAACCCAAATCAGTTATTCAGCGAATTTATTCGGTTCTGCCGAAGAAGAACACGCTGGCGGTGCTTTGGCGTTCGAGCGAATCAATCATGGCGACGAATACGGGGTTGGCAGTGTCACTCGTGAAGCCGGCTACGATTTTGATGACATGGTCGCTCACTATGGCGATTTAATGACCGTCAAACCGGAAGGTTACGGGATTGATAAACGCTTCCCAGAGATTATCTATGTGCCGCAAGACTTGCGGATGAAGGTCAACGGCCAGCAAATCACTTGGCAATATCAAGGCAAAACTCAATCCTTACGTTTGCAACCGGGCAAAGTCTACGTCCAGCCTAACGGTTACAAAGTGGAAATGGCCAAACATCCCGGCGCACCGTCTTGGCGTTTGATTGGCACCAAAGCCGAAGGCACTTTCTGCCACAAACCTTGCACCGTTTCGGGTGGCGGTAAATCGGAAATTTCTAAATCAATCGAAGATGCGGTGATTTATGCGCCGCTGTATGTCGATGATTTACAAAATGATTTGGATCGAGTTCAAACAATTTTTGATTACGATTACAGCTACCGTTTCGCTGCACCGATTGCCGATGAAGATCGCACGCTAAGCCGTCAATTATTAAGTGCCGAGCGCAGCTTAGGTTCGGTGATTAAATTGCTGACACCATCGCCAACTCATACCGATGAATATAACGCTTGGTTAAAATCGATTCCGCCTAGCATTTTGGCTTTGGTGTTCTTAATCAAACGCTTTTATCGACCTGAATGGGGTGATAACTGGCGCGAACATTTATCAGTGGATGTGATTGATGGCGCACCGGGGCATGAGCTGAAATTAGAACAACGCAAAATCGTAGCGACTTATTTACGGGTTGGTTTCAATCCGCAAGGTGATTGGCGTACTTTCAAAGTTCGCCAAGACTATATCGCCGCTGAAAAAATCCAAATGGAAGATGACATCAGTGCTTCGGTGGTGGTGCCGGTGGCGCAAATTCGGCCTTGGATGGCGGACGATAAACATCAGCACAGCGTCAAATTAGTCAGCAACTGCGAATACCGTTTATTCCAGCGCCCTGATGACGCGATTATTCCTGGCTACGACAAACAAACCGAAGCGAATATGTCTGAAGCCGGTAATTTCATCGCCAATTTTGAACCTTTACATGCTGAAAAACTCGCAGCTGTGGTTGATGACGTGATGGCGTTCTCTAAATTCACTGCGCCGATGCACGATTTATTGGCCAAAGCCCATGCACAAGGCGAGGGCTATGTGGTTTCATCTGCGCATCCGCGTTTAGTTGAGGGTAAACCATCGAAAAATCCGCGTTATTTAGAAACTCGTGCCGATATTGTTAAGCCGATGCGTAAATATCTAGCCGAAGTTGGCGCTAGATTGCACCGTAAAATTCCTTTACAGCAGCCAGTTTGTTATCCGGTTGATGCGGTTCTAACCGGGCGCCGTAACAATCCACCAGAGCCGGGGATACGTTCTTTAGCGGTTTACAACCCGATTCATTATCAAGAATTGCCGGAATTGTTCATGGACTTTATTTGTTCATTAACCGGCAAATCGCCATCAACCACTGGCGCGGGTAGTGAAGGGGCTTTAACCAAAGGGCCGTTTAACGCCTTGCGACCGACTGCCGATTTAAACAATGCTTTGGTATCGTTTATTTTGACTGGCTACCCTGGGTTTTCCAGCTCAGCCGGTTTTATTGGCCCTGATATTCGTGTCGATCACGACATCAGTTTGTTGATTCCTGAAATCTGGGCGAGGTTGTTGCACGAAGAACGTCAGCCTGACTATTTAATCAAACACGGCTTTTTAGAACCGTTAGCGGATTTTGAATATCAAGGCGAAACCGTGTTAGCCAGTCGTTTGGGCTACCGGATTACCAGCCGCTTTGTGCATGGCTTAATGGGTAAAATTTTCGACAATCCTTACGCAGTGTTTACCGATGAGCTGTTGCAACCAGAGCGCCAAGATTTGGCGGTGTTTGTTGATGGGGTTAACAACATCGTCGATACCCAGCAAAAAGTCGCTAAACAATACATCGCTGATGGCAGTATCGAAGATGCGTGCCCACCGTTGTATGCCTTGCTGCATATTATGGCCAACGGTGAATATCAAGGTAAAGACGCTCATCATCCTGAGATTCGCGCCATGTTTACCCGCGAATATTTACTAGCATCGGCTTGGTATCAAGAACGCTTGTTAATTAAACAACAACGCGATATTGCTTTGTGGCAGCGCAATGTTGATACCTTGCAAGGCTTTACTAGCCATGAACGCAATAAAGGCGCAACTGTGAGCCTGGGTTTAGAACAGCGTTATCAAGCCGCACAAGCTAAATTACAAACTGTGCAAAGTCCGGCTTATTTACAGGCTTTGGTGGGTAGTTTGGGGGCTGATCCGTTGGCGGCTTATCAGGCTAATTAAGTTAAGAATGCTGGTTGTTATCCCCCTCTTTGAAAAAGAGGGGTTAGGGGAGATTATTTAAATAAATCTTCGCCGGTGAGGTAGTTGTTTCCGGTCTGCCGGGCCCAGTACCAAAGCGTTTACAGGGAACGATGCAGGACTAGGTATTTACCCAATGCCGTTAAGTTAAGCTGTTCGTGGCGAACTGTAGGGTCGAATTGATTCGACCCGATACCGCCAACAGTGCGAATGAATTCGCACCTACGGTTCTTAACTTAACGGCATTGGGTTTAAACCCAGTCTGGCTAAGGAAGGCTAATAATTGCTGATCCACTTTTCTTTTGTCATCCCGTTAGGGATCGCTTAACTCTAAACCAATTGGATAACTTTAAGGTTAAGGGATTCCTACGGAATGACAAAACCAAAGGCTAACCCATTAAAAATATGTGCTGATTTTTGTGTGAGGCACTGCGTAACATCAGTTAGTAAAACTGTCTTTTGGGTTGCGATAGTCTGTAATCCAGCTGGCTAAATTATCAAAGATAATGATTTTTTAACTGTATGTAATGCTGATAAGAATATTCCAAAAAGGCTTTTTCATTCTCGCTCAAAGCCCTAGCTTGTTTAGCTGGCGCTCCCACATATAAAAACCCCGATTCCAACTTTTTCCCCGGCGGCACCAAAGCCCCAGCGCCCAACATCACATAATCTTCAATCACCGCATCATCCATCACAATCGCGCCAATCCCGATTAAACAGTAATCGCCCACCGTACAAGCATGAACCACCGCACGATGACCAATCGTCACGCCTTTGCCTATCGTTAAAGGATGACCTTTTGGTGAAAAATCGCCCGCATGAGACACATGCAACACCGCGCCATCTTGCACATTAGTCCCCGCGCCAATGCTGATTTTCTCGACATCACCACGCACCACAGTAGTCGGCCAGATTGACACATCATCGCCTATAGTCACGTCACCAATCACCACCGCGCTATCGTCGATGAAAACCTGATTACCAATTTGTGGGGATTTATCTTTAAACGAACGTATTGCCACGGGGACTCCAAAACCAAGCGCTAAAAAAGGCAGACGATGTTACGCAATTAATTGGCCTGATGCCAGTGGAGTGACTAAGTCCAAATTTGTCGCGGTAATTGATTAACATTGATCAGCAAAAACCAATCTGCCAATTCAACCCTCAAGCGAATCAGAAACAAGGAGTTCATAGATGTTTGACCCACAGTTAATCAACATCATCAAAGCCGCTAAGGATTAATTTTGGTAGACCTAAGTCGGTTACACAGCTGAGCAGTATCGATACCGAGAAAATCATGATCGGCTCGT
>Ga0208223_1000118_pt1 | contig 20175 bp, 54 predicted proteins | sample LakMenE07Oct09ns_FD_150678 | JGI IMG/M metagenome (GOLD analysis project Ga0208223, IMG submission 150678) | Freshwater microbial communities from Lake Mendota, WI - 07OCT2009 deep hole epilimnion ns (SPAdes) | ecosystem: Environmental > Aquatic > Freshwater > Lake > Epilimnion/Euphotic zone ...
AAACACGAACTCACTGAATACGGCAAACAGAGGTTGAGAGAACTTATGAGCAAACCTATTCAAGCAAAAGTATCCACAGAAGATTATAATAAAGTTATGGATGCTATCAAAGAGAAAGAACTCACGCACGAAGAAATGCTAGAAGAAGCAGCACGAAGAGAAGCAGAAAATAAGGCACTTGCTGCCCTTGATGAACTCTATGAAAAGCACGGTGATGCTATGTTGAAACTTGCTGAGATTGAAAAAGATGAGTGGGAACGTAGAGAACGTGCTGATACTGTATTAGCACGATATAATGCTTTCTATAATGATGAATGTTCTGGTATGCCTCACGGAACACCAATCACACCAGAGCATATGCAGGCAATGACATTGGAATGTATGATTGATGCTCTCCGTTGTGAGAATATGAATATGGAGTATGATGTAATTGCGATTGAAGATATTAAGGATTTGATTGCAGGTTTGTATCGGCAGAGTGATGAGTTTCTTGAAAGGGTGAGGAAGAACAATGAGTGACAAACCATTTTATCGTTTCTTTGTGATTGATTATTGTGCTACTGGTGAAGGTCGTTCTATTTGGTTGCAAATCTGTCGTTATAATCTTGATCAAGAGCGGGATTATGAATTTGTAAAGTTTGCAAATTTTGTGAATAATGATTATTATTTACGTGGATGTGATGAACTTACAGAGCGAGAGTTTCTGGATAAGTATACAAGGTTTATTCCACATGTGATTGCTAATATGTTACAAAAGAAAACCATTGGCACTTGGAGAACACATTTACACTTTAACTTATCATGACCAAACCATTACCAGATAAAAAAGAACTGGATATTATGTGGGCAGTGGCAACCTCAACCAGTATTGAAACTGGCACAAGACCACACTACGGGTTCGCAAAAATGCTGTATGATGAACTCAATGACATCAAACCACCAGTAGGACTTTCTGACAAATGATTTCTCCTTACAATGTAGTTCCTGGAACTGATATTGTTCACAGCATCACCGACGTTTATGAACTTTGTGATGAAGTAGAAGGAACAACTTATCGTGTAGAACTCCAAGCAGACAACGGAGGAGTTTATATCAAATCGGGCGAAAAACGACACGAAGAAGGTTCCAAAAACATCACGGAAGATATGTCTATCGCAAACAAAGAACTTGCGATTGTTGTTGCTCGTCGTATTCTTGAACTTTACGGAGTATAATGTAAATGAACATCAAATTCAAAGGACATCAAGAAACTGAACGGGAAGTAGAACTCTCACAACAAGAACTCTTCCAACTCTTTGAGATTATGCGTAAAGAGTTTGTTGAGCACATTACTTATGCTAGGTTCCGTAATTGTTATTCTCCAACTCCAACGGAGAAAAACATTATAGATTTTTGTAATTCTCATTCGGTTGATGTGGAATACGACAAAGACCGTATCGCATTCTTTTCTTCCATTCTTGATAACCTTAAGAACCCATATCAATGAACCTCACATACCGACAACTCATTCTTTTGACAACTGCTATCACAGTATTTTATGATGATGTCGCAAAGACTTCTACACCTGAACTAAAACAAGAACTGATGGAACTTGGTGAGATTATTCAGGAAAATGCTATGATGAGGAAAAGGGCAGATGAACGACGTGAGAAGAAAAATGAAACTCTGTAAAGATTGTAAGTATTATCGTAAAGATTGGTTGTCTCATCTATTTGGAATGGGACACAGGCACGATACTTGTAAATCACCAAATACTTCACAAAATCTTGTAACTGGTAATGAGAACAGATTTTGTGATATGTTGAGAGCAGAACGATGGGAAAAACTTGAATACTCTTGTGGTCCTGATGGTAAGTTTTGGGAGGCAAAATGACTGACGAAAAGAATCCTGATGAACTTGTCATTCGGGACATTGATATGGTACACTTTGAGATGATGGATGATGGATTTCTCTGGTGTGGAATCTATCATAAGAATGGTCAGGTTGATCACTTCAACATCACTGCAAAGAAAAACAAACTCTCTACACTATGGATGCCTAATTGTGGGTGATACTATGACTTGGAAAGAATACTGGCAGATGACCAAATGGGAATGGTTCCGTGAAGGATTTTTTCACATCAGGTATATCCTAGATTGTTATGAGACTGTTGAGCACTTCCCTGATGACTTCTGGGAGGCATTATCATGGGGTTGGATGTGTGAGTATGTCTATCCTTATGATGATCCATATAACCCCTATATATCTAAAGAACGCAAACTACGATTAGGAAGGTATTAATCAAATGAAACTCTGTAATCTTATCTTTTTTACACTTGTTGGTGTCTGTGTTGGTGGTATGATTTATGGTATTGTAACCACAGAAAAATCACCACAACATGCTTCCGTGGAGAAGAATGAGCAAATTCATCATATCAAATAGAATTTTACGTTATACACCATTCTGGTGGTGGTATCGTTTGATTTCTCATCAAGGATTTCGCTTTGATGATTATCATATCTGGGAATCATTCTGGAGTTCTCTGAATGGTGGGTGGTTGGATATGAATTATCAATGGGAGTTTGAGAAGTTCTGGGGTAAAGGATCTTATCCACCAGAACGTATTGTATTACCTGCAAAAGATTTTGATGCCCTTGTAGAAAGGTTGAATTCACCACCAGATCCTGCTATAGTAGAAAGATTCAGAGAACTAATGAATCGCAAAGCACCTTGGGATGATGATTATGAAAGTACCAACTAAATCTGAATTAATTCATTATAAAATTCAGGCAGCAATGAGAGAGCATACTTTTAGTGAAGATCAAATTAAGTATCTTGGTGAGCATGATGAAACTCATTGGTATCTTATTGATGGTAAGCATAAAGTATCGTCTGATCAATTTGAAGATTTTGAAATGGTAGATTGATTATTATGACTCTATCTGAAAAGGCAAAGATCTATTACAATGTCTGGTGCTGTGCCTATCAACGTAGGTATAATGCAAAGGTGAAAGGTGACTGGGAATTGTATGATAGAGAACATTCAACAATTCTAATGTGTCTTAATATGAAAGGTGCAGAATGGGTCGTATTTGATAGTGATAGAAAGAAGGTCAATTAAATATGTTTATACTTGAATCTTTTATTTGCTTTTATTTCAGTTGTGGTAATATGAGGTTTAGCACTCCACAAAAACCACAACCAATTTCACAATTGAAAGAGAACTACTGCACACACAGTTGGAAACCAAATCTACCACAATGTAAGAACAATGATTGATTGCATAGAAAACGAAGATGGATCACTCACAATCAGTTGGGATGAGAATGACCCAAGAGAAAGTCTATTCAACACCTGGACCGAACAAGACTTTATTGATTGTATTATGAATGCTTGCCAAAAAGTTTTAGGAGAAACTGATGTATAGCACACCAGTTAGAGGAACAGAACCAAAGAAAAACCGAACCACCTTGAACTGGTGGGAATATTGGATCGGTCATTGTTGGATGACTGGATGGCAAAGTATTCGTATCAACTTTAGAGTATGGGCAGATCTGATGGGATCGTCTTATGCAGATTATGCTCTGCTCAAAGATGTTGATCCAGAGGCAGAATGTATTGAATGGTTCTGGGTTGGACTGAATGATGATGATGTTTATCCTAAAGAGTTTCTTGAAGGTCTGATGGAAATGATGGATCGTATTGATCGTGGTGAAGAGAAACTCATTCCACTCGATGAGGATTTTTTTGATAGAATGAAAGAACTTACTGATGATATTGAAGTCAATCTGAATGAGAGACTGGAGGAAGACTGATGGGAATGTTCGATTATTTCCGCTCATCCTATGATTTGGGCGAACCATTCACAAATGTAGTCTGTCAAACAAAAGATATTGAAGATGGTATTGGTGGGACAATGACTGATTATTGGTTAGATCCTGCTGGGCAATTATGGACTCCTGATTACAGAGGAACCAATACATATGAAACGATTAAAGAAGACGATCCACGTTATGATCCAAAGAAATTGTTTTTAAACTTTGAATGGATTCCTACAGGACAACACGGTAAGTTCAGTCCATTGTATATTACGAAGTATGTTGAAATCTATCCTGAAAGTTGGAAAGGTGGATGGGAAAGTTGGCCTCGATTGAAACTACATTTTAAAAAAGGTAAGTTACAAGACTTTGAAGATGTAACACATCTTTAGTGCCAGTTTCGAAACTGGTCCAGGGCACTTGACTCAACTGCTCCTTTGCCCTATCATTACAAGGTAATCAAGGGAACACCCCAATGATCACCGACACCACACAGGACGCACAACTGCGCCGCACGATTCAGAAAAAGATTGAAAATGAAATGCCATTACAACTTCTGAAGCGCATTGTCTACGAAGTGCGTTGCGAAGAAATGGGCATTCGCCCTGATGGTTGGAAACTTCATCCCGAGGACTGAATTCAATGTCAAATCGTTTCTCTAAACTCACTGCTCTTGAACTACTTGCTGTAGTTATTTTCATTGTTGTACTTGCTTTTGGTTTCCTATCTTTTAAAGCCTGGTTGCTCGGACTTATATTGGGATGGTTCGGTGTTACACTTGGATTCTGGAAGAACCTTGTGATTATTGTTTTAATCGATCTGATTCTAGGTGGCATTTCGTCTTCTTCTAAGAAATGAATAAAGAACAGTTGATCGCAAGTATCGAACAACAACTTGAGAATCTAATGTCTTTTAGTGAAGAACTTGAATATGAATATGAATCGGTGCTCTATGATGATGAAGGAGAACCGATTGTAGATCTCTTCACTGAAGAGTTGCTGAACGAAATTCTTGATCATATTGATCGATATGATGTCAATCTTTGATCTCTTTCACGATGAGCGTAAGTATGGTTGGATTGTGGACAAGCATTATGATTGGATTAATTTACTTTCAACAATGCAAAAGAAACAACCACAACGATTTAAAGAGTTTCAATACTCACAAGTAACAATCTATCATCACCTCGACCGTATTCAACAAGAACAACACATCCATGATTGAAACTGAACTGAATCTTGCTCTTAATGCAGAAGAGCACGAAATGATTAACATTGCTCTGAATCATTTGCTCAATGCTGCAGATGAAATGATGGAGAATGGATTTGAAACAATTGATGGTAATGCACGAATCAATCTACTACGTTCGATTCGTGATAAGTCTTATAAAATCTGGTCACAACGTTTTCCTATGAATTCTGAAGTTGATACATTGTCTTCCTAAGTCCATAACGATTAATGAATTCTTCTAAACTCTCATTTAACATACCATGAAAGAACTCATAGTCAGTAGGAACAGGTATGCCTTTAACTACAGCAGCATAATGAACTAATTTAATGTAGTCACTCATCTCTTCAGATAGGTTTAATTGATTCTTAGTTAAACCTTCTCTTTTCTTTCTTATCCAACGTAAGTTTTCTACTGCATTGTTTTCAATATTACCGTCTATGTGTTCTATACCCCAAGAGTCATCAGGGTTAGGAAGGAATGCAAGAGCAACTAAACGATGTAAGTAGAAACTACTTCTTCTCCCTTTACCATTAGTCAGTTGTGCAAGGAGGTAGGTTCGCTTACCTCTTTTTGTTTTATATGTTTTAATACGATTGCATTTATTATACTTGGTAGAGTAGAGATAACCACGTATATCAATGTAGTATCCAGTGTATTCATCCATTCCTGGAAGGTCTGATAGTTCTTTGCTGGTGACTGGACTGCAATTCATTGGTTAATTGTGTTTGGTTTCTAACAGTATTTAATGGTGTCTGTAAGGTATTATAAATAATGGGTTTTGTGTGTATAAACTGTGTAGTGATGAATGTATTAGAGTATAATGGTAGTGTTATATGTGAATATAATCTTATTTCTTATGGAATAACTCTGATACCTTATGGAATAACTTTGATACCTTATGGAATAACTTTGATACCTTATGTAAATGTGTTGGATCCTTGTGATCTTAGACTGCATGATACCACACGAGGGTCTTTTTGTCAAGGGGCGGGCGAAATATTTTCCATAAGGACCCAAAATATTTCCCATAAGGACCACTGATCTCTGAGACCCTCCGAGGCACTTGACAGATCCCTCATAAGGTCTTATAGTGTATCTGTTGGTGATTGGGGGAGGATTTCGAGGGCAGCAACGAACGCCTTCGAGATCCTCTTTTTTCTTAGAGATCGCCTTCGAGATCTTATACGAGATTGTCTTCGAGATTCGCATCGAGATCTTATGCTCACAATCTCGACTAGATTCTCAGAAATCTTATGGTCAAAAATCTCGACGAGATTCACGAGATTCTTATATCATCATATAATAGTATCGTTATTTCATCGAGATCTTATACTAGATCATCATAACTAGATTGTCACGAGATACTAACAATTTCAACTAGATCACATACATAATCTAGATTCAACACTAGATGTGACACTTCGAGAATTGACACATCTAGACCTTGACAATGCTTCGAGATCATACTATCATTCTTATAGTTTCATCACGAGGTTCTCAAATGGCAACTAGCCCTTATCTTGCTGGTCAAAGGCAACGATATCGTGTCACACTAGAACTGGAGGTTCTAGAAGATTTTGATCCACATCAAATTGATTGGAATAAGGTCCTAGATCTTCAAGGAAAAGAAAAGGCTTCTGCTTATGTTGAAGACCTCTCTTGCCCTGATCGTTGGTGAAATTGTCTCTCTAAGGTCTCTGAATCCCCCCATTCTACCATAGAGTGGGGGGATTTTTAGTATCTTATGCCAGTTGCATAAGTGTCACATAGGGTATTGACCTATCCCCACAGATCCCTTATGGTTGCTGTGTCGTTCATTCCAGACCAAATGGTTATCTTCACTGCCACCAACTACGGTTGTGTATTCACTCTTGACGAAGATATGAATGAATTGTATTATGCACCGATCTACGCTGATTCTACAGTAAATCTTGCAGAGTTTGCTCCTGTAGATATGGAATCTGCAGATATGGATGAGATGGAACTGTTTGATATTCGTAATCGTCTCGTTGAAATGTGCCAGGTGTAGAACTGGCACACTGATACCCCAAGGTCCCGCATCTTGGGGTATCTTAATGAAGTCGCCACAGTTTTCTGATGACAACCATTTTAAACAAAGAGTTTTCTGACTTCTGTACTCAACGTGATGCACAGAATACCATTGAACTTAATATTGTTAAGTATGGTATGATGCTGTGTGATGCACTTACTCAAGTTGCACCCACATCTCTTGGGTATAATTATACTTACGAACTGAACTCTGCTGGTCGTAAGTATCACAAGATTCACATGTGTATCAATGGAAAGCGTGATAGTATTCATGCTTTCATTGACAAGAAGACTGGTGAAGTTTATAAACCCGCTAACACTAAACAACCTGCCAAAGGTGTACGTTACGATTTGCGACTGATCAAAGATCGTGAATGGTTGCTAGCACACGCTGACTGGGCTGGCAGTTACCTCTATGCCAGATAGGGAACTGGCACAAGACCCTTAGACACTACCCCTCCGATGCCCTATCTTATAGGAGTCGGAGGGACATCCACCGACACCCCATCGCTTCTCTTTCAATGTCCATCACCTTGACTGCCAACTACAAAGAGACCCTCGCTCCTGAGGTTCTTGAGATTGTTGATGAGTTGATTGAAAACGGTCAGGAACTCTCCGATCTTCTGGAGATTCTTGATTACTTCGGTGAAGAGTATCATGAGAATCTGGAGGAGATTGTTCATGCTCTGGATGAGACTGGAGCAGAGAAGTCTGAACTGCAAGAATTCATTGATGCTTTTAGCATTGATGATCTGGAGCATTTCGAACAATACAATGCTCTGGCAGCAGACTTCCCCACAGAAGCAATTGAAGCATTCTGCTACATCTGGGACGTTTCTTCTCTTGAGCACTTCGAAGATTCTTATTCTGGTTGCTGGAATGATGATGCAGAGTTTGCAGAACATATCTGTGAGGATCTGCTGGACAACAATCTTCCCTCTTGGATTGTGATCGATTGGCAATCAACCTGGGATTCTTCTCTCCGTTATGATTACAGCGAGCACAATGGTTACTACTTCCAAGACTTCTGATCTAGTCTAAACCTTCACCAGACCCCTCTAGAATCGCCTCTAGGGGGGTTTTTCTATCATCTAGATTAAATAGCACTAGATCGCCACAATTAGCACTAGATCACTAGATTTCGAGATCATCAATCAACTAGATTACTCTACTAGATCATAATATGATCATATAACACTATTGTTATACTCTACTAGATTAATCAATACTAGATTATCACTAGATGTAACATACACTTGACACGAGCTTCGAGATTCATGTATAATTGCTTTGTTGCTTTTTCAGATTCATATATTCTATAGTTACTCTAGATACATGGATCGTGCATACTATAACGTAACATTTAATGATACACAACTAGACTACATCTACGAGCTTGTGTATCATCAATGGAAAGAGACAGAACACGAAGACGATCGTAAGATCCTTTCCTCTATTCTAAACACAATAGATCTCACAGATCCACTACTAGGGGACAGTTTGGAAACTGGCACATATCATGAGCACAATGCGTGATATGTGTGTATATTACATAAGTTCGCACCAATTCTTATGCTTAACGAACAACAGTTCTATCAACTTTGGGAGAAGTTCTCAGAGTATAATTTAGCAGGGTTTCTTCCTGATGATATTGAAGAATACTGTGCAAAGCACGAAATTACTGTAGACTACTACATTGAAGAGTTTCTATAAAGAACTCTTGTGCCACTTGGCAAACTGTCACAAGGGGGGTTGCGGTTCTCCGTGACCCCTGTTATCTTATGGGGGTGGTTGAGGAATTCTCTACACTTTCTCCTCCCACAATTCATAACAATGAAACTCAATTCTTTTCAAAAAACATTCATTGACACTCTGATTCTGAATGTTGCTACCATCTCCGCAATCGTTGTGGGCATTGTACAGTTTGCTGTGCGGGCATACAATGAAAACAACGGAAACGAAAAAGTCCGCAAAATGATGCAAACTGTTCTCCAGTTTGCTGATACTTTGATTGATCAGGGTAAAGCACACTTTGCAGATCCTGTGGTTGATACTGTGCCAGTTGCACAAGTGTCTCGCAAGAGTGCCAAGCGCATCAAATCCTGATAGATTGATTCTGTTCCTGAGGGATCCAATGACTCTCACACACCTGAACTATCAGGAGATTGATGCACTTCTCGCTATTCTTGAGAGTAGCGATTGGTGCTACCTGACTGAACTCACAGAGGCAGACATTCCGCTTCTGTATGACAAACTCACTGAAATGAGGGATGAATTCTAATGAACCGTTCTGAACTGCAAGATGCTCTCATTCAGCAGATGCTGGATAGCATGGATCTCAAGACAATGACCCAACTTTGTTATGATTACCTTGATGAAGGTTATGCAAAGTATTCTAATGAAGAATTGATCACTGAGTGTGAAGAATACTACCCTGAACTGCTGGAGGGTGTGACAGACTGACAAGTGTCACAAGGGGGGTTGCACTGCCCCCCATCCCCTGCCATACTGACATTGTTCAACGGAACTCACCACCATGAACCCCTTCATTGAAGACTCCCAGATCGAAGAGGCAATCTCCTTCGGTTTCTACGATGATGAAGAAACCCTACGGGAGGTTGAAGCATTCTATGATCCAGAATATGATGACCTTGCCGAGGGTCTGCCCCTTGACTCATCTAACGACTTCTGATGTCATTCTCCGATCTTTTTGACCTTGGTGCTATAGTGTGGGAGGGAGACCTCCCCACTTTCCCTGATTACTTCCCCACAGATGAAGATGACTCTGACATCTGACGAAATTGCTGCAATTCTTGATCTCATCCGCTTTCATGAGGATTGGGATGAAGTAAGCGAACAGGTGGGCACCAATGTGGATGCTCTTTACGACAAACTAGTTGCAATGCTTAACGATGCTTGAACTTCTCGCCTTTGCTATGATCGTGGGACAGACTGAGATCGCTCCTGGGATCATTCAGACTGAATACCTCCAGAACTCCCAGGAGATCGTTACCGTGATTGAGGATAAAAACTGAATCACCTGTGCCAGTTCAGAATCTGGCACAATCCCCCTAGACTCCTCCCCTGAATGCTCTACATTGAGTGCATGGGGAGGAATCCCCACCAAACCAACGCTAAACACCTGAAATGACTAATCTTCTTCAAAACTATACTCTTGAAGATTTCGTCAAATGTCGTAATCAAAAAGAGTGGGTTTGTGATAATTGTATGAAATGTGGTGATAGAGATTGTTGCTCTGGAAATCACATTATGTTTAGAGTTCCTAAAACTGATGATTGTCTTTGTTCTATTTGTATGAGTGGATTGAAATGAAACCCTTGCCAAGGGAACAATGGGCAGGAGATTCTTTCGATTCTCGATGCAATTGTTTCTAATTCTGTGGATAGCGTTGATCTGAATGAACCCACCTCTGAAGAGATCGAATTCTGATGGTTAATTTCATCGAACGTAAGGCGGATCGTCACGGTTACGTTAAGTATTTCGATGCAATCCGTTTTGCAAGTTCTCACAATCTCCTAGAGGATTTCAATGCCTATTTTTCTAATTTAGAGGGGCAAAGGATTCCGCTGGATGAACTCCTAGAGTTTGCTGGTTACTGAGTGTGCCAGTTGGCAGAGTGTCCATTACCCCTTGACTCTCTGCCCCTGGTGCCCTATTCTAATTTCATCAGCGGGGGTGAAGCATCCCGCTCAAAACACTTCACTCAACCCTTTACTTTTTGAATTCATTATGTCTCAGTTCAACTTCACCTCCAGCGCCATTGAGAACATCTCCGATGTGCAGAATGGTCAAGTTACTATCACCTTCAACGGTGGTCGTGATTATACCTACGGTGTGCAAGATGTTGAGCAGTTCGTTGCCCAACTGAGCGCCGTGATTGCCGAACAGCAATCTGTGGGTCGTTTCGTCAATGCTGCTATCCGTAGCGATCAACTGGTCGTCGTCGCCTGATAGAGTCGCGGGGGGCACCATTGCCCCCCCTTCCATGCTACAATGATTCCGTCCTCTCTGAGATCCCTGATGCGCCGCATTGAAAACTTCATTCAGTTTGTCCTCATCGGACTTGCCGTAGGGATCGTCCTTGATCATGTTCCCAGGGGGACGGATGCTAAACCGACCCCCACATCCTACAATCAATCCGTCAGCATTTAGACTGACACCAGTTCAACCCTGAACCTCACCACAATGCGCGGTTTCACGATCCGTTATCAGTCGCCATACAACGCTTGCGAGTGGCGCACTCAAACGTTCCCCACCCTACAGGAGGCAGAGCGTATGGTAGACTTCTACCGCTCCTGCGGTTCCCCCGCTCACCTGGTAGATTGAGATGCCCCTGATTCGCACTCCCCGCTTCATGGATCAGTTCCTATACGTTGCCATCGATCCCCGTGCTCGTGTGAGGGATGAGGCAGCAGCGATCAGTATCGGTCGCGCCTATCTGGGAATCTACCTCACCTCTACGGGTTTTGAGGTTGCCTATGGCATCCTGAATCAAAACGGGTCACTTGAGTGACAGTCTGACAAGCGGCACAGCGGAGGGTTCAACCCCTCCCCTTTGCCCCTATACTGATCTCAGTTCAACCCACTGAACCCCATGGCAACCTTTGAACTCACCACCTGCCAGGCAAGCGCAGGAGTCCGTGCTCTTGACCGCGAACTCAAGTTCTGGCGTGATCTGCTCGCTGAACAGGAGATCTCCCATGATCGCCCGAACTTTGATCATGTCGGTGCCCGCCTGATCATTGAGGATATTGAGGGTGCGCTCCGCATCCTGTCCAGTCGCTGATCTGTCCCAGGGGGGTCACACCAGACCCCCTTCACCCCCTATACTGATCTCAGTTCAGGCAACCCGCCATGAAAGTCACCCCCATCGGCAGCAACAAAACTCAAGTCACCCTCGCGGATGGCACTGAGGTTCTGTTCTCCTATTCCACCCCTGTCGCCGCTCTGGTGCCTGGTAAGGGTTGGATGCGGACAGAGCACAAGTGGAGCAACACTACCACCCGCCACATCAATTCTTGGTTGGCAGAGAACGCCAGCACCTATGCTGAGGTTGCCAGTGTGCCACAATGGGATCTGGATCAATTGGTGGCATTCTGAGGGGTGCCACCCCCTATACTGATCTCAGTTCAACCAACCCACCATGTCCCGCCTGGAAATGACCTACGCTCAGATCACTGCTGCTCACCGCTACGCTTCCGATGCCCGTGAGGCGATCTGTGATCTGGCGGATCACTACTCCTGGGAAACGATCGCCCGTGAAATGATCTCCCGCATGACGGGTGATGAGGCGCTGGAGTTTGTGGAGGATTTCAACTCCCTTTATGCCAACTGAGGCACTGGCACAAGCGGGGTCACGCCTGACCCCTAAGGGGGGAGGAATCCCCTCCCCCTCTCCAACCCCCAATCCTACCATGCTGAAGGTCGCTGCTGGAATCGCTCTGCTGCTGATGCTCTGGTCACCGATGGAACCTGCCCGCCGTGTGACAGCAGACGTATTGCACACTGCCGCTGATCTGATCGCCCGCTGACCCTGTAGAATTCTCTCAGTTCAATCAACCGAACCATGCCTAACCTCACCACCGCCACTTGGATCATGATCGCTGGGCAGCGTGTCACTTTTGACCGCTACGCCACAGGATGGGTCGCCACAGGATGGGAAAAGGGTCTGCCCGTTGCCCGCCGCCCTGTTGCCATGGATTATCTGGAGCAGGTACTCTCCCGCTTCACCCCTGATCAGATCTCCTGGACAGTCTGATCACTGGCACTGGGGGTCACACCAGACCCCCACCCCTGACCCTATACTGATCTCAGTTCGCCACCTGAACCTCATGACCTACGGTTTCGCAGTTCAACCCACCGCCTGGACTTCCTTCGATCCTCACGGTTGTGAGTGGGCAACCGATATGAATCACGCCTACGCGATCGCTAAGATCTGGGGTGAGGAGTGCATGGTCTGGATGGTGCCTGCAAGCGGCAATGCCGTTCGCTGGTGCCGCTGCACTGAGATCACCGACGCCATCGCTGATCTGGTGTTCGGTTGCTGAACCTACCATCAGGGGGGTTGCATCCTCCCCCTGATGTTCTACAATACGATCAACGGGGGGAGGGAAACCGACCCCCACCACCAAACCCGAAGAACCATGTTCTCCACCACCTTCACCCGCTCTGACGCTTTCGGTGCCACCTATCAGTGGGCGATCCTTTCGATCCTGCCGATGGATGATGGCAGCGGTTGCGCCGATCAGGACGGGATGCGTCCTACCGACATTAACGCCGCTCTGGGGATGCCCAATGAGGCACGCACCGCCCTCTCTATCACCCTCAAGCGTATGGCAGCAGAGGGACTGATCAAACGCCACGAACTCGGTTCCCGCTGGGTTGAATACACCCGCCTGCTGCCCCTCCGCAAGCGTGAGCGCCTTGCCCGCCTGATCCGCGCCTGATCCCCACGGGGACCCGCAAGGGTCCCCACCGCATGGTAGAATTCTCAAGTAATCAAGGGAGCAACCCCATGAACCTCACCACCTTCACCGCCGATACCGCCTGGGTCACCCGACTTGACGCCGAACCCGAACTGTATGCGGAGCGCGGTGCGGTCTTTATCGACTTCTATAGCACCGTTGATCAGGTGAGCAAGGCAGCGCCAGACCTGGTGTGCGTCGATCTGCACGACGGCGATTCTTGGGTCGCCTGGGACGATGCCGCGATCTCAGAGGATGCGATCGACGCCCTGCAACGGTTCCGCTGGATTGTAACGGCAGATTAAGATTCTGCCAGGGGCATCCACGGGTGCCCCTGACCTGCTATACTGATGTCATCGGGGGGCAAACGGACCCCCCACAACCCCACTAGCACCATGAACATCTACATCGTGATCGGCGGATACAACCAGGGCGGTGAGAACGCCAACACCATCCGCACCTTCACTGACCGCGATGCTGCCATCGCTCACGCCCGTAAGGTAGAGGAGGAGTCCCGCTTCTTGGATTACGCCATGGTTCTGCAGCAGTGCCTAGACGGTAACGGGCAATCCTACACCGTGAACCACCGCCTCGCTGCCTGATCCTCACGGGGACCCGCAAGGGTCCCCTTCCCGTGGTATCATTATCAAGTCCCAAACGGAGCAAACCCGATGATCGCCTTCACCGAGCAGCAGCAGATCGACGAGGCATATATCCCCACCGAGCAGGACTGGGAGGATGTGTTCTCTGAGGAGCAGGAATACAGTTTCCTGTTCAACGGGTTCAACACCCGCCAGCGCCGCCAGGTAACTCTGGGTTACATGGCACCCACCGCTCAAGAGGCATGGGACATCTGCGCTCGCCTCAACCCTGACTTGATCGTGGTGACCTGGGGACTGGCAGAGAACATGGTCTGACCCCTACGGGGCACCTTGACGGGTGCCCCACACACCCTGTAGAATTCCAGAGCAAACCGCACCCCACCCCATGCTGGACGGAACCATCGCCACCGCCTTCGACGACCTGACCTCCTTCCAACTGGAGGAGTGGCTGTGGGAAGGCAACCCCACCGCCAAGGAGGAGCGGGCCATCCTGAAGGAACTGGTATCCCGCCAGCAGCGCCTGGAAGCAATCGCTGACCTGCTCTGGTGACCCCTACGGGGCAGGTTGACGCCTGCCCCACCCATAGACTACAATTCTCACAAGCGGGGCAAACGGACCCCGCACCATCCTCAGACTGATGATCACCACCTTTATCAGCGCCTGCACCCTCCACCGCGATGCTCCCGCCAGCGCCGCCTTTCAACCCGTTGATCGCCCGCAGTGCTCCACCGTGTTTGGCGTTGCTCCCCACACACCCGTGGCACGGGTGACCGCACAGGATGCGCTGATCCTGCGGGCACAGAACCGCATCGGTGGAGTCCCTCCTGTGTGCCACCTCGATCACAAGGGGCAGCGCCCCATCTCCCGCCTGGGAGATGAGATCAACGGCACCCGCCCCGAATACACCCTCTAAACGCCACGGGGGCAGGTTGACGCCTGCCCCTTCATCGTCTACCATTAGCAAGCAACCGCAACCGATCCGATGACCACCGCAACCGCCATCGCCGCCGCCTCAGTGAACAGCAGCGCCATCTCCCACCTGGCGATCGTGCCAGGTGACCTGCAGGGCACCTTCGACCTGCTGGTGACCTACACCAGCAGCAGCACCGAATACCGCTTCGCCTTTGAGGATCACGGCGCTGCTGTTCGCTGGACTGACCTCCTGCAGGATCCCGAGGCACGGGAGGCAACCTCCTGGGGCCGCCTGCTCCACCGTGCTCTGCAGCACGGCGATCTGGAGAGGATCTGATCCTCACGGGGCAGGTTGACGCCTGCCCCCTGACCCTGTAGAATTCCAGAGCAAACCGCAAGGGAACCATGCCTGAGACCTTCACCGAGCAACTGCTGACCATCGCCGACGACTGCGGGTGCATCACTTATGACGATGCCCTCTATGCTGCTGACCTGCACAGCATCACGGATGCCTTTCTGGAGGAGTATGGCACCGCTGACCGCTGGGGCATCGGCGGCATCGATGCTGGCGAACTGCTGACTTGGATGGGATACTGATCTCTACGGGGCACCTTGACGGGTGCCCCACACACCCTGTAGAATTCCAGAGCAAACCGCAAAAGACCGATGCGCTTCTCCCCCGCCTCCCGCCTGACCGATCGCCAGATCCTGTGGGTCGCCTATCGCAACGACGGCAGCAAGTTCAATCGGATCACCGATCCCGTGGGTCACACCGCTACTCTGCTCGCCGCCCAGTGGGCAGAGACTCACGCCAGCGACGTACACCCTCTGGTGATCCGCTGATCCTTATGGGGGACAGTCTCAGGACCGTCCCCCTCCCCGTCATTCGTTCTTTCAGCAGGACAGTTATACGATATAACGTTATCGTTATGGCGGGCGCCGTGCGCCCCCCCCTTATTAAAAAATGGGTCCTATGTAACCTACAAAGGTCCCCAAGCGACTGAAAAATATTCAACAAGACCTCAACCAAATTCAAAGATTGATTCCGTGTATTATAAAAAAATTTCGCGTAGAAAAAATCGCCATCAAACCCCCTACTGGAACTTTTGGAAGGTTGTGCTTGCTGGATGGTTAATAAGGTATCCGAAGGTAGTGTTATTACCACTCGGATTTATTTTAGTGCTTATATATAAAGCGGTTGTCAATTAATTAATAATGGAAAAAATTTACCACATATACGCCAAGGAACGCTGCATTTTCCATTCTTTGAAGGAAGAAGAGTTTGAGATCACTTGGAATACATTGAAGAATATGGTAGGTTTAATGAAGACAGACTATAGTGTAGAGGACCTCACATTCGTAGAACTCACATCAAATAAGAACCTAAACTTAGAGTCTTCTCATTGACAATTGACGAAATAAAAGATAGAATTTGAAGGAAGTAATGTTATCTCTATGGCAAAAGGATTTACTGTAAAAGCGAACCCACCGAAGCCCACTGAAACCGATAGTTGGGACTACGGTGCGATCAAAGAAAGAATGAAAGGAAAATCGATTGTTTTCTGCCTTCCTGGCAGAGGGTGTTCGTTTATCTTTCTGAAAGCATTTGTGCAACTGTGTTTTGACCTTGTGCAAAACGGAATGAGTATTCAAATTTCTCAAGATTATTCATCCATGGTCAATTTTGCACGTTGTAAGGTGTTGGGTGCGAATGTTCTCCGAGGACCCAAACAGGTGCCTTGGGATGGTAAGTTGGATTATGATTACCAACTGTGGATTGATAGTGACATTGTATTCAACAGCGAAAAGTTCTGGCAACTCTGTGATCTTGCCCTCTCTGAAGAAGGTGAAGAGAAAGAAGTTGTTGCTGGATGGTATGCAACCGAAGATGGTCACACAACCTCCGTTGCACACTGGCTTGAGGAAGATGATTTCCGTAAGAATGGTGGTGTAATGAATCACGAGACTGTTGATTCGATCTCCAAGCGTAAGAAACCATTCACCGTTGATTACACTGGATTTGGTTGGGTTCTGATTAAGAAGGGAGTATTTGAAAACCTTGAGTATCCTTGGTTTGCTCCTAAGATGCAAGTCTTTGAATCTGGTGCAGTTCAGGATATGTGTGGAGAAGACGTTTCGTTCTGTCTCGATGCAATTGCAGAAGGATTTAAGATTTGGTGTGATCCCCGTATTCGAGTAGGACACGAGAAGACCCGCGTTATCTGATGACCTTTAATATCTTATACAGAGGACGTAAGATATATCAGAACCTCACACATGAAGAATGTGCTGATGTTCTTGAAAACCTCGCTCAAGAATATTATGAGAACGAGGAGTATGATGTAAATGAAATTGAACTGGAGGAAATTTAATGGCAAAACGACCGTCACTTACGAATAAAATTGTAATTGAACCCAAACAGAAAAAGACTCTTCAAGGTCAAGGTGGTGGAACCAAATACTCTGCTACCTCTCGTAATAAGGCAAAGAAGAAGTACAGGGGACAAGGTAAATAATTCTTAAGGCATCCGCAAGGATGTCTTTTTTATTGTATAGATACAATATAAGAGTGTTTGAGTTTATGTTAAGTCCAATTGAAAAGGATATTTTAAATTGGATTCAACATGTCTCTGAAGCTAGACCAGAATTAAAAGGATTTGCTATCTGTCCTTTTGCATCAAAATCAAAATATAAGATTATAGAAAGTAACATCGAAAATTTAGACCCTATTGAGGGATTTGATGTTATAATATTTGTTGTTGGTTTGCACCATACACTTGAAGAAATTCAAGACTGGGTGGAAATTTACAATACTCTTTATGAAAAGTGGGAATATTTTCAGGACTGTGCAGCATCTTATGATACTTATATCAACGGAATTCAAACAAATAATGGCAAATATAATCTAATTCTTGCCCAACCAAAGGAAAAACTTAGAAGATTTAGAGAGATTTTGAGTAGAACCGAGTATTATGACCTTTGGGAGGAGGAATATCTCTTAGAAATTCTTAGAAACGATTCGGACCTTGTGCGACTCGGGATAGGAACCCCGTAAAAAGTTCTGATTTAACTCTAAAAATCGGAAAAACCGTCATGGGAAAACAATCAGATCGAAATAAAGAGTATATGATGGACATGTGGGGAACAAATAGTCTGGTGACGGACTATAAATCTCCACAAAATCAACCAAAACAGATGATTTCAGAGATTATGAACGATGATTATGCCGTTAAAAAGCATAATTTGACAATTCAAAATGAATTACACCAGAAAATTAGAAATGATGCGGACTATGATGACTGGGAGTATGGAACTGAACCCGTTTATGGCACCAAAAGTTAAAATAAATGTAATAAATAAGTTATAATTGACCTCTATGATACAATAAATGCCATTAGAACGTGTTAGCAAACCCTTCAAAGATGTCAGTTTAACATTACAGAGTCACCCTTTGACTCGTGATATTCTGACAATCACTAATGAAAGAGCAATAGCACGTTCTATTCGCAATTTAGTTCTTACTCAGAAAGGAGAAAGGTTCTTTAATAGTCAATTGGGATCCGAAGTATCTAGACTTCTCTTTGAAAATCTTGACAGAAGCACTTCAATTTTCATAAGAAACGAAATTGAGTATGTAATTAATAATTACGAGCCTAGAGTGTCTCTCGTATCATTAGATGTTGAACCAAATTACGATGAAAATCAATTCGATATAGTAATAAAATATAAAATTATAGGAATTGATGTGCCAACTCAACAGTTATCATTTGCACTCACTCCAACACGATAATGGCATTAGTTAATTTCACAAATTTAGATTTCGAAGACATCAAGACTTCGATAAAAGATTATATAAGAACGAATTCCAATTTTACAGATTATGACTTTGAGGGGTCTAGTTTATCTGTATTGATTGATGTGTTGGCGTATAACACATACATCAATTCATATAATGCTAATATGGTATCCAATGAAGTTTTTATTGACAGTGCAACTCTTAGAGAAAATGTTGTCTCTCTTGCACGAAACATAGGTTATGTACCCAAGTCAAGGAAATCTTCTAGAGCAAACGTATCTTTCTTTGTAGATACTTCTGGACCTGCTTATACAAAAAAACCAGAGACGTTAACTCTCAGTAAAGGCGTTGCTTGTTCAACACTTGCCTTTGGAAATCAAAGTTATACTTTTTCTATTTTAGACGATATAACTGTTCCCGTTGTAGATAACATTGCATCTTTTGATAATATTGATATTTACGAAGGAACTTATATTACAACTAATTTTACTGTTGATTCATTTAATCCAAACCAAAGATTTATTTTACCAAATTCGCAAATTGATACTTCATCAATACGAGTGATTGTTAAACCCAGTGCTTCTTCAGATATTAGCAGAAAGTATAGACAAGCAGATAGTTTATTTGATATAACTTCAGAGTCTCCTGTATTTTTTGTACAAGAAATTGAAGACGAAAGATATGAATTGATTTTTGGTGACGGTGTATTTGGTATAAAGTTAGAAGCACCCAATTACATTCAAGTTTCATATCTAGTTTCAAATGGAGAGTTGGCAAACGGGATTTCTCAATTCAATTTTAGTGGAAAAATTACATCACCAAGAGAACAAATTGCCATTGCATCTGGAATATCATTAGTTACAACAAATCAAACTTCTTTTTCTGGAAAAGACATTGAAGGAATAGATTCTATCAAAAAATATGCATCAAGAATCTATGCATCTCAGAACAGAGCAGTAACATCTAGAGACTATGAATCAATAATTCCCACCATTTATCCAGAAACTGAATCAATCTCAGTATTTGGTGGAGAAGAATTAACTCCACCACAATTTGGCAAAGTTTTTATAAGTATAAAACCAACGAATGGTGCATACTTATCAAATTTAATTAAAGATAATATAAAAACAGAAATTAGAAAATATTCTGTGGCAGGAATTGTGCCAGAGATTATAGATTTGAAATATCTTTATCTTGAACCAACAATTAATGCATATTATAATACAAATCTTGTATCATCAGCAAATTCAATTACATCAGTTGTTTCTAGCAATGTTGAAAGATATGCAAATTCATCAGAA
>Ga0208223_1000119_pt1 | contig 20158 bp, 25 predicted proteins | sample LakMenE07Oct09ns_FD_150678 | JGI IMG/M metagenome (GOLD analysis project Ga0208223, IMG submission 150678) | Freshwater microbial communities from Lake Mendota, WI - 07OCT2009 deep hole epilimnion ns (SPAdes) | ecosystem: Environmental > Aquatic > Freshwater > Lake > Epilimnion/Euphotic zone ...
TTTGCTGAAATACATTGATCGCTTGCTGATTTTTTATGTGCGTACCGCTAACCGAATGCAACGCACTTCGGTGTGGATGGAAAATCTACAAGGCGGCTTGGATTATCTAAAACAAGTGGTGATTGACGACCATTTACAGATTGCTGAAAGCCTTGAAACCCAGATGCAGCAAGTGATAGACACTTATCAATGCGAATGGAAAACCACCTTAGAAAATCCACAACATTTAAAACGCTTTCGGTCATTTGTGAATCAAGACCAGCAAGATCAGAGTTTAAGTTTTATCGAACAACGTGGGCAAAGTTTCCCCGCGCCATCGCTACAAGGTAAACATTTTAAATTAGTGGAAGAGGCGGCTTAATATGACTAACTGGCTAGATGTGTGTGTGGTTGATGATTTAGTGCCAAATGCCGGTATTTGTGCTTTAGTCGAGCAAAAACAAATTGCGATTTTTTCGATGCCAAAAATCGATGGCTTGTTTGCTATCGATAATTTCGATCCTTTTTCAGGAGCTAATGTCTTGTCGCGCGGTATGGTTGGGGATTTAGGTGGCGAACCTATGGTTGCCTCACCAATGTACAAACAACATTTCAGTTTAAAGACTGGGCAATGCTTTGAAGACGAGGTTGTTAGGCTTACTGTGTATGCTGTGCGGGTGAGTCAGGGGAAAGTACAAATTGGGGTGTGATTTTATGATTGGCCGAGGGTGCAGAAAAATTTACCCTCTGATTGTAATTAACTCAGTCAGATTAGCGCCTCAACCCTCTCAAAACCACCGCCACTTCCTCAGCCGTACTACAACTTAACCAGCTAATCCGCAGTTTTCGACACAGTTGTTTTAGGTGTTCCTGCCGTTGTTGGAAGCGTTGTTGATATTCTGCCAAGCGTTGTTTATCCGCGCTATCGATCAGCAAATCCCGCAAACTGTCGGTAAATCGGTAGCGGCCTTTGCTTGGTAATTGTGCTTCCAGCGGGTCGAAGATTTGAATCAAAACCACGTCACAATGCCGACTCAATTGCGCCAGATGTTGCTCGGCATTGGCGCTTAGGCCGCGAAAATCACTGAGAATAAACACTTGGCTGCCGGGGCGGGCGTGGTGTCTTAAGCGGGTTAGGCTGTGTTCCAAGCCGCTAGTGCTGGCGATTAATTGTGGATTGACCAAAGCATTAAAAAACCGCAACAAAGCCGGTTTGCCGGTTTGTGGTTTGAGTTCCTGACAGCCTTCGTCACTAAAAATCTGTCCACCAACGCGGTCGCCTTGTTGTAAGGCTGACCAAGCTAATAGCCCCGCTAATTTTGCCGCTTGAACCGATTTAAACACGCCTCGGGTGGCGAATTGCATGGTGGCACGGTAATCGACGGCGATAAATAAAGGCGTTTCGCGTTCTTCTTTAAAGACTTTGCTGTGTGGTTTGTCGGTGCGGGCGGTGACGCGCCAGTCGATGCGGCGCACATCGTCGCCGGCTTGATACAAACGGGTTTCGTCAAAAGTCATGCCGCGACCTTTTTGCGGCGATAAATATTGACCGGATTGCTGGGCGTTAATTTGCCGACGCTGGCGCTGCAAGCTGGTGGCTGGTTGAGCGAGGCCGAGCAAGGTTGTTAAGCTGATCGCCAAACGGTCATTGGCGGCATGGGCTTTGGTTGTCATGGCGTTTAAGGCACCGCAATTCGGGCAATTAATTGTTTAATCACTTCATCGCTGCTGATGCCTTCCGCTTCGGCTTCGTAAGACAGAATTAAACGGTGACGCAGCACATCGTAAGCTAAATCTTGAATATCACTCGGATCAACAAAATCACGTTGTTGCAGCCAAGCTTTGGCACGGGCGCAGCGATCAAGGGCGATGCTGGCGCGAGGGCTGGCGCCGTATTGAATCCATTTGCCTAAATCTTCGCCATAAACCGCTGGGTTGCGGGTCGCTAAGATGATTTGTAATAAATATTGCTCTAGCGGTTCGGCCATGTACAAATCCAAGACTTGTTGACGCGCGGCAAAAATGGTTTCGCTGCTGATTTTATTGATGGTTTGCGGTTTGGCTTGTAATTGGCCTTTGGCTTCGGCGCGGGCTAAATGCAGAATCGCTTGTTCGTGGGCGGCATTGGGGTAGTCGATTTTGACATGCAGTAAAAACCGATCCAGTTGCGCTTCTGGCAAGGGATAAGTGCCTTCTTGTTCAATCGGATTTTGGGTTGCCATCACCATAAACAAGGCGGGCAGGGGATAGCTGGCTTTGCCAACCGTGATTTGCCGTTCTGCCATTGCTTCCAACAAGGCAGCTTGTACTTTGGCTGGGGCGCGGTTGATTTCGTCGGCCAAAATTAAATTGTGAAACAACGGGCCTTTTTGAAACTCAAAACTGCCTTGCTGTGGGCGGTAAATATCGGTGCCGGTTAAATCAGCGGGGAGTAAATCGGGCGTAAATTGGACGCGGTGAAAATCGGCGTCTATGCCTTGGCTTAGCACGTTGATAGCGCGGGTTTTAGCCAAGCCCGGTGCGCCTTCGACTAATAAATGGCCATCGGCTAATAAGGCGATCAACATCCGTTCAACCAGAACGTCTTGACCAATAATCTGGGTGTTAATCTGTGATTTAAGCGCTTGTAAGGCGGTTTGCGCTGCGGTCATGGTGTTTTCCTTTTCGATTAAAACAAGTTTTTGTCAGGGAACGGGACAAGGATTTGGGTTATTAGTTCGCTGCTGCATCATAATCCGCACCACTTCGTCGAGGTCGTCGGTGACGGTGATTAAATCCAAATCGTCGTGGGAAATGGTGCTGTATTCCAGCATTCGGGTTTTAATCCAATCCACTAGCCCATTCCAAAAGTCGCTACCAAATAAAACTAAGGGTAAGCGGCAGGTTTTATGGGTTTGCATTAAGGTTAAGGCTTCAAAAAATTCATCCAAAGTACCAAAGCCGCCGGGCATACAAACATAGCCGATTGAATAACGGACAAACATCACTTTACGGACGAAAAAATAGCGAAAGTTAAGTGATAGATTTTGATAAGGATTGGGGTGCTGTTCTTTTGGTAGTTCGATATTTAAGCCAATCGAGATTTGATTTTGTTGGTTGGCGCCTTTGTTGGCGGCTTCCATAATCCCAGGCCCGCCGCCGCTCATAATCGCAAAACCTTGTTGGCTTAGGCGTTCTGCCAATGCCACGGTTTGTTGGTAGTAATAACTATCTGCTGGCAAGCGTGCCGAGCCAAAAATCGACACGGTTTCTGGCAAATTGCTTAACTGTTCAAAGCCTTCGGTAAATTCGTGAGAGATACGAAAAATTCGCCAGTATTGATCGGCTTTAAGATCGCCGATCATGCTGCCATAGGCGCTATGGTTTTGATGGTTATTACTGGTGGTCATGTTTATTGCTCAGCAATATCGCTGTGTTCCATGACGTAAGTGCTGATTTTGGTTAAATCTTCGTTACTGAATTGTTTAAACGCTGGCATTAGCCAAGAGCCGTGGCTGATTTTCTGGTTAAGGTAGGCCAGATTGTCTTTTTCGGCGCTTAAGCTGAATAGGCTGCCGTTGTTGGCGGCTTTATGGCATTCAGCGCAGGTGGCTTGAAAGATTTGTTCGCCAGTCGCTTGTGGATGTGGGCTGTAGTCGCGTGAGCAAGCGGCTAATGTCAGCAATGCCGCCAGCAACAATAAACGCTGGATCATTGCGGGTTCTCAAGCTTGAAAATCAATTGGCCGGCTTGGATAGTGTGAGTGACACGACCACGTAAATTTTGCTGCCAATACGGGGTGTTGATGCCAGCGCTGTGCCAGTTTTGGCGATTCACTTGCCAATTGGCGTTGGGATCAAACACACAAACATCAGCCGCTTGACCGATACCTAATGTACCGGCAGCTAAGCCTAAAATATTGGCGGGTTGTTGAGTAAGCTTGGCGATGGTGTGGTTTAACGCGATGCCGTGTTGTTGGCTTAATTCAAGCATCAAAGGCACCAAGGTTTCCAATGAGGCAACTCCCGCTTCGGTTTCAGGAAATGCGCCGAGTTTGGCGTCTAAATCATGCGGTTGATGGTCAGAGCAAATCGCATCGATAGTGCCATTAGCAAGGCCATCGCGCAGATATTGGCGGTCGATTTGGCTGCGGAACGGCGGAATTACATGGTAATTGCTATCAAATGGAATTACATCGTTTTCGGTGAGGTGCAGTTGATGAATCGCAACATCGGCGGTGACTTGTAAGCCGTATTTTTTCGCTTGTTGCAGTTTAATCACCGATTGTTTGCAGCTGATTTGGCTGATGTGCAAGCGGCAGCCGGTTAATTCAGCTAGTTCTAAACATTGTGCTAAGGCAATTGATTCGGCAGCTGCCGGAATCCCAGGTAAACCGTAACGGCTGGCAACTGCGCCTTCGTGAGCGCAGCCTTTGCCGCTTAACGAGGTTTCGTTGGCGCGGTAAATGATTAATAAATCGTGGGTGGCGGCGTATTCCATCGCCCGACGCAAAATCAGCAGGTTGTTTAACGAATTACCCGCATTGCTGACCGCGATACAGCCCGCTTGTTTTAAGGCAAATAAATTGCTGAGGTCGTTACCGGCTAAGCCTTGGCTGAGTGCGCCCAGCATATAAACTTGCCGGTAGCCGGCTTTTTCGGCCTTGTCTTTAATAAACTCGACCACCGCAGGAGCGTCGATAGTCGGTTTGGTGTCGGGTGGTAGGCATAAAGAAGTGACACCGGCTGCGGCTGCGGCGCGAGTTTCGCTGGCGATGCTGCCTTTTTGGCTGTGGCCAGGTTCGCGTAAACGCACGCTTAAATCAATAAAGCCCGGGCAGATGATTTGGCCGCTGGCATCGATGATGCTGTCAGCGGTTGCATTGCTGTCGGCGCTGAGTAGCTCGGCAATTTTGCCGTCTTTGATGCTTAATGAGCCGATTTGGTCGATGTTGTTAGCCGGATCAATGATGCGACCGTTGCGAATTAACAGACTGCTCATGCTGCACCGCCTTGGCTTTGCATTGCCATTGACATCACCGCCATGCGTACCGCGATGCCGTTGCTGACTTGTTGCAAAATCACCGAATGCGAACCGTCGGCAACGCTGGAGGCAATTTCCACCCCGCGATTGATCGGGCCGGGGTGCATGACAATAACATCGCTTTTGGCCTGTTTAAGTTTGGCTTCGGTTAGGCCAAAGCAGCGGAAATATTCGCTTTCGCTAGGTAAAAATGCTGAGTTCATACGTTCTTTTTGCAGGCGCAACATGATAACCACATCGACATCGTTTAAGCCTTCGTTCATATCGTGTAAAGCGGTGACGCCCATGCTGGTGACATCGGCGGGGAGTAAGGTTTTTGGGGCAATTACGCGGACATCGGTAACGCCTAAGGTATTCAGTGCCAAGATCTGAGAGCGAGCAACCCGAGAATGCAGAATATCGCCGACAATCGCGACTTTTAAGCCCTCAAACTGCTTTTTATGTTGGCGAATGGTGAACATATCCAGCATGGCTTGGGTTGGGTGAGCGTGTTGTCCGTCGCCAGCGTTGATAACGCTAATATGCGGTGCCGTTTGTTGGGCGATAAAGTGCGCCGCACCGCTAAGTGCATGGCGTACAACAAACATATCAACCTGCATCGCTTCCAGATTGCGGATGGTGTCGAGTAGGCTTTCACCTTTGGATGTCGCTGATGTGGCGATATTCATGTTCAGCACATCGGCGGATAAACGGGTGGCCGCTAATTCAAACGTGGTGCGGGTGCGGGTGCTGTTTTCAAAGAACAAATTGATAATGGTTTTGCCACGCAGCAAAGGTACTTTTTTAACCTGATGTTCTGACATATCGACAAACGATTCTGCGGTGTCGAGAATTTCAGTGAGTAATTGTTTGCTCAAGCCTTCGATAGTCAGAAAGTGTTTGAGCTTGCCGGATTCGGTGAGTTGTAAATGTCGAGTCATGGTCTAAGCAGGGCAAGCAGTGTTTTGAATGTGGATTGCCAACGGTTCTGGGCCAGTGAGTTTGATGCGTTGTCCAGCTGGTAAGTTGATTTGGCCGCCGACGCAATCGGGTTGCAGCGGGATTTGCCGACCATTGCGCTCTATCAATACCGCTAATAGCACTTGGTTTGGGCGACCATAATCAAAAATTTCGTTGAGGGCGGCACGGATGGTGCGACCGGTATAAAACACATCATCAATCAAAATAATGTCGCGGCCTTCTAAGTGAGTTGGCAATTGGCTGGTTTTTACTTTGGGGTGCATACCAATTTGCGAGAAGTCATCGCGGTAAAAGGTGATGTCTAATAAACCCAGTGGTTCTTGAATGCCAAGTCGCTGATGAATTTGCTCGGCTATCCATGCGCCGCCGCTGTGAATGCCAATCAGCACCGGATTATGTAGTTGGCGATGTTCGATTTGCTGACGTATCGCTGTTTCTAGTTGTTCTAACAGCTTGGCAATATTGAGATTGTTGGTTGGCATAATTAGGTATTTTGATTAAACCAGCTTTGCAAAATGATTTGCGCGGCTAATTGGTCTTGAACAGCCCATAGTTTACCAGCACTGACTTTCAGGTCATCAAATAACAATTGTTTGGCGGCGAAGGTGGTGAGGGTTTCGTCGATTTGATGAACGGGTAGATTAAAACGGCCATTTAGCTGGCGGCAGAATTTTTGCATTCGCGGGGTGACGATGTTGTCAGAGCCGTCTTGCTGTTTGGACAGGCCAACCACTAAGCCGAGCGGTTGCCATTCGTCGATTAATTTGCCGATGGCAGTCCAATCCGGTACTTGATTGGGTGAGCGTAAAGTTTGCAAGGGGCTGGCGATGCCGGTGGTGGCGTGGCCGACGGCGATGCCGATTTTTTTGTTGCCAAAGTCAAAACCAAGGTAAGTGTCGCTGCTTAATTTGGCAGCCAAAGGATCGCGTTTAACCATGACCAGCGCCGGTGGTTAGGCGGTTAATATCGATGCCAAGTTGTTTAGCGGCGGCGTTCCAGCGGTCTTTGATCGGTGTGTGGTAAATAATCGATTCACCGCAAGGTGTGTTGAGCCAAGTGTTTTCGATCATTTCTTGTTCTAACTGGCCTTTGCTCCAGCCAGCGTAACCGAGGGCGATTAAATAGTTTTTTGGGCCTTTGCCTTGGGCGATGGCTTCTAGTACATCTTTGGAGCTGGTGAGGGTGATGTTGTCGGCAGTGGTGATACTGGAATCCCAATGTTGTTCGCAAGGGCTGTGAATCACGAAGCCGCGTTCTTGTTGCACTGGGCCGCCAGCAAACACCGGGGTGTTTGACACTTCTTCAAGGTCGGTTTTGATGCCGATTTGTTGAAAAATCTCGCCTAATTTCATACCGGTTGGGCGGTTAATCACAATCCCTAATGCGCCATCGTCAGTGTGCTGACAGAGATAGGTCACGGTATGTGAAAAATGCGGGTCATCCATGCTGGGCATGGCAATTAAAAATTGGTTATTAAGGTAGCTGGCTTCGATCATGGTTATACCTAGTAGGGCTAGCGGGTGGTCATGCCGGTTTCGTCGGAAAATTTCCAAACGCGGGTAATGACCAAGACATTCACTTCTTGCAGGAGTTCTGCGGGTAATTCGGCAAACGGTGCACTCATTTTAACAATTCGTTTGGCGGCTTCGTCTAAATCGGGGTTACCTGAGGATTTTACAATCCGCATACTGTAAATGCTGCCATCAGGATTGATGCCAACATCCATGGTTAAAGTTTGTGATTCACCGCGTTTGCGAGCGGCTTCGGGGTAGTTTAAGTTGCCAGTGCGTTCGACTTTGTCTTCCCAGTCTTTGACATATTGGGCGGCAAGGTATTTGTGGGTGCTGACCGCGCTGGCAAATTTAATTTTGCTGTCTTGGGCGCTAGGCTGGCTGACACGATAGCGTTCGCCAATTTGGCTGATTTGTTGTTGCAATATATCGGCTGAAAGTAGAGGGCGATTTTCGATGTTGGCGCTGTCGGCTGATTTGGCAATTTTGGCAACCGATTCGGGTTGGCTGATGATTTTTTTGCTGCTGGTTGATGGTTTTTGTGGCGAACCTGAACTTTCTGGTTTTGGGGTCGCTTGGGGTTTTTGTGCGTTATCGTTGCTGGCTTGTTGATTTTCTGAGCCGAGGAATTTCGCGTCTTTGGGGGCTTGTTTGCTTGCTGTATAGGACAAGCTAATGTCTATCGATTGATTGCTTTTTGGGGCTTCGGGCGGTGCAAATCGAATCAATAGCAATAAACAATGCACGGCGGCGGCAATTAAGATTGCCGCCAATAAGCGGTTATTTTGAACCGTGCTTGAATTAAATTCGGGTGTTAAAACCGTCATCATGCTTGTAAATGGGCTTCAATGTGATCCATCAGTTGTGCGCTGATATTAAGGTCAAATTGTTTATCCAGTTCTTGTACGCAAGTTGGGCTGGTGACGTTGACTTCGGTGAGGTAGTCGCCGATGACATCAATGCCGACAAACACTAGGCCTTTGGCTTTTAAAGTGGGGCCGACTTGTTCGGCAATCCAGCGGTCACGGTCACTTAATGGCCGACCTTCGCCACGGCCACCGGCGGCTAAGTTGCCACGGCTTTCGCCGCTGGACGGGATGCGGGCTAAGCAGTAAGGCACCGGTTCGCCGTTGACCATCAAGATGCGTTTGTCGCCGTCTTTAATTGCGGGTAGATATTTTTGCGCCATGATGAAACGTTGGCCGTGTTCGGTCATGGTTTCTAAAATGACGCTGAAGTTGGGGTCGTTTTCGCGAACCAGAAAAATCGATGCGCCGCCCATGCCGTCGAGCGGTTTGAGGATGATTTCTTTGTGTTGCTGAAGAAAGTCACGGATTTTTTGTGGATTGCGAGCGACTAAAGTGTCAGTGCAGCATTGTGGAAACCAAGCGGTGAACATTTTTTCGTTGGCGTCACGGAGTGATTGCGGTTTGTTCACCACATACACACCTTCGCGTTCGGCTTGTTCCAAAATGTAGGTGGCGTAAATGTATTCTTGGTTAAACGGCGGGTCCTTACGCATGATGATGGTATCAAGCTCGGATAACGGGATTTGTTGTTCGCCAGTAAAACGGTGCCATTGGTTTGCATCGCGCTGTACTTCTAGGCTGCGGGTGCGGGCGTAGGCTTGACCGTTGCTCAAAAATAAATCTTCAAGTTCGATGTAATGCAGCTCCCAACCACGGGCTTGGGCTTCTAAAAGCATTGCAAAGCTGGTGTCTTTTTTGATGTTGATTTGGCTGATGGGATCCATCACCATACCGAGCTTGATAGTCATTAAAGTCCTGTTTTTAATTTGAAAACGAATGAGATAATAAAATTCTATCAAATTTATTTTTAAGCTGGTTATTTACCGGAAAAAGAATTTTTGGTATAAAGCGCGGCTAATTTGAATTATAAAGCTCGCACTGAGGTAGTCATGTCCAGAGTATGCCAAGTAACAGGAAAACGTCCTGTGACAGGAAACAACGTTTCACACGCAATGAACAGAACCAAAAGACGTTTTACACCCAATCTGCACCACCACAGATTTTGGGTTGAAACCGAAAACCGTTGGGTTCGTTTGAGAGTATCATCGAAAGGTATGCGTATTATCGACAAAAACGGCATTGATGCTGTATTGGCGGATATGCGTAGCAACGGCCAAAAAGTTTAAGGAGATTGGAACATGCGTGACAAAATTAAATTGGTTTCTACAGAAGGCACTGGCCATTTCTATACAACCACAAAAAACAAAAAAACCATGCCTGAAAAAATGGAGATCAAAAAATTTGATCCTGTTGTTCGCAGACATGTGATCTACAAAGAAGCTAAAATCAAATAACTTCTTTTTAAGGCTGTCGAGTCTGATTTTAGACTCGACTAGCTTTAGTCAATTCGGTTTTAAACCAAAATCCTCCCGATAGTTTCGATTTTGTTTGGTGATCTAAACTCGCTAAACTGACTCGATGTCTTTTTGTTTCCAGCTAAATCGTTTGCATAGTTTTGTTGATTTAGTGACTAATCATTTTTTTCCTTGCCTGTTTTTGCCGGAGTTGCAAAGCCATGTTGTCGAACTTTAAATCTCGTAAGCTGACCAAAGTTTTGTGGATTGCTAGTTTTAGCTGCCTATTAGCGAGTTGCTCTATGCGCTCGACGCAACCCAGTGTTGAAGTTCAAACTCAAAAATTGGCTGAAACATTGAGTAAGGGCGGCTATGTTGCTGGTGCAGAAATAGAAATTGAGAGTCTGCGAGATGTTTGGATTCATGATAGTACCCAGTTAGATACGATGATGACTATGCCGACCGCAGTAGGCAATTATCCTTTGATTATCTATTTGCCGAGTTTGGGCGAAGACGCAAATGCCGGACGAATTTGGCGGGAAACTTGGGCAAAAGCCGGTTATGCGGTATTTAGTTTGCAGCCCGTTTTGACTGCTCAAGCCTTGAAGGAAGTTGAGGCAATGAAAAAACTGAATCCAGAACTTGAAAGAGAGGATGGATTGGAAGCCGAGGATGATGTTGAGCCATCGCAATCCTTAACCGAAGGCTGGTTTGGCGGCAAGTTGCAACGGCCTTCACGTAGCGCTCAAAATAGTGAGTTACGTTATTTAGGACACGAATATTTTGCGGTTGATAACTTAAAACAGCGTATGCAACAGGTGTTTTGGGTTTATCAGCAATTGAAAGCGCGTAAATCATTAGGTCAATTTACCAGCGTTGATTTATCGAAAGTGATTATTGCTGGTTATGACTTGGGTGCACAAACCGTTGCTGGCGTGATTGGTGAGAACTTTGATAGCGCTTTGCCGGAATCCTCTGAGTTTAAGCCGTTAGCAGCAATCGCCATTAGTCCATCGGTTAATTTAGCCAAAGGTAATGTGCGTAGTCGGTTTCAAGCGATTAAATTGCCGTTATTGGTGGTGACGGGTACTGAAGATAACGATCCGTATGCGATCAGCTCGGCTTCGGTTAGGACTTCGTTGTGGGAACATGCGGCAGCGGGTGGTAAGTATTTGTTGATGTTGCAAAGCGCTGGCCATCAAGTGTTGGCGGGTTCAGAAGTTAATTCGCGGTTTGCGGCTGGTCGGCGAGGTTTGTCTGATCAAGAACAGTTTGGTGGTTCGCAGTTGGGGCGTCGAAATCCCAATGCCAATCAAGGCTTGATTGCTGGATTAATGGGCGATCGTGGGCGACGAAATATTGAGCAAAGTTATAAGCAGGTCGCGGCTGTGGCGAGTGTTAGTTCGGCATTTTTGGATGCGGTTGTTAAAAATGACGAGTTTGCGCGGTTTTGGCTGGCTGATAAATCCAACGCTTGGTTGGGTAATGCTGGTCAAATTAAACAACGATAGTTGAAGTGACGGGCTTAAAGCCGATTCTGCAGGTATAATGTGGCTTTTTTGCACTCTATTGGGTAGTTGGTTGTGGATATTAAACAATACATGCAGCAATTGGGGCAGCAGGCTAGACAAGCCGGACGCGCTATTAGCAAAGCTGAAACCAGTCAAAAAAATCGTGCTTTGTTGAGTATTGCTGAGGTGATTGCCGCTGGCAGTGCTGATTTGGTGATTGAAAACCAAAAAGATTTACAAGCCGCAAAAGATAACGGTATGGATGCCGCATCATTGGACAGATTGCAATTAACCCCTGCTCGTATTGAAGCGATGATTGAGGGCTTAAAGCAAGTAGCGGCTTTGCCTGATCCGGTCGGTGAAATTAGTGGATTAAGTTATCGTCCGAGCGGCATTCAAGTAGGGCAAATGCGTGTGCCTTTAGGGGTAATCGGGATTATTTACGAGTCGCGCCCTAATGTGACTATCGATGCGGCGGCTTTGTGTTTGAAAGCCGGTAATGCCTGTATTTTGCGCGGTGGTTCGGAGTCGATTCATTCTAATCGTGCGATTGCTGCGTGTATTGCTCAAGGTTTGGCAGCGGCCGATTTGCCTCAGCAAGCCGTGCAAGTGGTTGAAACTACTGATAGAGCAGCTGTTGGTGAATTGATTACCTTAAAAGAATTTGTTGATGTCATCGTGCCTCGCGGTGGCAAAAGTCTTATCGAACGGATTAGTGCAGAAGCAACGATTCCGGTGATTAAGCATTTAGATGGTATTTGCCATGTTTATATCGATGCGAAAGCCGATATTGAGAAAGCGGTCGCCATTGCTGTCAATGCTAAAACCCACCGTTATGGTGTTTGTAACGCAATGGAAACTTTATTGGTTTCAGAAGCAATTGCAGGGCAAGTTTTACCGATTTTGGCTGAAAAATACCGTGAAAAGGCTGTTGAATTAAGAGGTTGCTTAAAAACTTGTTCGTTGATTCCAGATTGTGTTCGAGCGACGGAAGAAGATTGGCAAACCGAATATTTAGCACCGATTTTGTCGATTAAAGTAGTGGCAGGTATTGATGAAGCCATTGCGCATATTAATCAATACAGCTCTGCGCATACTGAGTCGATTGTCACAGAAGATTACACTTTGGCTCGACGCTTTTTGCGTGAAGTCGATTCCAGTTCGGTGATGGTGAATGCTTCGACCCGTTTTGCTGATGGTTTTGAATATGGCTTAGGTGCTGAAATTGGCATTAGTACCGACAAATTACACGCGCGAGGGCCGGTTGGATTACATGGTCTAACTTCGCTGAAATTTATTGTGCTAGGCGATGGACATATTCGGCAGTAATGATTGGGGTTTACGGCGGCACATTTAATCCGATTCATTACGGGCATTTGCGAACCGCATTAGAAGTTCAGGCCTTATTTAATCTGGAGCAATTGCGATTAATTCCTTGTCGCCAACCGCCGCATCGCGATCAACCTGAGGTTTCAGGTCAAATGCGCATGGAAATGTTGAAGTTAGCGATTGACGGTGTAGCGGGATTTATTGCTGATAGCCGAGAATTAGACCGAGAAGGGCCGTCTTATATGGTCGATACTTTGAGGTCGTTGCGCCAAGAAATGCCTGAGCAATCGGTCATCTTATTTATTGGTGCGGATGCTTTTTTTGGCTTAGAAAAATGGCATCGTTGGCAGCAATTATTTGATTACGCGCATCTGGTGGTCATGACTAGGCCTAATTTTGGTTTACAGCCCGAGTCTGAGTTTCTTCGCCAGCGCTTAGTTACTCAGCGCGAGATGTTGGTAACTAAATCAGCTGGTTATTTGTTTTTTCAAGCGGTTACGCCACTGGATATATCAGCCACCCAAATTAGGCAAATTATTGCCACAAACGGTAATCCGCAATTTTTATTGCCCGATGCCGTGTTAGCTTTTATTAGGCAGCATCAACTTTATCAAGCTGCACCCTTAAACGACAGGACATTGAATGCAAACTGACGAATTAGTTAAATTAGTAGAAACCGAATTGGATTTTCGCAAAGGCGAAAACCTAGTGACGCTATATGTTGGCGATAAAAGCAGTATTACTGATTATATGGTGATTGCAAGCGCGACTTCTTCTCGCCATGCTAAATCGCTATCAGATTATGTTGCTGAAAAAGCCAAGGCAGCTGGCGTAATGCCGCTTGGGGTGGAAGGCGCTCAAGTTTCTGATTGGGTGTTATTGGATTTGGGGGATGTGATTGTTCACATTATGACTGGTCAAGCCCGTGAGTTTTATCAGCTGGAAAAATTATGGTCAGTATCTGCGGCAAGTCCTAACGCTTGAGTTTTGTGGGTTGTGGTTTTGATAGTAAGATAAGCAGGATTGTATTTTTGGCGTATCGGCGCTGTAATTTTTAGAATGTTCGATACAGGTTAGATAATTTTTTGATGAAAAGTAAACACTATATGTCTTTTATTCGAGTTGTTGTTTTTAGTTTATTTGCTGGATTATTGGTTTCTATGAATGGGTTTGCAGCAGACTTTTCTGAGCCGCAAACCGCGATCGAAGATGCATCTAACAAGTTAAAAATACGGATGCAAGAGCCTGGTTTTACGCAAGATTTCCGCAAAATTAATGCATTTGTTAATGAAGTAATTTATCCGCACGTTGATTTTGATGTGATTTCTCAATTGGTTTTGGGCAAATTATGGAAAGATGCGTCACCAGCTGAAAAAGATAGCTTTAAAAAAGAGTTTCAAATTTTATTGGTTAGAACTTATTCCAGAGCGTTTGTAGAATTTAAAGATTGGTCTGTGCGTTTCTTGCCGGTTAATAAGGAAGAAAACGAAAAGAAAGCCATGGTTAAAACCGAAATTTTGCAGCCAGGTTTACAACCAATCGCAGTTAATTACAGAATGCATAATATTAACGGTGCTTGGAAGGTTTACGATATTTCGATTGAAGGTGTGAGTTTAGTCACCAACTATAGAACTAGCTTTAAAAATGAAGTTGAGCAATCAGGTTCGCTTCAGCAAGTTATTGATCAATTAGCTAAGCGTAACAACGAAGCGCTTAGTGCTCAAAAACACTCTTAATTCTGATCTCAGCCACTGATTTCTCTTATTGAGATCAGTGGCAATCTTTATGCAATTCAGCAAAGACTCTATTTACGCTAATCCATTGGGTCAAGTTGCAGCTTTTAATTTTGATGAGGCTGTCGTTGACGTATTTCCCGACATGATTCAGCGCTCTGTGCCCGGTTACAGTGCCATGATTTCGGCGATTGGTTTATTGGCGGGGCGTTTTGGGCAAGACAATAGCTATTGTTACGATTTGGGCTGCTCGTTAGGTGCTGCCAGTTTAGCGATGCATCAACAAATCAAAGCCGAAAACTGTCAAATAGTAGCGATTGATAATTCGGAAGCGATGGTGAGTCGGTTTCGATCAGGCTTGCAAGCAATGCCCGGCGCTCAAATTGATGTGCAGTGTGCCGATATTCGCGATATTGAAATTGTAAGTGCTTCGGTGGTCGTGCTTAATTTTACGTTGCAATTTATCCCTATCGAAGACAGAGAGTTGTTATTAGCGAAAATCTGGCAGGGGTTGCTGCCGGGTGGGTTGTTGATTTTGTCGGAAAAATTGGCTTTTGATGATGATAAACAGCATGAGTTGCAAATGGATATGCATCATTTGTTTAAAAAAGCGCAAGGTTATAGCGATATGGAAATCAGTCAAAAGCGCACAGCACTTGAGAATGTGTTGATTGCAGAATCATTTGCTATCCACCGCCAGCGATTAAACAAAGTCGGATTTAGTAGCGTTGAGGTTTGGTTTCAGTATTTTAATTTTGCCTCAATGATTGCGTTGAAATGATTGACTATCAGCTTTTATATCAGGCTTTAGAGGCTGCTGGCGCTGATGAGTGGGCGAGATTGTTACCTAGTCAATTAGAGCGAGCGTTTGCCAATCAATCGCACGGTGATTTACCTCGTTGGCAAAAGGTCGTTGAAGAATTTCCTCAGTTAGCGGTCAATGATATTGATTTATTGACCCAAGTACGGATTGGTACTGAAGCTGATTTGAATGCCGTTGAGCGCCAAGCGCTTTATGATAATTTGATGGCTTTGCATCCTTGGCGAAAAGGGCCTTATCAATTATTTGGGATTGATGTCGATACTGAATGGCGTTCGGATTGGAAGTGGGATCGGTTGAGTCAGCATATTTCGCCGCTAAAAAATCGTTTGGTTTTAGATGTTGGGTGTGGCAATGGCTATCATTGCTGGCGAATGTATGGTGCCGGCGCTAAATTAGTATTGGGTATTGATCCGACCATGTTGAGTGTGATGCAGTTTCAGGCAATTCGTAAACTGCATGGTGAGGCGTCGGTTTATGTGTTGCCGTTAGGTATTGAAGACGTGCCGACAGAAACAAAAGCATTTGATACTGTGTTTTCTATGGGGGTTCTGTATCACCGACGATCACCCCTTGAGCATTTGTTGGAATTGAAAGGCTGTTTGCGTCCAGGTGGTGAATTGGTTTTGGAAACGCTGGTAGTTGATGGCGATATTAATACGGTTTTGGTGCCTGAAAATCGTTATGCACAAATGCGGAATGTTTGGTTTTTACCGAGCAGTGAATTATTGATGTTGTGGATGCGGCGTTGTGGATTTAAAAATATTCGGTTGGTTGATGTGACTAAAACCAGTGTTGAAGAGCAGCGAAGCACGGATTGGATGCGGTTTCATTCGTTAACTGATTTTCTTGATAAAGATAATCAGGCCTTAACTTGTGAAGGCTTACCAGCGCCAGTGCGAGCAATAGTAATTGCTGAGGTTGATTGAGCTTGTAAATTTAAAAGTCTGAACTAGTCTTTCTAGTGAGCATTATCAGTTTTTGAAAAATGGATTGAGAGGTGCTCAAGGCAAATTTAATTAATTTACGGAGCTAATTATGAAAAAAATTTTTGCAATTTTAATGCTTTGCTCATGGTCTGTTTTTGCTGAACCGGTTGATATTAATAAAGCTGATGCCGATACAATTTCAAAGTCTTTAACCAATATAGGGCCCAAAAAAGCGGCGGCCATTGTTCAATATAGAACTGAGCATGGTGATTTTAAATCAGTAAAAGACATTGAAAATGTCAGTGGAATTGGTGCAAAAACCATCGCATTGATCGAAAAAGATATTGTTTTTACAGATTCTGCTCCAGCGGGTGATAAAAAATCAGAGAAAACTGATCCTGCTAAAAAAACAAAATAGTTGGCAAAATAGCGGGACACCTTTCATGGAAAGGCGTCCCGTTTTGTTGTTGAATAATCAGTTGCAGCCCATTCCTAGCTTTATGCCGTCTAAGCCTGCATGATTGCTATATCAGTAGGCATTGACATGTATCCCATTTCTATCTTACAGTTACAGATGCATCACAAGTATGTGACAAGCCTAGCAGGTTGTGGCAATTCGCAAATCGGCTATTACTAAAAATTAAAAACTTTCGGAGCACATCACATGGCAAGACCATTAATTCAAATGGCGTTGGATTCATTAGACTTCAACCAAACAGTTGCGTTGGCTGACCAAGTAGCACCTTATGTCGATATTTTCGAAATTGGTACACCTTGCATCAAATACAACGGTATCAATTTGGTTAACGAATTAAGACAACGTTTCCCAGACAAATTGTTGTTAGTTGACTTGAAAACTATGGATGCTGGCGAATACGAAGCGGGTGCATTCTATGCAGCTGGCGCAGACATCGTAACCGTATTGGGCGTATCTGGTTTGGCTACTATCGGTGGCGTTATCAAAGCAGCTAAAAAACACGGTGCTGAAGTTCAAATCGACTTGATCAATGTTGATGACAAAGCTTACATCGCAAGAGAATCAGTTAAATTGGGCGCTCAAATCGTGGGCATTCACACTGGCTTAGACGCTCAAGCGGCTGGCCAAACTCCATTCGCTGATTTGCAAGACGTAGCTCGTTTGGGCTTAAACGTTAGAATTTCTGTTGCTGGTGGTATTAAGCAATCAACTGTTCAACAAGTTGTTGAAGCAGGCGCAAACATCATCGTAGTTGGCGCAGCGATTTACGGTGCAGCATCTCCAGCAGAAGCAGCTCGTGAAATTCGTGAATTGGTTGAAGCTGCGGCGGTATAAGTCATGCATCAACAATTAATTTTTGACAAAATTAAAGGTATTCTTGAAGCAACTGATGACAATTACGATCAACAGTTAACTACCATTTTAGACCAAGCTAAAAGAATTTTTGTTTCTGGTGCTGGTCGTTCTGGTTTGATTGGTCGTTTTTTCGCAATGCGTTTAATGCATAGCGGCTATGATGTTAGTGTTGTTGGTGAAATCGTAACGCCAAGCATTAAAGCGGGCGATTTATTAATCGTTATCTCAGGTTCTGGTGAAACAGAACAGCTTGTTGCATTTACTAAAAAAGCTAAAGAAATTGGTGCAAAAATTGTACTTATTTCTGCGAAAGATGAATCAACTATTGGTGATTTGGCTGAGCTTACTTTGCAAGTTGGCAGAAATGAGCAATATGGCAAAGTTAAAGGTATGCCAATGGGCACCGTATTTGAATTATCTACCTTGCTTTTCTTGGAAGCTACCGTATCACACATGATTCATGATAAAGGTATTGCTGAAGAAGATATGAGAGCAAGACACGCTAATTTAGAATAAACAGTTGTAACCTGTGATCATCAAAATGGTCACAGGTTATTATAGTTTGGGTGTTAAGGTCATACCGTTTCGCAGTCCAAAACGATAGCATGGTTGTCCTTGCAGGTACCAAGCCTTAGTCAGCTTGATGTTTCTATCAATAAGCATCGCACACAAATACAAATTAGAGGAGACCAACATGCCTTCGCGTAGAGACCTAGCGAACGCCATCCGCGCACTTAGCATGGACGCCGTACAAAAAGCCAACTCAGGACACCCTGGCGCACCGATGGGGATGGCTGATATTGCAGAAGTTCTATGGAACGATTTCCTGCAACATAACCCATCAAACCCACAATGGCCTAACCGTGACAGATTTATCTTGTCTAACGGTCACGGCTCAATGCTGATCTATTCATTGCTTCACTTGGCAGGTTACGATTTGCCGATTGAAGAATTAAAAAAATTCCGTCAATTGCATTCACGTACTCCAGGTCACCCTGAATACGGTTATACCGCTGGCGTTGAAACTACTACCGGCCCATTAGGACAAGGTATCACCAATGCTGTGGGTTTTGCTTTGGCAGAACGCACATTGGCAGGTCAATTCAACCGTCCAGGCCACGACATCGTTGATCACTACACCTACACATTCTTAGGTGATGGTTGCTTGATGGAAGGTATTTCACACGAAGCTTGCTCTTTAGCGGGCTCAATGAAATTAGGTAAATTGATTGCAATCTATGACGACAACAACATCTCTATCGACGGTGAAGTGCGTGGTCATGGCAACGTTTCTGGTTGGTTCTTAGACAACACACCACAACGTTTTGAAGCCTACGGCTGGCACGTGATTCCTAAAGTTGACGGTCATGATGCAGAAGCAGTGAAAAAAGCGATTGAAGAAGCGCGTCAAGTTACTGACAAACCTTCAATCATTTGCTGCCAAACCATCATTGGTTGGGGTTCTCCAAACAAAGAAGGCAAAGAAGAATGCCACGGTGCTGCATTAGGCGATGCTGAAATCGCTGCAACTCGTGAGCGTATCGGCTGGCCACATGCGCCATTTGAAATTCCTGCTGACATCAAAGCAGCTTGGGATGGCAATGCTAAAGGTGCAGTTTTAGAAGCAGAGTGGAACGATAAATTTGCTAAATACCGTGCAGCACACCCTGAATTAGCGGCTGAATTTGAGCGTCGTACAGCCGGTGAATTGCCAGCTGACTGGGAAGCTAAATCAAACGCTTTCATCGCTGAAGTTAACGCAAAAGCAGAAACCATTGCTAGCCGTAAAGCCTCACAAAACACCTTGAACGGTTTTGGCCCATTGTTGCCAGAATTAACCGGTGGTTCTGCTGACTTAGCGGGTTCTAACTTGACTTTGTGGTCAGGTTGCAAAGACGTTAACGCACCAGGTCATGACGGTAACTACGTTTACTACGGCGTTCGTGAATTCGGTATGTCAGCTATCATGAATGGTTTGGCGTTACACGGTGGTTTCAAACCATACGGCGCGACCTTCTTGATGTTCTCAGAATACGCACGTAACGCTTTGCGTATGGCTGCGTTGATGAAAATCCCAACCATCTTTGTTTACACTCACGACTCTATCGGTCTGGGCGAAGACGGTCCAACTCACCAACCAATCGAACAAACTGCGACTTTACGTATGATTCCAAACATGAATGTTTGGCGCCCATGCGATGCAGTTGAATCAGCGGTTGCGTGGAAATCAGCGATTGATCGTAAAGACGGCCCAAGCACTTTGGTCTTCTCACGTCAAAACCTGCCACACATTGCTCGTAGCCAAGCGCAAATCGAAGCGATTAGCAAAGGTGGTTACATCCTGAAAGACAGCGATGGCACACCTGATGCAATCATCATTTCGACTGGTTCAGAAATCGAGTTAGCTGTTAAAGCAGCTGATGTTTTGGCGGCTAAAGGTAAAAAAATCCGCGTTGTTTCAATGCCATCTACCAACGCTTTCGAAGCGCAAGATCAAGCGTACAAAGACAGCGTATTACCTGCAAGCGTGACTAAACGTGTTGTGGTTGAAGCCGGTGTGACTGACAGCTGGTGGAAATATGCTGGCAGCAATGGTCGAGTAGTTGGTTTGGATCGCTTCGGCGAATCAGCACCAGCAGGCGAACTATTTAAAGAGTTCGGCTTTACCGTTGATAATGTCGTTGCTAATGTAGAAGCAGTGCTTTAAT